>ULMJ01009254.1_pt1 | contig 11749 bp, 12 predicted proteins | sample 1951641 | NCBI WGS metagenome assembly ULMJ01 (sample SAMEA4835550, study PRJEB28245) | human gut metagenome | biome: gut microbiome; material: fecal sample | place: Denmark | collected 2008 | reverse complement strand
AGCGCGGGCGAAGCCTGCCGCCCGGGGCGCGGTATGCCCACCCCAGGTGCGGCAAAGATCACAGAGAAGCGAGGATGTCATCATGGGTTGGTTCCGAAAAAAGAAAAAACAGACACTGTTTGGTGGGAACATCCAGCCCAGCTGCACCTACTGCCAGCATAACAGCGCCAAAGAAGGGGAAGTTGTCTGCGCTCTGCGCCAGACTCCCCAGGACGACTCCTGCAAGAAATATCAGTACGATCCCTTGCGGCGGGAACCCAAAGTGGCCCCTTCCCTGCGGACCTCTCAATTCCGGCCGGAAGATTTTCAACTGTAACATTGCGCCCCGCGGGATCTCCGTTGGGGCGTTTTTCACAGGGACCTTTTTGAAAGGGTCCGCTCAAATCCTAAACAAAGCGAGGTGCTTTCCCATGGGGGAATTTATCAAAGGCAAAGATTTATGCCGTGGCTTTTTCTTTGACGTAGCCAAACCCATTCTGGATCAGCAGTTTCCCCAGCTGAGCTATACCGCAGGCCTTTTGGGCTACGGATCCGACGTGCTGGGCTACGACGACCCTGTCTCCACCGACCACATGTGGGGACCCCGGTTTTATCTGTTCTTGAAGCAAGAGGATATCGGCCTGAAACACGAGATCCTAAAGGCTTTTTCCGCCCAATTCCCACCCCTGTACAAGGGATACAACGTGCACTTTTCCCAGCCCGACCCCAACGATCAGGGGATCCGCCATGCTGTGGAAGGCACCCCTGGAAAAGTGGACCCGCTGATCTTCTTCTACACGCCGGAAGAATACTTGGACTTCTATATGGGCGCTCATCAGTTTGACTCCCTGACCGATCTGGAGTGGCTGTCCTTCTCCGAGAACAGACTGCTCACCCTGGCAGTGGGAGAATTCTACATGGACCACCTCCATCTGGCGGAGCGTCTGGCGCCCTTAAAGTACTACCCGGAAAACGTATGGCTGTACCTGATCGCCTCCAACTGGGGGATGATCTCCCAGGAACAGGCTTTTGTCAAACGCTGCGCCACTCGAGGGGACGACACCGGCTCCATCCTGGTGTGTGCTCGTATCGCTGAACGGCTGATGCGTCTTGCCTTCCTCTATTGCAAACAGTACGCCCCTTACAGCAAATGGTTCGGCACAGCTTTTCAGCAGCTGCCCATCTCCCCCCAGATCAAAGAAGCCATCCACGACGCTGTGACAGCTTCCACGATTGCCCGGCGGGAGGAAAAGATCGTGTTGGCACAGCAGCTGTTGGCAAGACTCCATAACAGCCTGTCCATCACAGCACCGGTATCGGACAAGTCCGTGTCCTATTTCAGTCGGGACATTCAGGTAATCTACGCAGACAAGATCGCCGAGGCAGTCCAGGAAAAGCTCACCGGCCCTCTGGCCCATGCGCCCCTCATCGGGTCATTGAGCCAAGTATCCAGCTTTGTGGAGCTTTACGAGGACGCATCCAAACGTCCCGCCATCCAATCTCTTTACTAAAAATGAAAACCAGCGCTCTGGCCAACCGCCGGGGCGCTGGTTTTTTGCAAAAAAGAAGGGACAGATCACTCTGTCCCCTCTCAAAACCCTTTATAAATCTTTGTAAGTCAGATAGACTTATTTGCCGAAGTAGCGAGCCAGCAGGCCAGCGAAAGCCTTGCCATGGCGAGCCTCGTCGCGAGCCATCTCATGCACGGTGTCATGGATAGCATCCAGGTTCAGAGCCTTAGCCTTCTTAGCCAGCTCGGTCTTGCCCATGGTAGCGCCGTTCTCGGCTTCCACACGCATCTCCAGGTTCTTCTTGGTGGAATCGGTCACCACTTCGCCCAGCAGCTCGGCAAACTTAGCGGCATGCTCAGCCTCTTCGTAAGCAGCCTTCTCCCAGTACAGGCCGATCTCGGGATAGCCTTCACGATGAGCAACACGAGCCATGGCCAGGTACATACCAACCTCGGTGCACTCGCCCTGGAAGTTCTCGCGCAGACCCTGGAGGATCTCCTCGTCAACGCCCTTGGCAACGCCAACCACATGCTCGGCAGCCCAGGTCATCTCGCCAGCCTGCTCCACGAACTTCTCAGCGGGAGCGCCGCAAACAGGGCACTTCTCGGGAGCAGCGTCGCCTTCGTGAACATAACCGCAAACAGTACATACAAACTTTTTCATGATAAATACCTCCGTGTTGATAATAATAGTAACGTCATTTATAAGTTAATTTTGTGGAACTGCAAATCAAATATTCTGAAAGCTATATTACTTTACAGATACCCCTTTTCACTAGACAACTTTAGGATTTTCCTGGTTTTTCCAAACCAGCGTTCTAAACTATCCTGTAAAGCTGTTTGACTTTTCAGCAAACATGTTCCTTCTGACATTGAGGGCATACACCCTGGAACAGTACACTGGCGCTGTCCACTTTGAGATGGAACTTTGCGGAAAGGGCATCCAACTCTTCCTGCCGGAAAAATTCCTCAGGAATGTCCAGCACCGCTCCGCAGTTCTTGCATACGAAGTGGGCGTGGGGCTCTACCCGGCCGTCAAAATGTTCCTGCCCGTTAATAACCCCAACACTGACCGCTTTCCCTGTCTCGCAGAATTTTTTTAGGTTCCGATACACAGTGCCCAGACTGAGATTGGGGTATCGGGGCTTCAGTTTGGCGTAGACCCAATCGGCGGTAGGATGAACGGTAGTCTCCTGCAAGGTACTGAGGATGGCGATCCGTTTCCTGCTGAAATTCTCACGCTTTTCCAAAACCAAGCCTCGTTCCTTTCTCTCCAGATTTCCAGACGGTCAAGGCTTTATTTTCCTCGTCTCGTCTGACTGTGACCATAGTATAGCACAGCTTTTCTCATTTGTAAAGTAGTAATTGTTATTATTTTTAATTTTTTATCTTGTCTCTGCCAAAGCGCGCATGAGGGCCTTCTGACTCTTCTCCTCGCTCACTGCAACGAGCTCATCTCCTGCATGGAGAATGGTGGAGCCGTTGGGGATGGTGAGCACGCCTCGACGAATCAGGGAGATGACCAGCGTGCCACCGGGCAGACTGATATCCTTGAGCGCCACTCCGTCCAAAGCAGTGTCAGTAGGCAAGGTCATGGAGCAGATACCCGCCTTGCCCTGATTCAACGTGGCGATCAGGTGCATATGGACCAAGTCCGCTTCCTGCTCGATCATCTTTGTCAAAATGTCGGTACTGCTCACTGTATTCTCAATGCCAAGCACCCGGAAGGTCTCAATATTTCTGGGATCGTTCACACGGGAGATCACCTTTTTGGCATGAAAGTGATCCCTGGCCAGCTGACAGGCAACCAAGTTGTCCTGATCGCTGCCGGTAACGCTCATAAAGCAATCGGCATCCTGAGCGCCGGCGGCTTCCAGCACTGCCACATTGGTGCCGTCTCCACGGAAAATAGCCGCGTCCAGATCATCGGCCAAACGCTCGCATCGTTCACGATTCTTTTCAACCAGGCTGACAGTATGTCTCCGCTCCAGCAGGATCCGAGCCAGGTTCCAGCCGGCTTTACCGCCGCCTATGACCACCATTTTCATCTTCGGTACCTCCCCTTAGTCGATCTTCCGGCTGCACACCAGGGAATCCCCGCTGTCCAGGTAGATTTCCTCGTTCTTGGTTTTCAGCAGGAAGCTGCCGTCCTCTTTGATGACGCCGAACAGGCCGTCACCCTGGCGCAAATCCACGCTGGCAGTGGTATGTCCGAAATAGCGGTGCTCCACAGGGATCACTACCAGGGAGACCGTGGAGGTGCCAAACGTGATCTGACGGCTTTGCCAAGGACTGGTCAAGGCGGTTACCAGCTTGTCCCCCGCCATGTTGGTGGGGCAAACTGTTTGAAGACCAAAACGCTCAAAAATATTTTCACGATAGGGGTCAGAGATTCGAGCAATCACCTTGGGGATCCCAAATACGTTTTTGGCGATCTGGCCAACGGTGATGTTCAGGTTATCGTCCGGGGTGGTAACGGCTACAGCGTCGCAGCCCTCAATTCCCGCAGACCGCAGACTTTTGATGTCCATCGGGAATCCAACGGCGGTCACACCGCTGAAATCTGGGCTGAGCAGTGCCAGATTTTCCTGGCTGGCATCGATCAGCACTACATCGTGACCGGCCTCATCCAGCATCTCCGCGGTTTTACGGCCCAAAAGTCCGCCGCCAACGATCATAATATTCATGTCGATTTTGTCCTTTCCTCTTTACGGCGCGTCAAAATCCGCCGAGTAAAAATAGGCCCAGGAAAAACCTGGGCAGGAAAAAGAGAACGGCGTTATTCGCCGTCCTCGGAGTCCTCTGAACTGGTAGAGCTTGTACTGTTTTCGGAATCGCCTCCGTCGGGAGACTGGGCGGACGCAGTGGAAGTGGTATCTTCCCCATTGTCATCCGAACCAGATTCACCTCGAAGCTTGTTGTATTCGTCCACAGTCACTTCAATCACTTCCGCGTAATCAGCGGAAACATAAGCGGTCTTGCCATTATACTGGACTTGATACCAACCGTCTTGGGCATCTTCCATCATCAGCGCCAGCCTCTGGCCGCTTTCCGCCAAACCCAGAATCTCACTGTCAGTGGATGCCTCTGCGCGAATATTCAACCCAGAGTCCGCAGTGACACGCAGAGCTTTAGCGGTTTGAGGTTCCGGCGTAGGAGCGGGGCTTGTTGTGGCGGGAGTACTGTTCAGACCACTGGAATTGGTCTCATCTCCCTTATCATTTCCGCAGCCGCACAGCACAAGGGCAATCATGCAAAGCATTAAGGTAAGGCAAACCAACTTTTTCATCTGTTACAACACTCCTTTTTCCCCAAAGTATTATGTAACTTTATTGTAGCATAATCCGGGGAAAAGTCCACAGGTTTTTCCCCATTTTCACAGATTTTCTCTTTGCTTCCCACCCTCTATTTACGCCCCCTCAAACAGGCCGAAAAATCCTCTTCCAAAAAAATTTAAAAAATTGTATTTTTACGCTTGACTTTCTATGGCACCTGGGATATAATAAACGAGCGCTAAAAAATCCGCTGGTGTAGCTCAGTTGGTAGAGCAGCTGATTTGTAATCAGCAGGTCAGGGGTTCGAGTCCGTTCACCAGCTCCACTGGCAGACAAGCAAGCGCGTTCACATACCCAGCCGTCCGGCATGGGGCTTATATGGGAGAGTTCCCGAGTGGCCAAAGGGGGCAGACTGTAAATCTGTTGTCGACGACTTCAGTGGTTCGAATCCACTCTCTCCCACCAGGAAAACCGATACCAAATGGTATCGGTTTTTTGTTTTCCGCCGCGAATTCCACACAAATGGGATCCGCGGCTTTTTCTATCCGGTTTTCTTGTTAAATTTATTAAAATCCCTTGTAAATCGGTCAGGAATATAGTAAGATAAAGATAAATAACACATGTTATTTATTGATTGAGAAAGGAGTTTCCTATGCCGCCGCGAAAACGTATCTTTCGTGAGGATATTTTGAAGGCCGCAGTAAGTTTGGTCCAAGAACAGGGTACTATGGCTCTTTCGGTTCGGAATATCGCTGGGAAATTGAATTGCTCCACCCAGCCGATCTATTCGGAATTCGAAAGCATGGAAACTCTCCGGGAAGAACTGATGGCTTATATCCGGGAAAATTTCCTGCGCGAGGACGCGGGTAGTTACAAACAGGTCGCTCTCTCTTTCCTCCACTTCGCGCAGCGGGAAAAGAATCTGTTCCAGTTGGTCTATCTGCGTCAGCGGGCGGCCGGTGAAACATTCTTTGAAGATCCCAACGAAGAGCAGACGATCCACAAGCTGGAAACAAACCTGGAACTTTCTCGGGAACAGGCCTCCGAAATGCACCGAAGAATGCAGTATTATTGTTACTCCATGGCAGTAATGATGGCCACCGGTTACCTGAATTTCAGCGAAGAAGAGATCAGCCAAGAACTGACGGAATATTACCGTATCATTTTAAGTTACTATAAGCAGGTGAAAAGCGAAGAAGAATTACAGCACTGGCTGAAGCGTTCGCGGAATCTGCTGGTATAAACTCAAAGGAGGTACACTATGGCAACAAAAGCAAACAAAGCCTATGACGTGGTGGTCATAGGCGCAGGCAATGGCGGTCTGGTTGCCGCCATCCGGATCTTGCAGGCTGGATATTCCTGTCTGCTTCTGGAAAAGCACAACCTGCCCGGCGGTTTTGCCACCAGTTTCAAACGGGGACGTTTTGAATTCGAAGCCAGTCTGCATGAATTGAACGATTTCGGTTCTCCCCAGGAGCCCGGCGATGTGCGCAAGCTGTTTCGTGACTTGGGCGTGGAGGATAAAATCGATTGGGTGCGCATCCCCGAGGCCTACCACCTGATCACCACCGACAAGAAATACGACTGTGTTATGCCCTTTGGCCAGCAGGCGTTCATCGATAAAATGGTGGAATACTGCCCCGAGTCCCGCAAATCCATCACGGAATTCTTCGAATTGTGCAACGAAGTCCGGGACGCTCAGACTTATTCCAACTCTGTAAACGGCAACACCGATTCCGCTTATATGAAAAAGAATTTCCCAAATTTCGTGAAAGCCGGAAGCTATTCGGTGAACCAAGTTCTGGACGCTTTGAAAATGCCTCAAAAGGCCAAGGATATTCTCAACGCCTACTGGTGTTATCTGGGTGTAGACTGTGATCGCATGAGCTTCCTGCATTACGGTTCCATGGTGATCCGCTATATCACCCGCGACGCCTGGATGCCCAAAATGCGCTCCCACGAGATCAGCCTTGCCCTGGATACCCGTATCCGAGAATTGGGCGGAGATATTTGGTACCAGTCCGAGGCGGAAAAGATCCTGGCGGACGACGCCGGGAAGATCCGCGGTGTCCAGCTCACTGACGGCAAGGTCATCCAGACCCGCCACATCATCGCCAACTGCTCTCCCCATCTGGTGTTTGGCAAAATGCTGGAAAAGAAGGCTGTCACCCAGCAGATGGTACGGGCTACCAACAGCCGGAAATTCGCCGGCCGAGGGTTCTCCCTCTTCCTGGGACTCAACCGGTCCGCAGAAGAACTGGGCATTACCAGCCACAACTATTTCATTTACGACACGGCGGATACTGTCAAGCAGTACGACCTGATGAAAAAGGTCAGCACCAACCATGTGCAGGCCACTGTCTGCCTGAACAATGCCTATCCCCAGTGTTCTCCTGAGGGCACCTGCATGATGTATTTCACCACCATGTTCATGTCCGATGACTGGGGAAATGTCTCCGAGGAAGAGTATTTCAAGATAAAGGATCAGGTGGCCGATGACATGATCCGTGTCTTCGAGCGGGAAACCGGCTGCAAGATCCGGGACGCCATCGAGGAGATCTGCGTGGCCTCCCCCACCACCTACGCCCGTTACTGCGGACACCCGGAGGGCGTAATTTACGGCTACGAGACTGCCGATTGGGACAGCCTGATGCCCCGCATGATGATGATGAAAGAGGACGCCCTCATGAGTCCCGGACTGCGGTTTGCGGGCGGTTACGCCATGCGTTCCAGCGGTTATTCCAGCGCGTACATCTCCGGCGATCTTTCCGGACGTCAGACTGTGGGCGATTTGAAAAAGGAGGCGCAGGGAGAATGAATTTCAAAAAACAGATTTTCGGATTTATGGATATGCTGCGGTTCAAGAAAATGGTGCCCACTCGGCGCCAGATGCTTGCTGAGGGTCCCAGCACCCCCCTGCCTCAGGAATACCGCACCAACACCCTGGCGAAAAAACTCCACCCCGGCTATATGCAAGTGGAACTGACCGACACCCGTCCCCTCACGGATACCATCCGGGAACTCACCTTCAAACGAGTGGACAGCGGAGAGTTTCCCTTCTTCCGGGCAGGACAATACGTGTCCATCCAAATCAAGATCGGGGACAGCCTGGTCAGCCGCCCCTATTCCATTGTCTCCACACCACGGCAGGCCCTGGAAAACAAACTGGTGCTGGCAGTGGAGAACGTGGGTTTTGTGTCCGGTTATCTCAACGAAACGGCAAAGGTGGGTGACCGCTTTGTCATGACCGAACCCTCCGGTGAATTCCACTATGAGACCCTGCGAGATAGCCGGGATATCATTTGCATCGCTGGCGGCAGCGGAATCACACCCTTTATGTCCATGGCGGGCAGCCTTGCCGAAGGGGACGAAAATTACCACATGACTCTTTTTTACGGCGCCCGCACCGCAGCACAGCTGGCCTATCGCGAGGAACTGGACGCCCTGGCAGCCCGCTGCGATCATTTCAAAGTGGTGTATGTCCTCAGCGATGAGGAGCAGCCTCATTGCGAAAAGGGCTTTGTGTCCACGGAACTGATGAAGAAATACGTGGATCTCACCAGCAGCACGCTTTTCCTGTGCGGTCCTCAAGCCATGTATGACTTCATCGGGAAAGAACTTGCGCCCCTGGGTCTGCCCAAAAAGGCAGTGCATCACGACGCGGCCTGCTGCGGCGATCTGTCTATGGAACACCCCGGCGAATTCAAACTCACCGTTCATATGCGGGATGAAGTGTTTGTGATTCCCGCCAAAGAAAACGAGACCCTGCTGGTAGCTATGGAGCGCGCTGGCCTCAACGCCCCCAACAAATGCCGTGCCGGCGGCTGCGGATTCTGCCACAGCAAGTGGCTTGCAGGCAGTTACCGTGTAGCGGACGGACGTGACGGCCGCCGTGAAGCCGATCGCAAGTTTGGATTTATCCATCCCTGTGTCACCTATCCGTTGGAGGATATGGAGATCGATGTGCCCACGGCGTACTGATAAAACGGCTAAAACCACGGACCAGTGGACCATGTAATCCTGGCGGCAGACCACACCTCTGCCCCGGCTGTTGCCAAGAACTTCCGACACCGACACTGTGTAATAGGGCTGTTGCAGAGAAGTTGTACGACAAAAAGGGATGCGCCTCTCCGTATAGCCACCTTTTCCTCATCTAAAAAGGCCGATACCAAATGGTATCGGCCTTTTGTTGTTCTCCTCTATATTTGTAGCACTTTAAAACCGGAAGTTACAATGCTTTCGCCTTTCCACAAAGAAGCGGAGCTTCCCCCTGAAATCCCAGGTGGAAACTCCGCTAATCTATGTTATCCCCTATCTTATTTTAAACCGATAAGCTCTTTAAAAACCGCTTCCGCGTTTTCCATGGGTTCCGCGTTGCTGACCAAAAAGACGCCATACTCCTGTTCCCCGTAGATCTCATCAAACTGGGGATCCCCTGTGATGGAGATACCACAGGAGGGAGTAAATTCCCCAGTGGGATTTCCTTCATCATTCACCATCTCAAACGCCAGCAATCTGTCTTGATACTGGGAAAGCTCTTCTTCGGAAAGCACCTCCTCTAACGGGACAAACATCTCGCCCCGAGCAAAACGAGCGGCATTTTCCGTGTCGCAGACGATCACGTCCACCTCTTTGGCAGTCACCATGGCAGAGACTTTCGCAATGCTGGCCCCCGCATAGGGATCGGTTTCCGGATCTCCAAAACTGATGGAAGTGAAGCCCACTGCTGTCTCTTCCTCCTGCCAGTCGGGATGACTCGCCAGAAGCTCCTCCTCACAGGCGGTCAGACTTTCCTCACTCACGTAGGAATTTCCCACAAGTATTTGGATGGGTGGAAGCTTATCCGAAGAGCATCCCGCAAGGAGAACAGAACAAGCGACAAGTAAAGAGATCAAAGCGACAGGCTTTAAAAAGCGTTTAAATTTCATGGAACAACGATCCTTTCTGAAAATAAATTGATTTATTCTTCCGCAAACTGACTGTTATACAGTTTGGCGTACAATCCGTTTTGTTTTAAAAGTTCCTGGTGAGACCCCACTTCCTTGATATCTCCATCCTGCATGTAGAAGATCTGATCAGCGTCCCGGATGGTAGACAGTCGGTGAGCAATGATAAAGCTGGTGCGACCAGCGGTCAGGTTTGCCATTGCTTTTTGGATGAGCACCTCTGTGCGGGTATCCACCGAACTGGTGGCCTCGTCCAAGATCATAATGGGGGCGTCGGACAGCAACGCTCTGGCGATGGTAAGCAGCTGCCGCTGCCCCTGAGCCAGATTCGCCCCACCTTCCTGCAATACCATTTGATATCCCCCAGGCAGGGTGCGGATGAATTCGTGAGCGTGAGCGGCATTCGCGGCGGAGACCACCTCCTCATGGGATGCTCCCGGTTTTCCGTAGCGAAGGTTCTCCTCAATGGTTCCCTGGAAAAGCCAGGTATCCTGCAAAACCATACCGAAAATTCCCCGCAGTTTCTGCCGCTGCATCTGCCGGATATCCACCCCGTCTATGGTGATGGAACCGTCATTCACGTCGTAAAACCGCATGAGGAGATTGACCAAGGTGGTTTTCCCAGCTCCTGTAGGGCCAACGATGGCCACCTTTTCTCCAGCACCTACCGAAAGATTGACGTCATGCATCAGCGTATGGTACGGCAGATAACCAAACCGCACATGATGAAATTCCACTGCTCCCTGAAGGGGTTCTGGATAACTGGCGGGGTCCGCGTCCGGGATTTCCTCTTCCTCGTCCAAAAACGCAAAGACTCGCTGAGCAGCTGCTGTGGTGGCCTGCATGATGTTGGAAATCTGTACGGTCTGGTTGATAGGCTGGGAAAAATGTCGGAGGTACTGGATGAAAGACTGGATCATCCCCACAGAAAGGCGTCCTCCCACCACTAGGCATCCACCCACAACCGCTACTCCGGCATATCCCACATTGGACATGCTTTGGGTAAGAGGTTGAAGCATGCTGGACAAAAACTGGGATCTCCAGCCGCTTTCAAACAGGTCACTGCTGATCTCCTCAAACTCCTGAATGACGGATTCCTCCTGGCCAAAGGAAGCGATCTCCGTCTGTCCGGAATACATCTCCTCCACGTATCCGTTCAGCTCGCCGATAGTATCCTGCTGGGATTTGAAAAAAGGCTGAGCTTTTTTCATCAGCTTTGTGGAGAGAAACAGAGCCACGGGAATTGTGACCACACCCACAAAGGTGAGGATTGGGCTGATGAGGATCATCATCACCAAAATGAATACAACCGATGACGCCGCGTTGACTACCTGCTCCACGCTCTGCTGCAAGGAATTGGAGATGGTGTCGATGTCGTTTGTCATACGGCTCAGGGTATCGCCGTGAGGGTGGGTGTCAAAGTAATTCAGCGGGAGTTTTCCCATTTTCCGATCCACCTTTTCCCGAAGATCGGCAATGGTTTTCTGGGACACCCGTACCATGAGTCGGACGCTCAAAAGTTTCGCCCCCTGCGCCAGGAGATAACACAAAGCCAGCAACACCAGCAGCGTGATGAAACGCCTCCCACCGTCAGCTCCAAAGGCTATTCCCGTCAGGGCGTCCGTGCTCTTTCCCAGAACAAACGGTGCCAGATTGTTGAACAGGGCGGACAAAACGATGAGCGCCACCCCTGCCACAAGACCCCTGCGGTATTTCCCCATAGAGGCATACAGCCTGGTCAAAACAGCTTTACTTGTGGGCTGGTGATTTCGGCTCATTGCTCTTCCTCCTTCCGAAATTGAGATCGAACGATCTCCTGGTACACCTCACAGCTTTCCAAAAGCTGCTGGTGGGTGCCCTGCCCCACGCACACCCCTTCATCCAGTACCAATATCCGTTCCGCGTGCTGAATGGTGCTGACCCGTTGGGCCACAAGGATGGTGGTTTTTTCGGCAGACTGCTCTTTCAAAGCCTTGCGCAGGGCCGCGTCCGTTTTAAAGTCCAGAGCGGAAAAACTGTCGTCGAAAATCAGGATCTCC
>ULMJ01029511.1_pt1 | contig 11816 bp, 9 predicted proteins | sample 1951641 | NCBI WGS metagenome assembly ULMJ01 (sample SAMEA4835550, study PRJEB28245) | human gut metagenome | biome: gut microbiome; material: fecal sample | place: Denmark | collected 2008 | reverse complement strand
CGTCCATATCCTCTTCCAGGACAGTGTCCTGGCTGGGGATGACTTGGTCATCTTCTTTCAAAACGATGCTGTTATCCAGCAGCGCCTGACCCACCGTATCGCCCTTATAGGCTGTCAGCTGGGTTTCCCGGCCGGCTTCGGTGACGGTCATGTTCACGCCCCGGCGAACCACTACTGTGGTGGTGTTCTCCACCCGCTGGGCAATATCCAAGGGGCCAAGGGGCTCCATGCCCCGCTCCTCCGCTTGGGCCAGGATCTCCTCCAGGTCCGTGCTGCTCATATTGAAAGTATAAGACTGGTCCCCGTCGATCACATTGGCGGAAACCGTGTTAGCCATCACAGTGGCAAACGAACATACACTGAGCGCCAGGACAAGTATCAGCGCGGTCACTCCCCGGATGACGAAGAGCTTGGGCGCTTTCTTCATGTGTCTGCCGTGCATATCGATGCTCCTTTCGCCGCCCTTTGGGCGGTATCCAGACGCTAGTATAGTAAAAATTCAACGAGGTGTCAAAATTTTTTGCCGGTATGTTTTGTACACTTTTGCTAAATCTGAATGGTCCATTCCTTAACATAATCCTGCGAAAAACCTGTTTTTTTCAGGATTTCCCGGTTTTTCCCGAAATTATGGAAACAGCGGCCTGTGCAAAATGTATCAAAACCGGAAGAGGCATGGTGACCAAGACCCCGAAAAATGAAAAATTTCTGTATATTTATTTATTTTCGCTTTGAAAAATCCCCGGTTTTTCTGGATTTTCCGTAAACCAGGTGTATAAATCCAAAAAATCCATACACTGCCAACCACCTGAAAAACGCCGAAACCGTGGGCTTTTTTCCGTTTCTTTTGGCGCAAATGGTCAAATTCTCTACAGTTGCGCAGGCAACCCGAACGCACGTTCTATTTTTTGCATGAACATACAGCTTCACGCCCCGTTCCAGGAAAAAATTTTTTCAAAAAATCCACCCTGCTCCCTATTTTCCCTGCAAAAACCTGGCTTCAGTGGGGAACGAACGACAAAACCCACCTTTCTTCATGGGACTTTTGGGGACCGGTTCCCAGACGTTCCCTTTTGAAGGCAACAAAAAAGCTCCCACAAAGGGGAGCTTTTTCACGTCTGTTTTCCTGATGTCACTCTAGGAGCTTGCGGCTTAAAGGGAATTATTTTTCCTCCGGAGCCATCCGGATTTTAAAGACAGCCTTGTGCACAACCTGGTCGCTGTTTTCTGAAATCCTGGTAGATGGTTTATGGGCTTCCCCGGGAAAGAAAACAGCGGCAGTGCCCTGGGACAATAACAAGCGGGATGCGGAACTGGCAGCCGGACCATCCAGAAAGGCAATATCTCCATCTGGATCGTAGGGAACCGCTTCAGACAAACAGCCTTCCGGCAGCCAACCGATTATTTCCGCCCCCTGGAAAACATATTGCACGTCCACATATAATTGGTGGCATTCAAACATCTTGTCATCCCAGGGGTCTGCTTTTCCATGGCTGACATTGACATAAAAATCGTTTCCTTCAATTTCTGTTTTTCCGTCAGGAAGTTTGGAAATATCGTTGGTTGCCAAATACTTCTCTATTTTTTTCAGCTCCGGCAAACATGCAGCATATTCCCCTAAGCGATCAATGGTATCAATAATCATTGGATCCGTCTTCTCCTCTCAATGATTTTGTCTTTTATATTGGTATACTATTATAATATATAGCGTGAAGGAAAGACGTTTGAATCACACAGTTCCAAACGTCTTTCCAAAGTGTATGGTTTTATCCTTTTTAGGACGAACATCGTCCTAAAAAACAACGCTCCTCCTTAAAGATACTGCCGGAAATTCTCCAAGCGATGGAACGTAATATAATTGGAATCATGGAATCTCCGGGCCCCATTGAACGCCGTACGGGAAGCGTACAGAATATCATCCCCATCAATGATAAAGGACACATACTGAAATGCCACATCCCAGGAAGAATACTCCGTGGCGTCAATCAGGTCCTTGGTTATGGTCCAATTTACCAGATCAGAGGAAACGGACAGAGAGAGAAGATTCCGTGCCCCAGGAGTGGTATTGTCCACAATCTTGTTTACCAGAGAAATATACTTCCCGCTTTTTTCGTCAAATCGTATGTCGAACTTGCTCATTCCACCATTGAAATCCACAAAGCGATCAAAGACAAGCTGTTTCTCTGGGTTGTGCTTATCCAGCTTCATCATGAAGGCTTTGCCATTGGTGATGACGCTGTCATCCACATGCCCATCAAAAACATTGGAGATCTGGTAGCGGATAAAGTTATAGATTTCTCCATCCGGGCCCACCACCGCATTTCCTTCGTGGCCGCCCCACCGGCTATGGGCAAGAGCCCCCGGCCAGTTTCGATTGTAGGGAAGGAATTCACTGCAGGTCCAGTTTCCGGGATCCATCAAATCGCAGTCCTCCGCAACGGATACAATGGCAGATTCATGGCCGCCTCTTTCCCACGAGCCATAGTCCACCGCCGTCCAGATCCGTCCCTCGTAATGGATCACCGGGTTGGGCGCCTGATGCATTCCTTTCTGATTGCGCTGCCCAGAGCCCGGGAACAGTGTGACCGGTTTGTGCCAGGTTTCCCCGTCGTCATCGGAATAACCGATCTGCAATTCTCCATACTCCGCCGTTGTGGACAGAAGATAGACCCGGTCTTGGTGAAGGAACAACTTGCCCCAGAAACAGGGAAGCAAATCGCACAAGTACTGCCAAGTCTTTCCGTCGTCATCCGACTTGTAAAGGAAGGAAAGATTCTGCGGGGTACTGGGACCATAAACGTCCATCGAAACCAACAGACGCCCTGTCTTTGTCCGCACAATGCACGGGCTGCACAGATAGCTGCCGGAAAAACTGAACGCGGGATCATGGGGATGGAGATAATTCACCACAGTGCCGATGATTTCTCCCGCGCGGAAGAACCGGTAATCACTCTGCTCCGAAGGATCGTCTGTACGGGCGATTTTGACCTCATATTCCCGGCCCGGAAGAAGTCCCTCAATTTTCACCACAGAGGGAATGGATTCCATACGGATATCCGGTTTCGCAGCGCCTCTCTGGTGGCAAATCAGAAAATGCTCTCCGTCACTTCCCTTATCGAACCATTCAATTTCACAGCTGGTTTCATATGGCGCAAGCCGGCAGATATAAGGCTTGTTCCGTTTTTCAAACTCACACAGCTGGGAATACGGCGTATAACTCCAGGTCGTTTGTCCTCTCATTACAAAATCCCCCCTTTTTGGATTAGCCATTTTCCTTCTTCAAATTCTCAAAGAATTCTGTGGCTCTGCGATTAAATTCTTGGGTGCGTTTGGCGTATTCTTCCACAAAAGTATTTTTATCGATGCCGGCCGCGTTTCTTGAGTAACTCAGCAGGCAATTGCACTCATTGTCGTCCATAAACTTGACCGCTTCCAGAAGATGCTTTGTATCTTCCGCGTCGATGGCCAGGAATCCGTGTTTGTCGGCGTGGATAAAATCTCCCGGACGGATCTTGCATCCAAACACTTCCACTTCGCATCCCCACCGCACCGGTGTGCTGTAAGCATGTCCCACACAGGTCTGACGGGCGATCGCCTTCATTCCCGCGTTGGTCATTTCGTCCAAGTCCCGGATCGCTCCATCGGTAATGGTTCCTACACATCCAAGCGCCTTATGAAGATTCGCGTTAATCTCCCCCCAAAACGATCCGATGTGGGGATTGTCCCTATCCTTCACCACCACAATTTTGGGCCCCGGGATACTGGCAAGATATCTCATATAGTCACGCTGCGCAAAGGGATTTGCCTTTTGGTGTTCCGGATTGCTGGGCTCTACCTCTACCGTAACAGCATAACCTGCCATAATCCCCATTTGAGGCATATAATCGGTGATTGGCTCCCGATTAAAGCGGCCTTGGGTCCGTTCCAGATGGGTCACCTTCTCCCAACCGTTATAGATGGTCGGGGTGTTCCAACGCTTTAATTTTAAAATTTCCTCATAAGTTAAAGGGGTTTCCATCACGCTGCCTCCTTGTTTGTTCTAAAATAATGAACTGAGTTCATTATTTTATGTATTGTGGCAATCATAACAAAAAAAATTTGGATTGTAAATACTTTTCAAAAAATATAAGACAAAAACTTTTGTGGAAACCCCTTTGTAAAAATATCGGCGAATCAAATCAAAAAAAGGGCTTGCTGTCTCACACAGACAACAAGCCCTTTCGGCTGCTTAAAAATGGCGCCGCTTTCCCCGGTTGGTCCTAAACTTTGTATCAGAGACTCCCGGCACTTATCAGGGAATCTGGTCGGAAATGCATTTCGCGCTTTTGGAAAGTTCCGAATAGAAAACAGGAATGGCTTCCTCACCAAACCGCAAAGAAGGACCAGAAACACTCATGGCTCCCAAAAGTTCTCCCGAACGGCTGATCACAGGAACACTGACGCATTTAATTCCAATCTCATGCTCCATGTTATCAATACTGTAACCACGTTTCCGAATCCGGGCAATTTCCTCAACAAGCATTTGCCGATCGGTGATGGTGGTGGGAGTATAGGACTTCAGGCTCTGCAAGAGGATCGCCTTTTTCTGCTCCTCCTCCGGCAGAAAAGCAAGGATAGCTTTTCCAAGTCCGGTGCAGTACATCTCCGCTTTCTCTCCAATCATGGTTCGGGACAGATACGAGGAGGGATAAGCGCCTTCAAGGTAGAGGATCTCTCCACCATCCGGGACTGCGAAATACACGTTTTCGTTTACTAAGTTGGCAAGATCCCGAATAATAGGCCGGATTACGTTTGTCAGGCTGTGGTTAACGTTGAAAACATGGGTGAGTTTCAAAACCTTCATTCCAAGATGGCATTTGTTGGTTTGAGGGTTCCTCTCAATATACCCATGCTGTTCAAAGGTAGAAACAATGTTGTGCACGGTACTCTTATAAAGTCCCAGTTTAGAACTGATCTCTGTAATGCTCAATTCCGGCTCCTGCGTGGTAAAGCATTCCAGCACAGCTATGGCTTTATGTAGGGATTTCACGGTGTTATCATTCGGCATCTCATCATCTCCTTGCGTAAAGGAATCCCCGTTTTTTGTCACTGCTTCCGCCTGAGAAGCAGAAAAAATTTTAATAAGTTTTAAGGATGCGAGGGTTCTTTTGGCTTTTAGAATAGCACCTCTTTCCAATTTTGTAAATATGGAACGAAAAAATCACCAGTTAACAGATTCACCAAAAAACTAAAAATATGGTCAAAAAAACTGGCATCTCCATGTTGACAAAAAAAAAAAAACGGTTTATAATGATGAAAACACAGAATACAGTTCTGCAATAATGAACAATGGAGGGGTTGTAAGTGCCAAAGAAAGAATCAAAAGTAAAAAAAGCGGCCGCCAAAAACGCTCCCGCTAAAACGCGCTCTCATACATTGGTAATGATGAAACGCAACTACCAGTTGTATTTATTTTTGGTTCCTGGACTCATTTTGCTTTTACTCTTTTCGTATTTTCCCATGTATGGAATCCTGATCGCTTTTAAGGATTTCCGGCCGGTAGACGGAATATGGGGAAGCCAGTGGGTAGGATTGAAATACTTTGAGAGATTCTTCTCCATGCCCATGTGCGGAGTCATCATCAAGAATACCGTGGTCCTCAGTCTGTACACCCTGGTCGCGGGATTCCCTCTGCCCATTCTGTTAGCTCTTGTGCTGAACAGCTCTCCTTGCTCTCGACTGAAAAAAGTTGTTCAGACCGTTACTTATGCGCCTCACTTTATTTCTGTTGTCATCATTGTTGCAATGATCAACATCTTCTTTTCTCCTTCCACAGGCATCATTAAAAACCTGCTCAACATGACCGGCCTGCTTCAGGGTAACCTGGAAACCCTGATGGATCCTGGAAGTTTCCCCCATCTTTATGTTTGGAGCGGCGTTTGGGCCAGCATTGGATGGAACAGCATTATTTACCTGGGTGCTCTTGCTGGTGTGGATCCCGCACTTCACGAAGCCGCAACCGTTGACGGCGCTTCTAAATTCCAAAGAGTGTTGAATGTGGATCTTCCCGCCATCATTCCCACCATCGTCATTCTCCTGATCCTGAATTCCGGAACCCTTATGAACGTGGGATTTGAAAAAGCTTTCCTGATGCAGAACGCTTTTAACACTTCCACCAGTGAAATTATCAATACCTATGTGTACAAAATCGGTATTAAAGAAGGGCAGTACAGTCTTTCCACTGCCATTGGTTTGTTTAACTCTGTCATCAATTTCGCTTTGATTATTATCGTCAATCGCATCAGCCGGAAATTAGGCCAGGATTCGCTGTGGTAAGGAGGGAGATGGCTGTTATGAATAAAACAAGAATCAAACGCTCCAGAGGAGACCTGACATTTGATATTGTAAATATCACAATTTCCGTACTCCTTCTGATCATCGTGGCTTATCCTCTTTACTTCGTTGTCATTGCGTCTATCAGCGATCCCAGCGCGGTATCCAGTGGACAAGTAGTCCTCTACCCCATTGACATCAACCTGGATGGTTATAAAGAAGTGATCGGCTATGAACCTATCTGGTCCGGATACAGAAACACGATTTTTTACACCATCGGCTATACTTTTCTTTCGGTTATGATTTCCCTGATGAGCGGTTTCGCTTTCTCCAGAGGAAACCTGCCGGGCAAAAAGATCTTTTTAGGAATCTTTATTTTCACCATGTTCTTCAACGGTGGTTTGATCCCCACCTACCTGATCGTCCGCAACCTGGGTCTTTATGGCAACCCCATCATCATCATTCTTCTGGGTGCTGTCAACGTCAACAACATTATTATCAGCCGTACCTTTATCAAGTCCACCATTCCGGAAGAACTTTTTGAGGCAGCCGCTCTTGACGGATGCTCCCACGCGAAAACATTTTTCCGCGTTGTCCTCCCGGTTTCTCAGTCGCTGATCGCTGTTCTGGTGCTCTTTGCCGCAGTGGCTCAATGGAACTCCTGGTTCAATGCCATGATTTACCTCAACGATGAGAACCAAATGCCCTTGCAGATGATCCTGCGGGATTTGATCGTCAACCAGTCCGCAATGGCCATGGCAAGCGATGCCGCCACTTCCGGTGGTGACGCTGCTGCAGCAGTCCTTCTGGTAGAATCTATGCGGTATGCCGTTATCATAGTTTCTTCCCTGCCGCTGCTGTGTGTTTATCCCTTTGTCCAGAAATACTTCGTCAAAGGCATCATGATCGGCTCCGTGAAAGGATAACAGGAGGGAACGAAAATGAAGTGTTACTCAGGAATTGGTTTTCGGCCGTATACCCGGCTTACAGAAACAGAAAAGAAAAACGCTCCCTATATCTGCCGCCTTGCCCCCGGTAAAAATTTCATTGAACTGGAATGGATCGACAACGGCGGAGAAAACGGCGAAACCTACAGAGTATTCTATCGGAGACGCCTGACAGATTTCCCTTTCAACTTTGTGGAAACAACTAAGTATACCGCAATTCTTCCGGATTTGGAAGAGCAGAAAGATTATGAATTCTATGTGGAACGTCTTTCTTCCGGAGCAAGGAGTGATCTCCGGCTGGCACGGACAGGAGAAGTTCCGGGTGTTGTAATCAACTACCTGCATCCCAGTGATCCCATTTACGATTTTTCTGGCAGGAGTCTTTGCAGCCCCTCCCTGGTCAAACTTCCTTCTGGTGCGCTCCTGGCCTGTATGGACGTATTCAGCGGAGGCGCCCCTCAAAATCTGTCCCTTGTCTTTCGTTCCGACGACGGCGGAGAATCCTGGCGGTATGTGACCGACTTGTTCCCCTGTTTCTGGGGAAAACTCTTCGTCCATAAAGGGATCCTTTACATGATGGCCAATACCACAGAATACGGCAACTTGTACATTGCCAAATCCTCTGACGAAGGAAAGACTTGGTCCGATCCAGTCACTTTGCTCCCCGGAGCATCCTCTTCCCAAGAGGCCGGCCCTCATAAAGCTCCCATGCCTGTCATTCTGGCGCCAAACAATCGGCTGTATACCGGCGTTGATTACGGCGCATGGAAAAAAGGCGGACACGCAAACGGACTTTTATCCATCGACGCTGACGCGGATCTTATGTGCGCCGAAAACTGGAGCTGCACCGGCTTCACCGCTTTCGACAGAGCTTGGAACACCGGTATCCAATGGGAGAGTGGTCCCGGTGTGAGAGAACCCTCCGGATTGGAAGGAAATGCGGTTGTGGGACCTGATGGAGGTATTTACGATTTCCTCCGTCTCCAAATGAGCGGGAACACCAACGCTTACGGAAAAGCGCTGATCCTAAAAGGAGATCTGGAGGATCCAGAAGCACCTCTCACCTACTATGGTGTAGCTGATTTCAACGGAGGAAGCAATTCCAAATTTGATCTGCTGTACGATGAAAAATCTCACATGTATTGGTCTGTAGCAAGCGAGATCGTCTACGCCGCGCAGCCAAACGCCAGAACCGTCATGTCTCTGGCTTGTTCCAGCGATATGATCCACTTTAAGATCGTGAAACGGCTGTTGGACTATCGAGACGCGGACAAAGATTTCGTGGGATTCCAATATGTGAGCATGGCTATTGATGGGGATGATTTGATATATCAGTGTCGCACCTCACTGAATGGTGCTCGAAACTTCCATGACGCGAACTACGCGACTTTCCACCGTATCAAGGACTTTCGCAGCTATACAGAAGAAGTAGCTGCTGAAAAATAATAACAAAGGAGTGTAAAACATGAAATTGAGGAAGAAGTGGGCAGCGCTTTGCCTGGCGGCAGTTCTTATTCTCACATCCGTAGCCGGATGCGGCCAAAAACCGTCAGAAAGTGGCACCTCAGGCACAGAGGGTTCAGAGACTTCCATAAGCTCTGAAACTTCCGTGAGTTCGGAAGCTGAGGCAGAGGATCTTGATGGAGGAGCTACAAACAAGGAGGGCTTGCCCATCGCCAAAGAGCCTATTACCATTACGGCAGGCATCAAGTTTGACTCCATGCGTCCCGATAAGGACACCACAAATGTTTGGAAATATGTAGAGGAAAAGACCAACATTAAAGTGGAAGTGGAAATGTACAAGGACGTGGAAAAAGCAAACCTGATGTTTGCAAGCCGTGACTATCCTGACCTGATCATGTCCACTGGCGCAGCCTCTACTGTGCTTACCACCGCGGCGCAGTCCGGTGACCTGGTTGAGTTGGAGCCGCTTCTTGAAGAGTACGCTCCCACTTGGAACGACTTTTTCAAAAACAATGAAGTGTGCTATAATATGGAATTGCTGGATGGCAAGCTCTACTCCCTGCCTTATGTGGATTTCGCGGACTTTGACCGTGACCTCCGCGACCAGTGGCTGTTTATCGAGCCTTGGTTGGAAGAGCTGAATCTGGAAGTTCCCACTACAACAGAAGAGTTCAAAGAAGCTCTGCTTGCTGTGAAAGAGAATGCGGGCAAGGGCTCCATCCCTGAAAATGTTGTACCCTTCTATTTCTTCTTTGACAACTATGTTGGCGGCCAGTTTGATATTTATGCTTCCTTCGGCGTACCGGTAACCTCTGCGGATTATCTGGTGGTGCAGGATGGCGTGGTAAAGGATCAGTCCACCAACCCTGACATCAAAGAGCCTTTGAAGTATCTGCGTGACCTCTATGCTTTGGAACTGATTCCGCCTGAAGTATTTACAGATGACTGGGCAACTTATATTTCCAAGACCTCTTCCAATCCTCCCATCATCGCTTCTTATGGCTCTTATGCCAGCCGTCAGCCTGGCATGACCGTTCCCATGGGTCCCCTGGATGCAGAGAACGGCAAAGATTCCTACATCAGAAGCCAGGCTTACGTTTCCGGCACAACAAACACTGCCATGATCTCTTCCACCAATCCTTATCCTATTGCAACTCTGCGTATGCTGGAATGGATTGTGTCCGATCCTGAAGCCATGATCACTGTGAACCGCGGAACTCAGGGCATTCTCTGGGATTATAACGAGGATGGCAAGGCTTACGAACTGTTCTGGGAAGAGTCTACCGACTTGATGACCGAAAATTCCAAGGAACTGGGTATGCACAACGGCTTTATCGGCCTGCGCGACCAGAATTTCTATGAGAATGTTTGGTACGACAAGAACGTAGAAGACGAAACCTCTCGCGCATGGGCTTATGAAAACGTCTACAAAGACAAGGTCATGCCCAACGAGTGGGTCTACATTGAAGGACCTCTGTCTGCGGACGATACCGCAATGGCAAAACAGTACTCCACCGACCTGGCAAACGTGAGAAAGACTGCCTTCGCAGACTTCATCACTGGCAAGGTTGATATTGATAGCGGATGGGATGCTTATGTGCAGAACATGAAGAATGCCGGTCTGGATCAGTTTGTGGAGCTCAAGCAGAAAGCGTACGATGTAGTCGCGAAATAATCATACTATTTCGGGAAAGGATCCCCCTGATTCTCCTACTGGGATCAGGGGGATCTTCACGTCGGCCAACTAGTGGCTGAAGAACGGAGAATCTCAAAACAGAAAGGATGTTGCCTAAATGGACGAAAAAAACTGCACCTGTAAACGTGCAGAAGCCTGGGTAACCATGATTACACCATTCACCGCCGATCACAAAATCGACTATGCCATGACAGAACGGCTGATCGAATGGTATTTGGAGCGGGGAATAGACGGTATCTTCGCGGTGTGCCAGTCCAGCGAAATGGAGCTTCTCACAAGAGAGGAACGCCGCAAGCTGGGGAAATTCGTCGTGGATACCGTTGCCGGAAGAGTACCTGTGGTAGTTTCCGGCCATGTTTCAGATTCGGAAGAAGATCAGCTTCGGGACTTTGAAGCTGCAAGAGAATCTGGATGCTGTGCCGTGGTACTGGTCAGTAACCGGTTTTGCCATGACGGGGAGGACAGTTTCCTGAAATATCTGGATAAATTCCTTTCCCGCATTGACGATACGGTTCCTCTGGGGATTTACGAATGCCCCCATCCCTTTAAAAAGCTTCTCACAATAGAAGAAATGAAATATTGTGCGGATACAGGACGTTTCTCCTTTTTCAAGGATACATGCTGCGACGCCGACATGATCCGCGAAAGAGTCCAAGCGATCAAAGGGTCACCCCTGAGACTTTTCAACGCCAATTCCGACACGCTGCTGCAAAGCCTTCAGGACGGCGCGGCCGGCTACAACGGAGTTATGGCAAATATCCATCCGGAACTCTATCGTTGGTTGTGTGAAAATTTCCGCAGTCACCCAGAATTCGCCCAGGAACTTTCCGATTTCATTTCCGTTTCCTCTGCTGCGGAGTGTCGGACATATCCTTCCTGTGCCAAGTACTACCTTTCCAATCTGCTGGATGGTTTCCAGATTTATTCCCGTCGTGGAGAGGTTTCTGATTTGCCCAGTGCTGTCAAACTGGAAATGGACGCTTTGCAGAGACAGTCTAAACTGTATTGGGAAAAGTGCCGCTCCATAAAGTAAATCCACAGGGAATCTGTGCAGCAGGTCAGCGCCGCTTTTAGGTCGGCGATGATATGCCAGTTCGTTACCTTCACCTTATATCTACTGATTGATATTGCTCCTAGAAATAGAGAAAGCCGTCACTTTTGATTTATAAAGTGGCGGCTTTTTCTGCTTCTGAAATACAGTTTCCGAAATGCAAAAAGCATTCTGTAAAACTACAAAGTGCTCTGCAGCTAGAGTAACCTCTTCTGTGCAGGGGGAACCAAATAAGAAAAACCCCGGAAAATTGATTTCCGGGGTTTTGTAAAGCATTTTGATTCGGTTGGTAAAACCAATCAGCGCTTGCTGAACTGGGGAGCCCGACGGGCAGCCTTCAGACCGTACT
>ULMJ01005872.1_pt1 | contig 11859 bp, 6 predicted proteins | sample 1951641 | NCBI WGS metagenome assembly ULMJ01 (sample SAMEA4835550, study PRJEB28245) | human gut metagenome | biome: gut microbiome; material: fecal sample | place: Denmark | collected 2008 | reverse complement strand
CATGATTTTCTGAAAGGCTGAACCGTCACGGGCGAACACGGGCATACGGCTGTATCCCGACTGACGTTCTTTCTGTATGGCGCGTATCTGAGGGACGAGTTTGTCCTCCACAAGCTGTTTGGGAATATAGTCTATTGAGCCAAGTTTCATGCTTTCCACGGCGGTATGCACTTCGGCATAGTCTGTCATTATGATGAACGGCTGCATCTTGCCCTCCTTGCGCATCCAACGCAAAAGGTCTATGCCGTTTCCGTCATTTAGCCGCAGGTCTGATACTACTATATCATCATCCGTTGCCTGTTGCAGATGTTTCTTCGCTGTTGACAGGTGATAAGCCTTTACGGTGCTGTACCCCTCCCGTGCCAGCAGGTTGCAGACAAACTCGCAATACACGATATTGTCTTCTACTACTATAATTTTTGTATTACTCACTTTTGTATTTTCTCCTTTCTTCTTTTGCCAAATGTATAATCTCCGCTCCCTTATCAAGCACAGAATTAACCGCTTGTTGAATGGTGTTATCATCGGGCTTTCCCTTTTCATGAAGCACACCATAAAGTACCTTCAGCGGTTGGTCGGCACGGAGTATCTCCCACGAACTGCGCAAGTGGTGTGTCAAGGCATCCAGTTCTTGCAGGTCTTTTCGCGTTGCCGAATCCCGTATAGCCTGCATTTCCTTCTCGGTTTCTGTTATCAGCTTCTCCAGCATGACGACTTCATTGCCGTAAGATAATAAAGCTGAAAAATCAATCTTTTCATTGGAAGTTGTTTTTATTGCGCACTTGTCGGAAACTTCCATAAGCTCCGATATGGAGAACGGCTTGAACAGGCATCCGGCAAAGCCTCGTTCCAAAAGTTCCTCCGCATCGCAACTGCCCGAAGCGGTTGCCACAACTACGGGGATTGTCTGTGAATTGCCCACGTTGGACGAGCGCAGAAGTTCCAATAGTTCAAAGCCGTTTATACCGGGCATATTTAGGTCTGTCAGCAGCAGATTGTATGTCTTTCGGCGTATCATTTCCATCAGTTCCGCCGCATCGGTGCAGGTATCGCAGTGTATTCCTTCTTGGGCATACATTTCTTTCAGCATCAGGAGCAATACCTCGTCATTATCAATGGCTACAACATTGAGATTTCTTTCCTTTCGACTGATATAAGTTCGCATCACTTGTTCCGGTACTTCATCGGCTTTCTGCATCGGTATCTCCACCGTGAAACGGCTTCCTTTCCCTTTTTCGCTATTCAAATGGATTTTACCGCTAAGCATCGTCACAATATTATGCACGATGGCAAGCCCCAGACCGAAGCCATCCTTCGCGGCAGCATTTGAAAGGCGTTCAAACGCATCAAATACACGTTTTTGTTCATCTTTGGTCATACCTGTACCCGTGTCCTCGACAATCAGTGTCAGCACTCCGTTTGTATAGTCGGTAGTCAACGATACACCGCCTTCTTCTGTGAATTTGATAGCGTTTGACAATAGGTTGTTTCCGATTTGGATTATCCGTTCTTTGTCGGTCAGTATAACGGCATCGCTTTTGTTACTCACAGTCAAAGAAAGCCCTTTGTTCATGGCTATGGGTATGAACTCTGTTTCAAGCGTGTGTGTGATTACTGAAATTCGGCAAGGGTGCATTTTAGGTTGCTCCTTGCCATTGTCCAAACGGAAGAAGTCAAGTAGGGTGTTGAGCATATCCCGCATACGCCCGGAGGATTGCTGTATGCTTTGAAGAAAATGTCCATTATTACCGCTATTACATTCTTTTTGTAATAGTTCGGTATAGCCTGTTATTGCCGTCAACGGTGTGCGCAGTTCATGGGTAATGGTATGCACCGCTTTCTTCCGGGAGGCTATCAAAGTATTGTTTTGTTCAACGCTCAGGTTCAGTTCTTTTATCAACCGTTCCCTCTCTTTCCTTGCCTGCACCTTCTTTTTTATATCCCGTTGTATGATGAGATAAAAGACAACCAGCATGACGATAGAGAATATAATCAAGCCGGTAATAATAACGGTTGACCGCTCGTAGGATGCTTTCAGACGCGCCTCCTTGTTTCGGAAGGCAATCCATGCCTGTTCGTCCAGACTTGTAATCAACATTCGCAGTTTCCGATTGAGATCCTTGTTACATAGACGCAAACTGTCTGTATAGGTTTCTATATCACGTTGCTGCCTGTTTATCTGTGAAATCAGTTTTTTGTCTAATGTGGTCTGCCGGGTCGTGACTGGCAGCTGCACGGTTTCCTTTCCGCCCAAAAGTCCGGCTATGCCTTTCTTCTTGCGGGTAACAGTCTTAGTTGTCGTGTGCGTAGTAACGATCGGTTTCTGATTTAACAGAAGGCTGTCGGTCTGCCTTTGTTCCCGTGAGGCTTCCATGATTTGAAACAGATGCGCTTCTTTGGCGGCTAACAATGTACGGAGCGAATCTATCTGAATGGGTAGTATGAATTCCTCGCATTGTACGCGTAAGGCTTGCAGCATGGAATCGGTCTGCACACGGCGTTTCCGGTAAGCCAAAGTATCCTCATTATCCCATACCAAGACGGATTCGCCGTATGTTACCAGTGCGGTCACATAACGATGGGCGGTGTTGATGTTATGCTGGGTCTGGAATATAGAGATTGATTCAACTTCTATCTTCTGTACCCGGTTACGCTCATGGAGAATAATGGCGACCATGCTGCCAATAATCACCATCAAAAGGAAATATCCTATGAATATTTTATGTTGTAAAAGTATCTTCATAGATTTTGCCTTTTTATAAATACAAAAATCCGTTATTTATCAGACTCCAGTTATGTTTGTTTCCGATGCTGTTCCGTCATTTCCGGCTCATGTTTTTTGAGGTAGTTACGGAAGGTATCGGGATGCTGACCGGTTTCAAGTAGACGACTCTCATCATATTCATTTATAAATGGCATACGCCCGCATATAACAGCAGGCGTATGTTTCATTTTAATTTATGTTTGATAATATTCATTGCGTAACTGACGGTGCTATCGTACCATCTGAAACATAGGTCGCATCCCAAGAACCTTCCAATTGAATATTATTGAGATTTAATCCCGGTAAACGAATGTTCAGCGGTTTTATCACGACATTGTTCAGAGCCTCAAGCAGTGGTTGCAACAGTTGGTTGGTCAAGCCACCCACAATGCCGGAAAGAATATTATCGCCCAATAATTGCTTGACTACTTCTTCCAGATTAACTATATCATTTAGTTTGATATTCAGCTCCAGCGGTTCGCCGGTTGATTCTTCGCTGAAGTCACTCAACGTCAGATTCAGAAGTTCAAATGTAGTGCTATACTGCAAATTGGATTGCATCTGATAACTCAAAGGTTTGTGAATATCCACAAGCAAACCATTAAGAGCCTGCTCATCCAGTTTCTCCAACAGCGAGGCAAGTAATAATTTATACTCTTCGCTATCACGATTTACGTCTATTCTCGTAAGTTTCCCTTCTCCGCAAAGGCTAAGCACATTCAATTTACCAAGATTATTAATTTTGGTTACAGGAATGTTTTTCCATGTTATTTCAGGATAATAAGAACGGCATGTGCGGTTAAAGTCTATGCTTTTAGGTAAGGACGAATAAGTCACGTCAACAGCATTTACAGTAGTCCACGGGTTGAGAATATAGTTCAAGCCAAGCAAATTGTTACCTGCACCTCCTTCACCCTTCAACGCGGCTTCAAGACGTTTGGTAACCTCTTTAAGCAACTGCTCATTTAATGCTTCTACCACATCTCCCAATATCATATTTACCAAACGGTCAACGATTGTTGTGAGGCTTCCAGCAATCACATCAAGCCCGGTTGCCTTGCTCAAGGCATCCAGTATAGAAGATCTTAGCAAACCTTTTACAATATCAGTCGTGAGATTATTTTCGCGGATTTGCTTGACAAGATTGTCTACCAACATGGATACAGCCTTGTTGTCATCAATCATGTCACGACCGTAAACATTTCCGGCAACCACACGTTGCATCAATACGTTGGGGGATGGATTAGCCGGGCTGAAATCAACGGTACATAGATAGAACATATTGTATTGGTTGAAACCTTTTGGTCCCATTTCAGGCATATTGATACGTGCAGACGCGAAGTCCCCATTGTATCCGGTCAGAATTTCATTGTCCCTTTGATCTATGAAAAGATTTTTGTCGGCATTACCAACAAATACAGCCTTGTAATCCCCATTAGGAAGTTCAAAATTTATTTCCTGCGTTAGAGGCCACTCGTATGTCTGGGGTGTGATATTTCCTACAGTTCCTTCATACTTCAATACAGTTTTTTCTGTATGATATTTGTACATTCCGTCTGCCTGTTTTTGGTAGATCAGGCACACTAAAGATTGTATCTGCTCGGAATTTCCGTTAACCGCAGCACGGGTGTTTGCGACTAAACCTGCCGGTTGAGGAAAGAATGTCGCATGGAAATACCCCTCCGGGACGTTTCCTTCCACATTACCGCTTGTAGGTTTATCCAACAATGAATCCGTATCATTGTCGCATGATGTAAACGCAATGGCTGCGCACAATAATAATCCTATATATGATGTTTTCATAAACTGTCCTCCTGTTGCTTAAAAATTATCAATCCATCCGTCCCATTCTTCATCTTCAATATTGATGTTACCGCTGAAGCTGACATCAAAGTTTCCGCTTCCGTTTCCGAGTGTCAGCCAAGTTATCTGGTTAGGATATATTGGTATCGTGGGGTGGTCGGACTTTATCGGATATTTTGTTGTCCCGGTTGAGGTAGTAATCTCAAGATAATTGTTTGTCCCGGCGGCATCGGCGATATTCTCTTGTGGTAGAAGATTTATCTTAACTCTAACCTCTGAAGCTCCAAGTCCATCGGTTATCGTCTTTGACAATGCTATGGGTTCACCGTCTGTAATCACTTGTCCACCTGTGCCATCGTGAATATACATGGTCGTATGCCCTTTCACTTGGAGCTTTACCGACTGCATATCAGGTATGTTCTTTATCCTAACTTCCAAAGCTCCGTTCTGCCTTGTAAGTACGGTGGATTGCGTTCCGGTATTTGCAGATGCGACAAAACTTAGAATGCTTCTAAAAATATGTTTGTCTGTTTCATCATCATTGCCATTTATATATCCAGCAGTAGCTTCTTTGTATGATGGAACTATATCCGCACTATATAAGTCCGGAAGCTTCGGGGTTTGACCTTTTGGAACTGCGAGAAAAACAGCTTTGTAGCTTGTTTTCGTATTGAGATCTTCAACCGTAAGGTGATTATCTGTCAATTCCAATTCGCGCACCTGCGAATAGCCGACTGTGCCGTCGCCATTGTCATGACCTTCATATAGATACATTTTTGCGTCATAATTGGCAAGATTGAGACTTTGGGCGGCACGAGACAGGGTGTTGAGTCCGATGTGAAAAGTGGTTGATGTTTTCTCGGATTCCGGTAACAGATCGGACTCCGAAGAACATGACGACAAAGCTCCTGCCAATGCTATCGCCATGCTTGATAATAAAGAGAATCTGCTCATATAATCTTGTTTTTATTTTCTGGTTGTAATTGGTTATTTTTTATCTCCGCCAAGTGTTCCTCCGTCATGTTCACCCCATTCCTTGTCAATGCCCAAACCGGGAGGTACATTACCATTATCCATTGCGCCTCCATAATATTCATCCCACACGGTATCTATTTCGATGTATATATCGCTTGTCTGTCCGCTCAGGTCTATCGGTTTATTATGTTTTCCCATTCGGTAAAAATGGTTGGCACGTATGGGATAGTGCATCGCTTGGCTATCATCTTCGTTTTCCGGAGTGTCAATAATGCCTGTACCACTGCGTGATGATATTTTATTATCAGGCTGATAAAATATCCTGCGCCGCGCAATCTCATTTCCATTAGAATCGGTCATTACCAGTTCCAGTGTGCTTTGTCCTATTTCCATGCCCGCAGCAATAGGTAGCAAATAGGCCGAAAGAGAGAAAACTCCGTTATCCTCCGGTTTGACTTCATAACTTGCGATGACACGTTCCGCATCATTATTGCTGCCGGATGTGATGAAGTCCGTATATTCATTGTCCGGAACTATATCCGGAGAATCATATCCAATCGGCATTTGTGGTAAAAACCATATTTCCTTGTTTTGGGGTGTGTAAAGTCTGAGTTTTACATAAGCGACTTTAGTCCCTTCTATTTCAGCAGGCAGTTTCTTGAAGTAGCCCATTACTCCCGCCACACGGCGGTATAGGATTATCGGGCGGGACAATGCTGTTCCGTCTTTTAGCTGTTGCTTGGTGAATGTTTCGCTTCCGGCAAACAATTCCGATTGGGCAATCAGGTTTATGTTTGCACCATTTTGTAACTTGAAATGCTCTTCTGACAATTTCTTACCTATGGTTGCAACGCTTCCGGGATTCCCATAGGCTGCCACCGAATTTGCATTCTGGAACGTAGGGCTGTCTGATGTTCCTGTAAACGTGTCGTCAAAACCCACTGCAAGAAACATATATTGTGTACCATCCTCGTAATCCTGATACTTAGTCCGATATCCCTGTTGGCGAGTATCCAATCCAGTCATTGCCCCGTCAAGGTGTTTCCAACTTATATCTTCACTTGCCACACAGGTATAGTCCTCGTTTTCCTGCTTATAGATATACAATTGGACACGTGTTGCGTGTTGTTTGCCATATATATCTTCTCCGGGATCGACAACAGCGGTGCGCGTTGACGCAAGCGAATTGTTTTTTACAGTAATGGCAATGGAATATCTACTGTCAGAGGGTTCTTCCAAAGGAGGTGTGTCATTCTCCGAACATCCATATACCAGCATTGCCGCCAAACCGTAAATCAGATGTCTTATTTTTATAATATTTTTCATATTTATCTCCTTGATTTTCTCGTTATCTTATGTTTCTGCATAAGCATACTTTCGTTCAATATAACTTCAAACGATGTAGTGCCGTTCTTGACTACCACAAAGAACGCTTCCATCGGAGCGACCAGCAAATTAGGATTGTCTTTGCTTGAAACAGTCTGACTTTCGATAGTCGCATCTTTATTGTATGAACTGCCGCTGCACACTCGTATTTCTTCAATTTCAGAGTTTGCCTCCATCAGTTTTGCCACATTGATATGTGTCATAAACGGATTGCCCATAAGGAATGTCTTGCCGCTTTCTCGGTTATTGAGTGTAATTTTCCGAGGGATACTCATAGCAAAATGCCCAATATTCGCAACCGTTCTATCTATTGACTCTGATTTTCCAGTGGAAGTACCATTGGAACGGAAATAGAAATACCGGGGATGTTCCTTAGGGAAACGGAATGTATAATTATTCCTATCATTGGACGAACCCGCTTTGAACAAGAAACCTTGTCCTACAGCATACTTCGTATTTACAGCGTTGAAATCTGTAGACCAGCGTGCTGTTCCGACATCGGTTCCGTTTAACTCTTCATCTTTTTCTATTGCCGCGCCATTCCAGAAATGTTGATATACGATTGGTTGGTTACGGATCTCTTTATAGTTGTCAGCAGACAAAACGGTAAAATACTTGTCTTTTCCCCAATTTGCATTTGGAGATATGAACATATCACCGGTGTACATTTCCAGCAACGGGGCGGAAAGCAGATAATAGTGTCCGCCTTGCAGTGTTTTATCCACAAACACTTTGCCTCCCATTGTAAGGTAATGTGTGCCGACTACTTCTGCACCACTTTCAAAATGGATGTTCCTGCAATAGTTCTTTTCATTGCTTGCAAGTTCCGGATATTGTTTGGCATTTGCCGGAATAATGACATTGGTACACGACCACGGACTGCCGTCTGTCCAATTCTCCCATTCGTTCCAACCTGTTGATGCTGCATTGGTTTTCCAAGTCGTCACCTGTGGGTGAATGATAGCGTTGACATCATAAGCCAATAGTTGACTGCTGTCTGCCGAATAAATATAAAGCGTATAACGACCGACCGGTAACGCTTGTGCAGGAATAACAATCTGTCCACCGGAAATGGTGGCATTGATGGTTATATCTTTTTTATTTTCACTATTATAACACCAAATACTTAATTCGGAATATTCTGGCGTTCCATTGACCGGAATATTCAAAACATTGCCGTAGCATGTATGAAATGTTGCGTCCTCTATTTCCAGTTTGTCGCCATCATCATCGGTATCAGCGCAGTCGGGTATGCCGTCGCCATCGGAATCAGGGCGGATAAATACACCACATATTTTTGAAGTATTCAACAGTTGTAATCCACCGACAGTGAACTCAATGCGGTCAAACTCTTGTTCGGGAGTAACTTCAATGTATGTATATCCGCCATGTGAAATTAGGCTGGCTCCCAAAATGTCAAAATCAGCAGTGCTTGCAACTTTGGTATCTCCATTATAAACTTTCAATTCTCCAACTTTGGACAAGTTTACTGAAAGCAAATCTCCCATATTGCCAAACACCAGCCCGATAGACTGGTTGGCTTTTTGCTTCCGGAATTTTAACGCTATTGTGGATCCGCCTAAAGAAACTCCGTCGTTGAGCAAAGCTCCCGTTTCCATACTGCCATCAAGTAGATAATCCAAGTTTTTGAATGTATTTCCGACAGACAGGAGTCCTGCGCCAATCAGTGTCTTGTTATAATCTATTTGCAAGTCATCTTTCAAATTTGTCATTAGCTCCATGCAACCACCCATGCCGGAGGATTCATCACATGACGGATCTTCATAGAAAATGCTGTAAATCCTCATGGATGTGAGAACATCAGCTACACCTTTGCGCCATAGTTCAATCCGGTCAAACGATTGGTCTGTTTCAACGCTAAGACGCACTTTGTCATTGGCAGAGCCTATCAAGCTCAGATGTACGCTTGAATTTCCTGTTGTCACATCATTGTTGATAAGGTTATCGCCGTCATAAAGTTTTATTTTGAAGAAACTCAGCGCACTCAAATCGAGCAGCATTGTATTTGCCTGTACCACAAACCCGGTACGAATTTTTCCTGCCGCAGATACCGGTGTGTTCATTTTGAATGCAGCCACAGGACTCCATTCCAGAACCGATGCCAGTTGATTGGATGTCGCATAATTGTCCGGGTTCTGATCTACAACATTGTTCATGTTGTTGCTGCCATTAAACAGACAAAGCAGACAGCCCTTCCATCCGAGTGCTTCCACTGCGTATGCGCCATGTGAAGCGGCAGTAATAGCTTTGTTGCATCCGGCATTTTCACCAACAGATTTGTGCATGATTGTAGCCGTATGGCTAAGTTGCCGACCATCAGGAGCGGTATAAAATGCTTGTATTCGGTAAGCACCATCATGGCTCATGCCAATGAGAATGTTTCCATTCTGCACGGAAGGATTTGAACCGTATGGTTCCGACAATATAGTATAGGTCACGTTTCCTTTTGTTGCTTCCGGCAACCGATATGAATAGTTGTATGTAACATCATCGCCAAATGTGAAATAATTCGAGGGATCAAGTCTAACACCTTCCCGGATATAGGCGTAATAAACATTCATGCCACCTAAATTTAGCAAACCGGCAGGATGTTTGAACTCTATTTGCGAACACTCTTGCGTTGTGACCATATTAGTGAGTGTCTGTCCGGAAAAACCAATCAGACTCAGGCTTAATAAAGATGTTGCAGGTGTAGATTCTTCAACCTCTTTATTGTCGGTATCATAAGAGGTCAATGTGGGGGCTGCTTGACCGAATAAGTCAAGACCGAGCACTTTGTTGGTACTATAATAAAATCCCACTTCTGTTCCGGCAGAAATCGAACGCTTCAAATTTATTCGGGCATAGGAGCGAATGCCTAATTGCGACGTGAACGGTGCGGAATTGTCCAAATCGTTGTCTATAAGATTGTCAGATGATGCGATATTACTTTTGCTGATAGCTGGTGTTCCCCCTGTCCAATAACTGTTGAACTGCGCCTCGGATGTAGCGCGAATTTCGGGGTTCTCGCCCACAAAGGCATATTTCACAGCCAAAGCTATGTTGGATGCAACCGTGGCATCAACTCCGGTGAAACTCATGCGCACCTCGTTGAATGGTTTGCTTGCATCAAAGGAAAGTACACGGTCAGCTACGGAATTACCTACATTGAACGACAGCAGGTCAAGTTTGAGTGTCGTTGTCTCATCGGCTGTATATACGGATTCTTGCTTTTGGCCGTTAAGATAGGTCTCCAATGTCAACCCTTTAAGAAGACTGAGGTCAAGCAATTTAGCACCGCCTACCTCAGTATCCTTATACACGAATCCAACCTTTTGTTTGGCGGCATATACATGATAAAGGTCCTTGACCGACACAATGGGCGTGTATGCAACGCCCGCGCTGATCGCCACAGGAATATTGCAAGCATTGGTTATAACTGTATCCACAATGTTATTCAACGCCCCGTTGCTAACGCCGATTACATTGACGGTAGAGGAATTGATTTCGTTGATTACACGTCCCGGTCCAACAATGGGCACACGACAGTTATCGCTCTTCCAAGTCCCATCGGCTTGCTGTATCAGACCTCCGGGGCTTGTCACTTCGATTGCCGCCCGGCTTTGCATTTTCTCCGGAGAAGGTCCGTAATCAAGTTCGTTATCAGTACACGAACTGAGAATGACGGCTGCAAGCATCACCGGTATAAAAACTCTGTTCATATAACTATATATTGTTTTCAAATTATAATCATCTTAGGTGGAGTCTATTGCTAAGGCATCGGGAAATGGTCGTACCTGTCACCACGAGAGCCAAAGCCAAACTCAGTAACGACCGTCATATGCGGTCTGTGTTAGCCGCACTATGGCGACTCCATGTTGGGCAATCAATTACGTTTGCCCATCCGTATTAAGTTAGTTTTATCTAATATAATTCTCTCTGTTTTCTACTCACAACTTTTCTGCATGAGTTTTGCAGACCTTTCGGAGTGCTTCTTGCCGATGATACAATAATCATCAGTCATATTGTTATTAACAGCACCCCGAAACGGTGTTTGCCGCCTCCGGGTGCTGTGTTAGGATTTAATCGGGGAATATACCTGATTCATTGATTAGTCTTCCTCAATACCCATGTTGTGTATAACACCCCAAGCGTTGTTCAGGATAATTGTGATTTCATTGTTAACGCTCAAGTCAATGGGTTCGTCCGGATCGGGATTTTCGGGGTCAGGTCCAGTGGTTGTACCTGCCTTAAGTTTCTTACCAAACGAGTAGAAATAGTTACGGTTCACGTTGAAGATTTTAGAATTATCTTCACCTGTCTGAGTCTGATCAAGAACACCGGTCCAAGTTTTCAGGTCATTACCGTCTTCATCACACAAGGCGATGGTAAATGTTGCCTTGCCGTCCACTTTTGCAAATGGAACGAGGAAGCAACCGCCGAGGAGTGAATTATCCTCTGTTTTGAGGTTGGTTTCATTCTTGCCTGCCCAATTGTAGATACCGTCAGTAACTGTTACACCATCAGTAGGAATTGTAAGATTCAGAATTGTAACTTTTCCAGTACCAACAATACCACACTGGTTCTGCAACGCAAGTGAAGGAATGTTGTAGGCGGTATTGCTTGAAGAAGCATACACACGGACAGATTTAACCGTTGTTTCTCCTACTTTTTCAGGGATATTCTTGAAATAACCAAGAACACCGGCAACTTCACGGCGCATTTCTACCTGAACAGGAGTTGTGCTGATTTTGCCTTTGTCGTTAGTAGAGAACTCTTTTTCTCCGGCAAAAAGTTCCTCAACATCTTTTCCCTTGGCAGGGGTTGCAATAGCAAGATTGGCAGTCCAGTCAAGAGTTGTTTCCAGATTTTTTTTGTAACCATAGGCAACCAGTTTGTAGGTTGCCGACTTGTCAAGGTTCTTTAACTTG
>ULMJ01017775.1_pt1 | contig 11864 bp, 9 predicted proteins | sample 1951641 | NCBI WGS metagenome assembly ULMJ01 (sample SAMEA4835550, study PRJEB28245) | human gut metagenome | biome: gut microbiome; material: fecal sample | place: Denmark | collected 2008 | reverse complement strand
CACTTTATAAAGTGACCCGCTTTTATTATGTTCGTTTAATCTTTTCTCTTTAGAAACAATCTTTTGAAATCTGACGGATAAGGTGTCTCAAACTGCATTAACTCTCCCGTCACCGGATGATAGAAACAGAGTTTGAAAGCATGTAGCGCCAAGCGCCCGATAGGATTCACTTCTTCCAGGCCATAACGTCCATCACCAATAATAGGATGTCCCAAATCTTGCATATGCACACGAATTTGGTTCTTGCGTCCTGTTTCCAGGTTCAACTCTACCAAAGAATAACCGTTGGCACGTTTAATGGTGCGGTAGTGCGTAATGGATTTTTGTCCTCCGTCATCCGTCGGACTGGAATAGACATAAAGCATACGGTCCGTAAGCCAGGATACCACACAGCCGGCGTTCTTTTCCATTTCTCCGTTAACCACAGCTACATAACGACGGTCGGTCACAATGTCATGCCAGTTATCACGCAAAGTAAACTGCGTCTTTTCGTCTTTGGCAAACATCATCAACCCCGAAGTATCGCGGTCGAGGCGGTGGACGATATAGACACTACTGCCACGTCCGTTCGAACGCTGTACGTATTCATTTAAGATATGGTAGGCAGTGCGTTCTTTCTGGCGTTCGGTGCTGACTGATAACAATCCCTGCATCTTTTCCACCACAATGATATACGCATCCTCATATACAATCTTCAGCAGCTTATTATGAAACTCCTTTTTGCCTTTATCGCGGCTGATTTGTACTTTCATACCCGGTTTAAGCGGGAAGTTGTATTGAGTGGTTATCACACTGTCTACAAATACCACTCGCTTGCTGAGCAGTGATTTTAGTTTGGTGCGGCTGGCGTCCGGCATCTTGGCTGCCAGAAACTCCATAAGCTCAATTGGTTCTTTAACTGTGTAGTCCGTGTATTGAGTGCGGGCTCGTGCTACTATTTTTCCTCTTGCCACGTTGATGGTGATTAATGGTTAGTGATTAGTGATTAATTCTCAGTCTTCATTTCTTAGTTCCAGCAGTACTACGTTTTCCACATGGTGAGTGTGTGGGAACATATCTACCGGTTGCACGGCTTTCACTTTATATTTCACGTCAAGCAATTGCAAGTCGCGTGCCTGGGTGGCAGGGTTACAGCTTACATATACAATGCGTTTCGGTTCAGCGAATAAGATTACATCTACTACATCCTGGTGCATACCTGCCCGTGGGGGATCAGTGATGATAACATCCGGACGACCATATTCGTTAATGAAATCCTGCGTCAGCATATCCTTCATATCACCGGCAAAGAATAGCGTATTTTCAATTCCGTTGATTTCTGCATTTACCTTTGCATCTTCAATAGCTTCGGGCACATATTCGATGCCGATGACCTGGCGGGTTTGTTTGGAAACGAAGTTAGCGATGGTTCCTGTGCCCGTATAAAGGTCGTATACCAGTTCCTTTCCGGTCAGTCCGGCAAAATCACGCGCTATCTTATAGAGATTATATGCCTGCTCTGAATTGGTTTGGTAGAATGATTTAGGTCCCACCTTAAAACGCAATCCTTCCATTTCCTCGAAGATGTGGTCTTTACCTTTGAAGGTATATACATCCAGGTCGGTGACAGTATCGTTCCGCTTATTATTAATAATGTATAGAAGAGAAGTGATTTCAGGGAATGTATCTGCTACATATTGCAGGAGTTGCTTGAATAGTGGCATTTCTCCGTCTTCTTCTATTTTTGCAATGAGGATAACCATCAGCTCTCCGGTGGTGGATGTGCGGACAATCATATTACGCAACATACCTTCCTGAGTGCGCAGGTTGATGAATGGATAGTTGTGCTCGTAAGCGTAATCACGCACGGCATTGCGGATGCGATTGGAAATATCATCCTGTAGCCAGCACTTTTCTATGGCCAATACTTTATCGAAAGCGTTGGGAATATGGAAACCTACGGCATTCATCTGGTCATATACCACATTCTGTTTTATTTCTTCTTCCGTCAGCCAACGTTTGTTTGAAAAAGTATACTCCAGTTTATTTCTATAAAACTGCGTTTTCTCTGAACCGAGAATAGGGGAAATCTCTGGAAGTTCTATTTTCCCGATGCGAGTCAGGTTGTCCGTCACCTGCTTTTGTTTGTACTTGATTTGTTCGGAATAGGGGAGAACTTGCCATTTACAACCACCACATACACCATAGTGTTGGCAGAATGGAACAGCTCTTTCACGAGAATATTCGTGGAACTTCACCGCTACGGCTTCTGCATAATGATGCTTTTTTCTCTTAATTTGCAGGTCTACTACATCTCCGGGAACGACATAAGGTACGAAAATAACCAAATCATTGACCTTTGCGATGGCTTTTCCTTCGGCAGCCACATCCGTTATTGTCACTTTCTCCAGTAGGGGAAGCTCTTTTCTATTTCTTGCCACTTTTACACCAGTCTAATAAATTATTCTGCAAAAATAGACATTTTTTCGGGATTTCTCTCTATGAAGTGAAATATTAAAGATTGCAATGTCGAAATTGCATTTTGATAGAAAGTTTTTTCTCAAAAAGTTTTCTAGTATGCGAAATATACTTAGATTTGCGAACAGAAAAAAATCACAATCGAGAAACTTAAATTTATATTATGGACAAAAAAAGAGTTTATACCTTTGGTAACGGTCAGGCAGAAGGAAAGGCCGACATGAAGAATCTTTTGGGGGGCAAAGGTGCCAACCTTGCCGAAATGAACCTTATCGGGGTTCCGGTTCCTCCCGGTTTTACAATCACGACTGAGGTTTGTACCGAATATAATGAGATGGGGCAGGAAAAAGTTGTTGCCCTGTTGAAAAGCGAAGTTGAAAATGCTATTGCAAACGTAGAAACGTTGATGCGTTCTAAATTCGGTGATATAGAAAATCCATTATTGGTATCCGTTCGTTCAGGCGCCCGTGCTTCCATGCCGGGTATGATGGATACGATCCTTAATCTGGGTTTGAATGATGAAGTAGTAGAAGGTTTGACGCGTAAAACAGGCAATGCCCGTTTTGCATGGGACTCTTACCGTCGTTTCGTACAAATGTATGGTGACGTGGTGTTGGGCATGAAGCCGACGAATAAAGAAGACATCGACCCGTTTGAGGCTATCATTGAAGAAGTGAAGCATGCGAAGGGTGTGAAGCTGGATAATGAACTGACAGTGGAAGACTTGAAAGAACTGGTGACGAAATTCAAAGCTGCTGTTAAGAAACAAACCGGAAAAGACTTCCCGACTTGTGCTTATGAGCAATTATGGGGCGCAGTTTGTGCAGTGTTCAACTCTTGGATGAATGAACGTGCTATCCTGTATCGCAAAATGGAGAGTATACCTGATGAATGGGGTACTGCTGTTACTGTGCAGGCAATGGTATTTGGTAATATGGGTGAAACTTCGGCTACAGGTGTTTGCTTTAGCCGTGACGCTGCCACTGGCGAAGATTTGTTCAATGGTGAATATCTGATTAACGCACAGGGTGAAGACGTGGTAGCCGGTATCCGTACGCCGCAACAGATTACAAAGATCGGTTCACAGCGCTGGGCGGAATTGGCAGGTGTCAGTGAAGAAGAACGTGCTGCCAAATATCCGTCAATGGAAGAGGCTATGCCGGAAATCTATAAGGAGTTGGATGCTATCCAGACCAAACTGGAAAATCATTATAAAGATATGCAGGACATGGAGTTCACCGTTCAGGATGGCAAACTCTGGTTCCTCCAAACACGTAATGGTAAACGTACCGGTGCGGCGATGGTGAAGATTGCAATGGATCTGCTTCATCAAGGTATGATTGATGAAAAGACTGCATTGATGCGTTGTGAGCCCAACAAGCTGGATGAATTGCTTCACCCGGTATTTGATAAGTCCGCTTTGAAGCAAGCCAAAGCTCTGACTCGCGGTCTTCCTGCATCTCCGGGGGCTGCTACGGGACAAATCGTGTTCTTTGCAGACGATGCTGCCGAATGGCATGCTGCCGGCAAGCGTATCGTAATGGTACGTATTGAAACTTCTCCCGAAGACTTGGCTGGTATGGCAGTTGCAGAAGGTATTCTTACTGCCCGTGGTGGTATGACTTCTCACGCAGCCGTTGTTGCCCGTGGCATGGGTAAATGTTGTGTATCCGGTGCCGGCGCATTGAATATTGATTATAAAGCCCGCACTGTGGAAATAGATGGCGTTCTGTTGAAAGAAGGCGATTACATTTCATTGAATGGTAGTACAGGTGTGGTTTATAAGGGGCAGGTAGAAACGAAAGCTGCCGAACTTTCCGGAGATTTTGCAGAATTGATGGAACTGGCTGATAAATATACGAAACTTCAGGTTCGCACTAATGCGGATACTCCCCATGATGCTGGAGTAGCACGTAATTTCGGTGCTGTAGGTATCGGACTTTGTCGTACGGAGCACATGTTCTTCGAAGGTGAAAAAATTAAAGCTATGCGTGAGATGATTCTTGCAGAAGATGCAGAAGGACGCCGCAAAGCTCTGGCTAAGATTTTGCCTTACCAGCAAGCTGACTTTAAGGGTATCTTCAAGGCTATGGAAGGTTGTCCGGTGACTGTGCGTTTGCTCGATCCTCCTTTGCATGAGTTTGTTCCCCACGATTTGAAGGGACAACAGGAAATGGCGGATGCAATGGGAGTTAGTCTGCATTACATCCAGCAACGTGTAGAGTCGCTTTGCGAACACAATCCGATGTTGGGACACCGTGGATGTCGTTTGGGCAATACGTATCCTGAAATCACGCAGATGCAGACGCGCGCCATTCTGGGTGCTGCTTTGGAACTGAAGAAAGAAGGTGTGGAGACACATCCCGAAATCATGGTTCCGCTGACCGGTATTTTGTATGAGTTCAAAGAACAAGAAAAGGTGATTCGTGAAGAAGCTGCTACACTCTTTGAAGAGTTGGGCGATAGTATCGATTTCAAGGTAGGTACAATGATTGAAATTCCTCGCGCTGCATTGACTGCTGATCGCATTGCTTCTTCTGCCGAGTTCTTCTCATTCGGTACGAATGATTTGACGCAGATGACATTCGGTTATTCACGCGATGATATTGCTTCATTCCTTCCGGTTTATCTGGAAAAGAAAATCTTGAAGGTAGACCCGTTCCAGGTTCTTGACCAGAATGGTGTAGGTCAGTTGGTGCGCATGGCTACTGAAAAAGGCCGTGCCATCCGTCCGGATTTGAAGTGTGGTATTTGTGGTGAACATGGTGGTGAACCTTCATCAGTGAAATTCTGCCATAAGGTAGGTTTGAACTATGTAAGCTGTTCTCCGTTCAGAGTTCCTATCGCACGACTGGCAGCGGCTCAGGCAGCGATTGAAGATTTGAAATAATATTTCTAAAATCTGATATTTATAGGCTGTAAACCTCTTTTGAATAGGTTTGCAGCCTATCTTTTTTTGAAAAACATGCATTCAATAATCATTTATTTGTTTTTTCTTTAGTATATTTGTCCCCACTTAGAACAATCATATTACCTAATCTTTTTAATAACCAACTTTATGAAGCCGGATCTTGCCATATATTATAGATTTTGGGTTACAGAATTTATCTCTAAAAATGAGATTATATTGCTCTGTTTTGGGGTGATAATTTTGTTGCTTTTGGTTATTATGATTACTATATCCATGAGTAAGAACAAACGTCTGAAGACTCTGCAGCAGTTAAATGACGTGGCAGAAGAAAGTAATCAGTTGAAGAATGCCTTCATTGCCAATATGACACATGAGATACGTACTCCACTTAATGCTATCGTAGGATTTACGAATATACTTGCAGAGACTGATAATCTGAGCCGGGAAGAACGGATGATTTTTTTGAAAGAGATTAATGATAATAAGAACTTTCTTGTTCAGATGATAAATGACTTATTGGACTTTTCGAAGATAGAAGCCAATACGATAGAGTACAATGACGGAGATGTGGATGTGAATGCTCTGATTGAGGAAATATGTGCAGTTGAGAATGCACATCCCAGACCATCGGGAATCCTGCTGGAGTTTGTAGAGAAACTGCCTCAATGTCGTTTGATGATAGACCGGGTACGTTTTGCGCAGGTGGTTAATAATTTGGTAAAGAATGCCTTGAAGTTCACCGAACAAGGTAGTGTGCGAATTGGTTATCGTCGTTTGAGCAATGATAATTTCTATTTTTATGTGGCTGATACAGGTTGTGGTATTGATGAAGAAAGTCGTAGGGCTATTTTTGAGCGCTTTGTGAAGATGAACTATAATATTCGTGGTACGGGTTTGGGACTCTCAATCACAAAATCCATTGTAGAACATTATGGTGGTGGTATCGGTGTAGAATCGAAAAAAGGAGAGGGGTCTACATTCTATTTCACCTTGCCTGCCGGAATAGAATACAAGGAATACGGAAAATTCTAAGTTGACAGACTTCGTTTTTAATCCGCCATTTCCTTTAGTTTTTTAAAATGACGGATAACGCCCAGATAATCCCGGTCTGTGCAGACATTGAATTTGTTCCATAAGTCGCCCAATACTACTGCACCTCCAAATCCGAAATCTTTTATTTCCAGAATGTTATCGGGGGTGATTCCACCTAAAGCCATTACTTTTGTATCAATTATCCTTTCTTTTCCTGCTGCGCGTAGCTCTTCGGGGGTATAGCCGGAAAGAGTCCCCTGCTTAGTGATGCAGTCATAAACCGGACTCATGAACACATAATCATAAAAGTGCTTTTTGCTTTTCACTTCCTCTACCGAGTGGCAAGTGCAACTGACGTGTCCTGAATAGTCATGCGGTTCATTCGGATTGCGTGAGTTCAAATGGATACCCATGAGGTCGAACTCCTCTTTCAGATAGAAATGTTCGTGAGTAACGATGCGCTTGTGATATTTTTCGGGAATTAGCGTCAAAAGGCGCTCAGAATACATGGCAGGTGTTTCCGGCTTCCTCAGGTGCAGAATATCCAGCCCTTCTTCAAAAAGTGCTGTGATAATCTTGTCTTCTTCCACAAAAAATGTGGGGGCTGTGACTACAATAAGCTTCATTTCTAATTGTTAAACGTTTATGTTTAGCAAAGTTAATGATAAATGCTTTCAGTGGGTAAGGTTTTTCTTTAAAAGATGTTAGATTGGATACACAAAGCGTACCTTCGGGAATAACCATCCACAAAGGTACGCTTAAAAAGAGTTTATGATGTTGTTGTTATTTCATTCGGCTGCCTACTACGTCCCAATCGATGATGCCCCAAAGAGCATTGATATGATCGGCGCGACGGTTTTGGTAGTCAAGATAATACGCATGTTCCCAAACATCGAAGCCCAACAACGGGGTGAGGCCGGAACGTACCGGGTTACTTCCGTTAGGTTCTTTAGTAATGTGTAGTTTTCCATTCTTGTCTACTGACAACCAGGACCAACCTGATCCGAATAATCCTACAGAAGCGGCTGCAAACTCTTTCTTGAAGTTGTCAAAACTTCCAAAATCGCGTTTGATGGCTTCTGCCAATTTTCCTGTGGGCTCACTGTGAGCAGGTTTCGGGGAAAACTGTAAGAAGTAGAGGGTGTGATTCAGAACTTGTCCGGCATTATTGAAGATAGCTCCATCCGGTGCAGTGGCCACAATAGTCACTAAATCTTTATTCTCATACTCCGTACCCGGAACCAGGTTATTGAGGTTGTTTACGTATGTTTGCAAATGCTTACCATAGTGGTAATCTATTGTTTGCTGACTGATTACAGGTTCCAATGCATTGTTTGCATATGGAAGTTTTGGCATTTCGTGAGTCATAATTATAAGCATTAATGATGTTAATAACGTATTCATAATTTGTCTTGAATTATGGTTTTGTTATTATAACGTTTTCCATCCTATAAATGTTCTTCCATTTCCATTAATTTTTTTAGAAGCTGCTTTATTGCGATGTTTCGGTTTGCAGAGGTTTCTTATATTTTCATATTTTAATTGTAAGAATATCTTTTTTATTCCTTATCTGAACGGATTTGAATCAGTTACGAGCTACAGGCTACAAGCTACAAGTGCCTTTCGGAACATAGCGCAGCTACTTGTAGCTTGTAGCCCGTAGCTCGTAACTTTATTCCTTTCTGCACCCTTATAGGCTAATTTCAGTAGTTGATTCATATTAATTTCTGTTTTAGTTGGAGTGACATTATATGAATGTGGAAATATTCTTCTAATTTTGCATACATGAATGCGAATTATATAGAAGAATTGAATGAGGGGCAGCGCGCGGCAGTGCTTTACAACGACGGCCCGTCACTGGTTATAGCCGGTGCAGGCTCCGGAAAAACGCGGGTGCTAACTTACAAGATAGCCTATCTGTTGGAGAATGATTACCAGCCTTGGAATATTCTGGCTCTGACTTTCACTAATAAAGCTGCCCGTGAGATGAAAGAACGTATTGCCCGGCAGGTGGGAGCAGAGCGGGCACGTCATTTGTGGATGGGTACGTTCCACTCCATCTTTTTGCGTATTCTGCATGTGGAAGCTGCGAATATTGGCTTTACTTCCCAGTTCACTATTTATGATACGGCGGACAGCAAGAGCTTGGTGCGCTCTATTATAAAAGAGATGGGGCTGGACGAGAAGGTTTATAAACCGGGCAGTGTGCAGGCACGTATATCCAATGCAAAGAACCATCTGGTTTCTCCGGCAGGATATGCGGCTAATAAGGAAGCATACGAAGGTGATTGCGCTGCTAAAATGCCCGCTGTCCGTGATATTTATCGCCGCTACTGGGAACGTTGCAGACAAGCGGATGCCATGGATTTTGATGATTTACTCTTTTATACCTTTATATTATTCAGGGATCACCCCGAAGTGCTGGCACGTTATCAGGAGCAGTTCCGGTATATTCTGGTAGATGAGTATCAGGATACCAACTATGCGCAGCATAGCATTGTGTTGCAGTTGGCCAAAGGGCACCAGCATGTTTGTGTGGTGGGAGATGATGCGCAAAGTATCTACTCTTTCCGCGGGGCTGATATTGACAATATATTGTATTTTACGAAAGTATACCCTGATACGAAAGTCTTTAAGCTGGAACAGAACTATCGCTCTACGCAAACCATTGTCTGTGCTGCCAATAGCTTGATAGAGAAAAATCAAAGGCAGATACGTAAAGAGGTTTTCTCTGAAAAGGAACAAGGAGAGGCTATCGGAGTGTTCCAGGCATACAGTGATGTGGAGGAAGGAGATATTGTTGTCAATAAGATTGCAGGGTTGCGCCGTTCGGAGCATTATGTTTATTCTGATTTTGCCATCCTTTACCGTACCAATGCACAAAGCCGCGTATTTGAGGAAGCCATGCGAAAGCGGGGGATGCCTTACCGTATTTACGGTGGCCTGTCTTTCTACCAGCGTAAAGAGATTAAAGATGTGATAGCTTATTTCCGTCTGGTAGTGAATCCTAATGATGAGGAAGCGTTTAAACGTATCATTAATTATCCGGCTCGTGGCATCGGAGAAACGACGGTGGGCAAGATTATTGCTGCTGCCACGGAAAATAATGTCAGCCTTTGGAATGTACTTTGCGAACCGCTGGCGTACGGATTGAATTTCAATAAAGGCACGCATACCAAGCTACAAGGTTTTCGTGACTTGATAGTAGCGTTCATAGAAGGAGTGGCAGAGAAGAATGCTTATGAGATAGGTACGGAAATCATCCGTCAGTCCGGCATTATCAATGATGTCTGCCAGGATAATTCGCCGGAGAACCTCAGCCGTAAAGAAAATATTGAGGAACTGGTGAATGGTATGAGTGACTTCTGCGCAATGCGTCTGGAAGAAGGTAATCCCAACGTTTCGCTGACGGATTTCCTTTCTGAGGTGTCGTTACTCACCGATCAGGACTCGGATAAAGATGGAGACGATGAGAAAATTACGCTTATGACTGTCCATTCCGCCAAAGGGCTGGAGTTTAAGAATGTGTTTGTGGTGGGAATGGAAGAAAACCTTTTTCCCAGCGGTATGGTGGGAGACTCGCCTCGTGCTTTGGAGGAGGAGAGGCGCTTGTTCTATGTAGCCATTACACGTGCAGAAGAACATTGCTTTCTCTCATACGCCCGCACTCGTTTCCGTTATGGAAAGATGGAATTTGGTAGTCCCAGCCGCTTCCTGAAAGATATTGATATTCGCTTTCTACGCTTACCTCAGGATACAGGGTTGGGTAGTAGGGTTGATGAAGAGGCCGGACATTTCCGCAGGGAAAATAGTGGCGGGTTCTCTCGTTCGCCCCATGCCCGTGAGTCATTGTATAGTCCTGAAAAGGAAACTCCCCAGCGTCCTAAACAGCAGATTATTGCTCCAAGCGTGCCGCGCAACCTGAAACGGGTGACTCCATCCGCTTCGTCTGCTGCGCCGTCTTCCGTTTCGGCAATGACTGTGCAACCGGGGCAGCTTATCGAGCACGAACGTTTTGGCTTGGGAGAAGTGATGAAGGTAGAAGGCAATGGTGATAATGCCAAAGCAACCATTCGTTTCAAGAATGCGGGCGACAAGCAACTTTTGTTGCGCTTTGCCCGTTTTAAAATTATCGGTTAAATTATAAGAATGAAGAATTACGTTGCAATGTATCCGCATAGCGCAGCAAAATTCTTCATTCTTCATTTCTCATTCTTAATTAAAAAAGATTGCTGCTTATGATAGATTTCAATTGTTTTCCATCTCCGTGTTACATCATGGAGGAAGAATTATTAAGAAAGAACCTTGCCCTTATAAAGAGCGTTGCCGACCGTACCGGAGTAGAAATTATTCTGGCGTTCAAGTCTTTTGCCATGTGGCGCTCGTTTCCCATTTTCAGGGAGTATGTCGACCATTCTACAGCAAGTTCCGTTTACGAAGCGCGTTTGGCGCTGGAAGAGTTCGGCAGCAAGGCACATACATATTCTCCTGCCTATACGGAAGCTGATTTTCCTGAAATCATGCGTTGCAGCAGTCATATCACTTTCAACTCCTTGTCGCAATTCTGTCGTTTCTATCCTATGATAGTGAGAGAGGGGAGTGGTATCTCTTGCGGCATTCGTATCAATCCCGAATATTCAGAAGTGGAAACAGAACTTTATAATCCCTGTGCTCCCGGAACCCGTTTCGGCATAACGGCGGATTTATTGACTGAAACCCTGCCGAGGGGCGTCGATGGCTTTCATTGCCATTGTCATTGCGAATCCTCTTCTTATGAGCTGGAACGTACGTTGAAACATTTGGAAGAAAAGTTTTCCCGTTGGTTCCCGCAAATCAAATGGTTGAATCTGGGTGGTGGTCATCTGATGACACGCAAGGATTATGATGTGGAACATCTCATCCGTGTGCTGAAAGATTTGCGTGCCCGTCATCCGCATCTGCGCATTATCTTGGAGCCCGGTTCCGCCTTTACCTGGCAAACCGGCGTACTGACTTCCGAAGTGGTGGATATTGTAGAAAGCCGGGGCGTCCGTACCGCCATTCTCAATGTCAGCTTCACCTGTCACATGCCCGACTGTTTGGAGATGCCTTACCAGCCTGCAGTGCGCGGTGCTGAGATGGGAAACAACGGTGGCTGCCATGTATACCGGCTGGGTGGAAATTCGTGTCTGAGCGGCGACTATATGGGAGATTGGAGCTTTGATCATGAATTGCAAATCGGCGAGCGCATCGTCTTCGAAGATATGATTCACTATACTATGGTAAAAACAAATATGTTCAACGGAATTCACCATCCTGCCATTGCTATGTGGACAAAAGAAGGGAAAGCTGAAGTGTTCAGGCAATTTTCTTACGAAGATTATCGGGACAGAATGAGCTGATAATCAAAAAAATGCCATGAATACAGGGTGGATGTACGTTTTTCTTCGCGAAAAAAAAGAGCCGGAATGTTTGCAGGTTTGGA
>ULMJ01028831.1_pt1 | contig 11882 bp, 14 predicted proteins | sample 1951641 | NCBI WGS metagenome assembly ULMJ01 (sample SAMEA4835550, study PRJEB28245) | human gut metagenome | biome: gut microbiome; material: fecal sample | place: Denmark | collected 2008 | reverse complement strand
GTAAATGGAGTTACCATTTGGGGTAAACAGAATTACCTACAGGAGTTCCGAGATCAATCCATGCAGCTAACGAGTTATTAAAATAGGTTCAATACTAAAAACAAAAGATATCAATGGAGAATATCATTGAATGCAATAACCTGACGCACTATTATGGCAAACGGTTAATTTACGAAAACCTCAGCTTCAGCGTGCCTAAAGGGCGCATCCTGGGACTGCTGGGGAAAAATGGTACAGGAAAAACCACAACGATCAATATATTGAGCGGTTACCTGAAACCCCGCTCCGGCCAATGCTCCATCTTCGGACAGGACATTCAGACCATGCACCCTTCGACACGCCGTAATATCGGCCTGCTCATCGAGGGACATGTGCAATATCAGTTCATGACCATCCGGGAGATTGAGAAGTTTTATTCTGCTTTCTATCCGGGACAGTGGCGCAAAGAAGCGTACTACGACCTGATGGATAAACTGAAAGTAGCTCCCGGACAGCGCATCTCGCGTATGTCGTGCGGACAACGTTCGCAAGTGGCACTGGGACTTATCCTGGCGCAAAACCCGGAATTGCTGGTACTGGACGATTTCTCTCTCGGTCTGGACCCCGGCTACCGCCGCCTCTTCGTGGACTATCTGCGTGACTATGCCCGCTCGGAAAACAAAACTGTTTTCCTGACCTCGCACATCATTCAGGATATGGAACGCCTGGTAGACGACTGCATCATCATGGATTACGGACGTATCCTCATCCAGCAGCCCGTAAAGGAACTGTTGGACACGATACGCCGCTATACCTGCACGTTGCCCGAAGGTTACAAGATGCCGGAAGATAAGGATTTCTACCATCCGTCTCTTATCAGAAACACGCTGGAAACCTTCTCGTTCCTGCCTCAACAAGAAGTAGAAACCCGTTTCAAAGCCCTGCAAGTGCCTTACAGCGATTTGAAATGCGAGACTGTAAACCTGGAAGATGCTTTTATCGGACTGACGGGAAAATACTGATTAAATTAAAAATTGAGAATTAAAAATTAAAAAACAGCTGCGCAGTGTAGCTGTTGTATCACCTCTCAATTCTCAATTTTCAATATCTCAGTATCATTTTTTAATTTTCAATTTTTAATTTTTAATTCACCATGAACGCTATATTTTATAAAGAATGGATTAAAACCCGCTGGTATCTGTTGCTTGCACTGCTTGTAACGCTCGGTTTTGCCGGATACTCGATGTTGCGCATCAACCGTGTTGCCAGCATGAAAGGCGTGGAACACGTTTGGGAAGTTATGCTGGCACGGGATACCGTATTCGTGGATTTACTGGAATTTATTCCACTATTGGTCGGGATACTGCTTGCACTGGTACAATTCGTACCCGAAATGCACCATAAATGCCTGAAACTGACATTGCATCTGCCCTACCCGCAACTGCGGATGATTAACCTGATGCTGCTCTACGGACTGGTAGTGTTACTTATCTGCTTTGCCGCCAACTACCTGCTGATGACGGTTTACATGCAAGGCGTCCTGGCTCCGGAACTTTATTCGCGGATTCTGCTGACAGCTCTTCCCTGGTATCTGGCAGGTATTGCCGCTTATCTTCTGATTTCATGGATATGCCTGGAACCGACCTGGAAACGCCGCGTCCTCAATCTGGTAATCTCTGTATTGCTGTTGCGCATCTTCTTCCTGGCTCCGGCACCGGAAGCTTACAACGCTTTCCTGCCCTGGCTGGCAATCTACACCCTGCTCACGGCAAGTCTCTCATGGCTCTCCATCGCACGGTTCAAGGCAGGCGAACAAGATTAACAGGTTATACATTCACTATTAAGAACGAAAAAGACAATGAAACGTTTTAGTCAAATATTCTTATACATCACTATTGCATTGCTCATTATCTGGCAGTTGCCTTGGTGTTATTCTTTCTTTGCGGCAAAGCCATCGAAGGTTCCTTTTTCCATGTACAGTTGTGTCCTCGGCGACTTCCTCTCCATGGGCAATGAAGATGGTAAAGGCGTGGTACGACGCGACCAGTCCGGCAATGTATATACACAGGAGCAGACGGACAGTATTCTCCCGTTCTTCTACATGCGCCAGCTTATGGCGGATGAGCGGTTCCCGGACAGCATCAATGGCGTTGCCGTCACTCCGCGCGAGGTGCAGCTTACGAATTTCAGCTTCCGCTCGGCAGCTTCGGATATCAATGCCTCCAAGATAGAGCTTTATCCTTTGCTGGAAAGTATGTCGGGACGTGTGGACCTGAGTATGCCCGATGATGTATTCCGCGTCACCTCGAAAAATCTTGAATTTATCGGTATGAAAACCAATACGGTAGATACAGACAAAAGCCAACTGTTCACAGAGGCTATGGTGAAGAAAGGGTTTAAATTCCCTGCCCGCCGATTGGCCGGTAATCCCACCACTCGCAAGGAGTACGATGAAGGTTATCTGGTTCTGGATAATGAGGGAAAACTTTTCCATCTGAAACAGACAAAAGGGCGCCCGTATGTACGTGCCATTTCCCTGCCGGAAGGCTTAAATGCGAAGTATCTTTTCATCACGGAGTTCAAGGACCGCAAGACACTGGGGTTCCTGACGGATGTGGATAACAACTTCTATGTGCTGAACAATAAGACTTATGATGTGATCAAGACCGGAGTTCCTTCCTTCAATCCTGAAGAGGATGCCCTGTCCATCTTCGGAAATATGTTCGACTGGACGGTTTGTGTGAAAACAGCCGACGCGGACGAATATTATGCACTGGATGCGGATGATTATTCGCTTATCAAGTCCATCAGCTTCCCAAGAAAGAGTAACAGCATACCGGGATTACGTTTTACTTCCTCTCAGGATAAATATGTGAAGCCACGTTTTTGATAAGAGCCTACTATAAAATAGAAATGCGTCAAAAAACTATTCAGCCTTTTGATGCATTTCTATTTTATAATAAGCTCTTTCTTATATCATCTGAAAGCCTTGCCAGAGATTCGTCGGCGGTACAGGTGCTTCCACTTCAATCATTTCTTTAGACACCGGATGCACAAAGCTGATACGACGTGCATGCAGGCAAATACTTCCATCCGGATTGGAGCGGGCAAAGCCATACTTCAAATCTCCCTTGATAGGACATCCCATCTTTGCCAACTGGCAACGTATCTGATGATGCCGTCCGGTCTTCAAATCCACTTCCAGCAGAAAGTAATTCTCCGACTTTCCTATCAGGCGATAGTTCAGGATGGCCTTTTTACTTTTTGGCACCTCCTTATCATATGCATAGCTCTTGTTCTGCTTCTCATTGCGCACCAGATAGTTCACCAATTCTCCTTCCAGCTCCTTCGGAGCATTCTTCACGATAGCCCAGTAAGTCTTCTTCACCTCACTATTCTTGAACATTTCATTGAGGCGGGACAACGCCTTGCTGGTCTTAGCAAATACAACAAGACCGCTCACGGGGCGGTCCAGCCGGTGGGTAACACCGATGAAAACATTACCGGGTTTCTGGTATTTCTCCTTCAAATACTGCTTTACAGTTTCCGAAAGCGGCGTATCCCCCGTCTTGTCTCCCTGAACGATCTCGGAAGCGGTCTTGTTGACTATAATGATATGATTGTCCTCGTATACGACAGTCATTTTTTTTTAATGAAGAATGATGAATGAAGAATGATGAATTACTTTGCGGCATACTTGCATAGCGTAGCAAAATTCTTCATTCATCATTCTTCATTCTTAATTTAAACTACATATTCATACCACCATCTACCTGGATCACCTGTCCTGATACATAAGAAGACATATCAGAAGCGAGGAAGGTAGCAATGTTTGCCACGTCTTCGGGAGTACCGCCGCGACGCAAAGGAATCTTCTTTGCCCATTCGGCTCTTACCTCGTCAGACAATGCAGCAGTCATATCGGTCAGGATAAAGCCCGGAGCAATAGCGTTGGCACGGATGCCGCGAGAACCGAGTTCCTGGGCAATAGACTTAGCCAAAGCAATCATACCAGCCTTGGAAGCTGCATAGTTGGCTTGTCCGGCATTACCGTGAACACCTACTACAGAAGCCATATTGATAATGCTACCTGCTTTCTGACGCATCATGATCGGAGTACAAGCATGAATAAAGTTGAAAGCAGACTTCAGGTTAACGTTAATAACCATATCCCATTGTTGCTCGCTCATACGCATCATCAGACCATCACGAGTGATACCTGCATTGTTTACCAGAATATCAATGCGACCAAAATCTGCATGAATGGCTTCTACTACCTTGGCAGTATCTTCAAAGCTGGCAGCGTTTGAAGCATAACCTTTAGCTTTCACGCCCATTGCTTCCAGTTCTTTGGTTGTATTCTCTGCATTTTCATCAATCACCAGGTCAGTGAATGCAATATTTGCTCCTTCAGAAGCGAACTTTAAAGCGATCGCCTTACCGATGCCGCGTGCAGCACCAGTCACAATGACAGTTTTTCCATCTAATAATCCCATACTTTTTTAATTATTGATTAAAGTTTTCTTTTCTATGCAGCGCACCGAACACAATGTTGACCACGTACTTGTCGCGTTCCTCATCCGTCAGTTTAGCGCCTATGTGTCCGCGTATATAAGGTACTTCGATACCTTTCACGCAATAGTGTACCAGCTCGGCAGTCATATCGACATCGTCAATCTGAAATACCCCTTTCTCCGCACCCTCTTGGAGTACATCCTTGAAAAGCTGTAGTTCTTTGGCATCAAAACGTTTGCGCACCTTCTCTACCCGCCATATATCACGGAAAAAGGTAGCACGGAGCGTTCCATTCCTATATACCACCTCCTTCACAGCATCCAGGCGAGTATAAATCATTTCGATAATCTTCTGGTCGGGTGAAATATCTTTCTCTGCCACCCGCTTCATCACATCCAAAAGAATCTCCAGTTCCGACTCGACAACAGCCGTATAGATCTCTTCCTTACTTTTAAAATAGGTATAGAGAGTTCTTCTACCTTTTTTAGAAGCAAGAGCGATATCATTCATCGTGGTATTCTCAACACCCATCTTTGCAAACAACTGACGGGCTACATCCACTAATTTAGCTTTTGTCTTCGATACAGTCATATATTAATAATTGCACATTGCTTAATAATTTGAGCAAAAGTAAAACTTTTCTGCATACCACACAAGAAATCGTGTGTTTTATTAACATTCCATCATAGGAAGAGAAGAAAAAAAAAGCATACACTATCATGTTACTTATCAACAGTTTAGAAACAACATCACATTTTTTAGAGAAAATAAAACGGATTTTATTTGTTAGTTTCATAAAAAGCCGTACCTTTGCACCCACAAAACATCGCGGAGTGGAGCAGTTGGTAGCTCGTTGGGCTCATAACCCAAAGGTCATTCGTTCGAGTCGGATCTCCGCAACTAAATAAAAAAGACCGTTTTTCAACGGTCTTTTTTTGTATCCTGACTATTCCTATTGTTATTCCACAACGATTCGTGCGGCTTCTTTCAGGTTTATATTCAGCGTGGCTCCACTTGACTGGGGCATCCAAACCACTTGGCGACACTCTCCTTTTTCTATTGTACATCTTGGGTTACCATGTGCATAGAGATACTCAGTATCAATGCTAAAAGATTCTTTATTTACATGCCAGGAGTGTATGTTATCCAGCCGAAGATGTAAGTCTTTCACTTCTCCACTGTCAAAATTCAAATTTCCATTAATCACATGCAAGGCTCTAAATCGACAATTTTCTATAGTGGCACGGTTTTCTACAGCAAAAGACAATGTGTCACAATCCAGATTTTTAAAGTTCACCTGCTGACTTATCAAATTGGAAGTTATCCTTTGTATATCAGCGGGTAAGGCCAAAATCATCTCTTTGGAGCGCACATTAAGCCAAGACATATCCTGGTACTTCTTCTCCAGTTTTTCTTTGGAGAAATTGAATACAATATGCAATGTATCTCCCGACGTATTCATCGTCATATACTTATCCATATCAGAAGCATAAGTGAAAGTACCGTTTTCTGCTTGCGCCTGACGAACCTTCAGCGGTATCTCACTGAATGCAACCATTCTTATTTCTTTTATTTCGTTATCATCCACAATGATATCTCTATCTGTCACCAACTGCACCACTTTGCACTCTGGCAACTGCACTGTTTTTTGTTCTCCATTGATATCCATAAAGTTATCATTCCCGTCGAAAAATAACGTAGAGCTATAGAATATGCCACCGCATATAACCACCAATCCGGCAAGCAGCATTCCAAATATTATATAAGTTGTTCGTTTCATAATCTTCTTCTTTATTTTTGTTTCTTACTATATTCCTGATACATATCCGACATATCTTTTGCCGAAATACCGAGTGTGTACATCTGCTTGAAGAAGTAATCCACCTCTTCTTTCAGAAAATACTCTTTCCGCAATGAAAGGATTTGTTCGCGAGCACCGGCAGACACAAAATAGCCAATGCCCCGCTTGTTATAAATAACCCCTTGTGATTGCAAATAATCGTACGAACGCATCACCGTATTGGCATTTACCTCTACCACAGCCGCATATTCTCTGACGGATGGTATACGTTCTTCTTCCTGATATTGACCAAGAAGTACCTCGTCACAAATCCGATCTGCTATTTGCAGGTAGATGGCTTTACTTTCTTTAAAATTCATACTTACCAGCGGTTAATGATTTCAGATTCTTTAAAGCGGAAATAAGCGACTATCCAATTGAAGATAGCCATACCAAAGAAGACGATTGTAGTCCAAAGTGTCATGGCTTCATCAGATATATCCTGATTCACTCCACGAACACCACGTGCTTCAAATACTATTTTTCCCAGTACCGATCCTATTGCTATATAAATGATAGCAACGACCACAATGGCTGAGAAAGTTTTCACAAATGAGTTTTTCGGCCAGATGGAACTACCCAAAACAAACAAGGACTGTGCAAAGAAATAAGCGCTTACTCCTAACATGAAATAATTGCAATCAGCAAAAACCGTCCAGAATTGTCCTTTTCCTACCAGATGGGAAAGCGGAGTAGAGGAAATAATATCTTTCAACTCGGGATAGCTGACCATATAAACCGCTACACGTGTCCAATCCGCCAATTTGAAAGCTATCAGGAATACGATGAGAAAGCCGAAAGTAAATACCAGCCAACGGGAGAAAAACTTCTCAAACATCGTAGCAGGCGTCATCAACATAGCTATCCGGTTCGTTTTAGATTTCATGCGTTCCATAATGAACGAAGCGCTCAGAAGTCCCATAATAACAAGCGCCCAAATGAAAGCTCCCAATTCAAATGTCCATATAGGGTCCTGAGTTATCCCTCTATTAATCAGACCTTCCGGATGATTATATTGAAAGTAGCCATTCCATATAAAAGCAATCGCCATTATGCCGTACATCATTACAAACCTAAGCAAATTAGCTTTCCAACTCTCCACCATTTCTTTGCGGCATAAGCTCACAAAACGGGGTGCACTAAAAAAAGTATCGCGTATCATTGTTCATTCTTTTTAGGGTGAAACATTTCTGCCATCTTCTGTGGTGCGGCAAGCGTAGCACCGAACAGCAGTTCAAGATTAATCTCCGATTCTTCGTCTTCCGTATTCGGTAGCATCAGGAAGTTGCCTTGCACGGAAGGCAATGTATAAAGTGCAGTCTTCGCCATTTCACGGTCATCACTTTCAAGGAAAAGCAACTTGTTGCAAATGCTGGCGGTAGACTCATCAAGCAATACACGACTGTTATCCATAATCACTACATGATCCAATATCTTATCAATATCCCGCACCTGGTGAGTAGAGATAATAATTGTCCTGTCATCCGACATGCCGGAAGCAATGAACTTACGGAACTGGCTTTTACCCGGAATATCAAGTCCGTTGGTTGGCTCGTCCATAATCAACAATGAAGTATGGGTAGCCAATGCAAAACTCATGAATACTTTCTTTTTCTGCCCCATAGATAAAGCTCCCAAATTCAAATCCTGCTCCATCTCAAAATAATGCAGGTACTTCACCATATCTTCTTTGCTGAAACGGGGATAGAACTGACTGTTCAACTCCACATAGCTGACCAGAGATATAGAAGGAAGTTCAAACTCTTCAGGTACCAGGAACATATCCTGCAGAGTGACAGGCAACCTGCGACGCACATCAGTATCATGATAAATCACCTTCCCGCTCTTGGGGGTGAGCAAACCGCTCATCAGATAAAGCAATGTAGACTTACCGGCGCCATTCTTTCCCAGCAACCCGTATACTCTACCCTTCTCCAATGAAAGCGAAAAATCGTGCAGAACTTCTTTCTTGCCCCGACGATAACTGAACGAAATGTTTTCTACTCGTAGCATAAGCTTGGATATTTATTAGTTATTTAGTGTATTAGTTTATTAGTACACCGCAAATGTAGGCAAACTTTTTAATATTCCAAGCGTTTCCTCAAAAAAAAGCAAAAAAAGAGAGGAGCTAAGAATCACTCTCCACTCCTCCCGACACGACAAACAACTAAAATTGTTGCTATTTGATGCCATCCAACGCCTTTTTGGCAGTAGCATTGGCGGGGTCTATAGCCAGAATTTTATTCCAGTACTCCTTCGAAGTAGGATAGTCGCTCTTCAATAGATAGTAGTATCCCAGATAACTGTAACACTCTATCAACGGAGAATTATACTTCGGATCGTTTTTACTTAGCAACACCTCCATCACCTTTTCATAATAAGGTTTCGCCAGCCCGTCGGTAGTTTCGGGGTCCATGGCAGAATTGGTCCGGGCGCGCCACATATCTCCCAGATAGCTATCGGGAGCTTGTTCGGAAACAAGTGCGAATACAGAGTCAGCAGACTGCAACGCCGCCATACGGTCGGCAGGCTGCACGGTGAGCGTGTCCGAAGACGTGCCCTGTCCGTAATAAAGACGCCCTAGCTGGAATAAGGTTTCAGGGGTCTTTTTATCCTTGGCTAATGCATCATAATACTTCTGATAAGAAGCAATAGCCTGTGCATAATCGTTCTTCATTTCATAAGCATCGGAGATTTCACGCCATAAGTCGGTCTGCGTATTGTCCTTCTCAAGCGCCTTGCCATATTCTATAATGGCTTCATCGTATTTCTTCAACGCAGTCAATAAAGCGCCATAATAGCGATAATCCAGATAAGAATAATCCGCATTGTCCGAAGCATGGAAGAAAGCATCAGCAGCTTTCTCCGCATCTTCATAACGTTTCAAGTCCGTATTATTATACATGGCAAGACGGTTGAATGCAGCATGACGGGCATTCGCCTGCAAGCCTTTCTGGGCTATTTGCAGCGATTTCTCGAAGTCATGGTTCAGGAATAAGGCAAATGCATACTTCAGCATGTCATCTTCCGTAGCAAGAGGCGTATTGATGAACTTCGCATACATCGCGGCAGCTTTATCAAACCGATTACTGGAATAATATACTTCAGCCAATTCCTTGTCAGCTTCCAGACAATCCGGTTCCACAGCTTTCAGTTGTTCCAGCTTCTCGATGGCCAATGAAGGACTGGCAGATTTGTAGGCCTGCGCATATTTCAGATAAGCCTCCTTACAGTTCGGGTCGAAGTAAATGGCCTGTTCATAAAGCTGACAGGCTTGTCCCACATTCTTTTGTGCAAGAGCTATGTCGCCCTCCAGTACGGACACTTTCGGATCCTTATTATTGGCTTTCTTCGCCATTGCCAGATACTCCTGAGCATCGGTAAGCTTTCCGGCATTCAGATAAACACGGGCTATGGAAGTCACAAGGTCCACATTCTTTTTATTCTTCCCTTTCAGCAATGCACCGGCTTCCTCAGAAGCTTGTTCGGGATTGGTCTGAACCAAGTTTTTCATTTTATCTACCCCAGCCTGCCATTCGTTCACAGGCGCCTGTGCAGAAACAGTGCCGGCCAACAGCAATGCTCCCATACTAAGAATTAACATCGTTTTCATAATAGCATTCATTTTAGTTATTTATCTTTTATATTCACCACCCGCACCGGTTGGGTAGCAGGCACTAATCCCGACTTTAGAATAATCCGCTGTCCCCGGTCGGAAGAGAGGAAAGAGGCAAATCCCCACGGAAGAGCGCTCCGCGGATCATTCAACAGGGCATAGATGCTGCGTGCCAACGGATAATCACCGTAAAACAAATATGCCTGATAGGGTTTGAAACTGTTTTCCGGCGTCGCCTTGTCGGCAGCGCTGACGGACATCACCCGTACTTCTTTGCTAAAGGAAAGTCCTGTGCTGTCATTACGGTCGCTCAGCCAATTCACGCCAATAATACCGATAGCATCAGGAGTCTTTGACACATAGTCGATGACCTCACGGTTGGTCTTCAACGCCTTTACCTGGTCCGACAACGGAGCACCCTTGCAAATGGAATCTACCGCAAAACGTACGGTACTGGAATTCTTGTTATCAAATACCAAACTGATATCCTTCAACCGGGATGCCGGATAGATGTCTTTCCATTGTGCGGTCTTTCCCGTCAGGATGTCGCGGATCTCATTCACGGTAATCAGTGTATCGGGATTATCTTTATTGGTAATCAACGCTAATCCATCCGTGGCTATCTTTATCTCCTGTGGGAAGAACTTCCGGCTATTGAAAGAGTTCATCTCCTCCGGTGTCAGCCTGCGACTGGTAATCGCCAACCGCAGACTGTCCTTGAGCAATAGATTGACGGCTTCCACTTCCGTCACATAACGGGGTACAATTCCTGCCAAAGGAAACAGTCCCTCAAACACATCCACTTCTTCCTGCACGATAGGCCGGAAACTTTCGTCCGCAGCAATCGCTATCACGCCCGAAGTGTATGTATCCGTCAGTCCGTCCTTGGGCTTGCTCTGGCATGCCGACACAGAAGCCAGCATCATCACCAAACCTAAAAGCTGAAGTTGTTTCACCGTTTTCATCACACACATATTATTGTAATCTAAACACAACCGGTATTGTATACTTCACCGACACAGCTTTACCGTTCTGCTTGCCGGGAATCCACTTAGGCATGGACATTATCACACGAACAGCTTCTTTGTCCAGATAAGGGTCTACACCTCTCAGTACATTCACATCGCGCACACGACCATCGGCACCTACCACAAACTGACAAGTCACACGTCCTTGCGTACCGTTTTCCTGAGCGATAGTCGGATACTTCATGTTCTTACTGATGAACTGCATCATCTCTGCCTGCCCACCAGGGAACTGAGGCATCTGCTCTACCATATCGAAGACCTTTTCAGGTTCCGGCTCGGCCTGCGTAACCACTTGTTTCAGGTCAGCAATATCCTTACCGTTCGCTTCGTCATTACCTTTCACGTCGGCAATAGAAATGGCAACTTTTGTTTCAGTCAGTTCCTTCTGGCTCTTCATTTCATCCTCTTCGTTTACTTCCTCGTCTTTTTTGATGACCGGAGCGGTAAACTTGATAGAACTCTTCAAAGCAGGAGGCGGGGGAGCAACAGGCTCCACTCTCTTCATCTCTTCCTGTTTAATTTCCGGTTCCTCCAGTTGAGACAGAGTAGTCACTTCAGTCATCACTTCCTTCTGCTTCGGTGTAGCCATCTTTATCAAAGTAGGAATGCTGAACCCTACCAATGCGATGACAATCACCAATATCACAGCGATATTATGACGTTTCGGAGAAGTCTCCCTCAACTTATAAGCACCGTATGCCTTGTTCTTGCCGTTGAATATAAGGTCGCACCATTCCGAAGAACTTAAATCTACTTTAGCCATATTCTTACTTTTTTAGGTGTTACACATTATTCAGCAATGTTCTGCGACAATTCACCCTTGCTATCGAAATTCTTTATCAGAAATTCGTCGGCTTCGGCAATGTCGGTAATCACATACTTACCTATATTACATATCTGCATT
>ULMJ01000747.1_pt1 | contig 11939 bp, 9 predicted proteins | sample 1951641 | NCBI WGS metagenome assembly ULMJ01 (sample SAMEA4835550, study PRJEB28245) | human gut metagenome | biome: gut microbiome; material: fecal sample | place: Denmark | collected 2008 | reverse complement strand
AAGAGATACCAGAACTGCGCAGCATAGAGGTTCTTATCCAACGGAATGGTGAATATGTTTTCGTTGGAGTTCTCGTTATGCACAGAGAAATTATAGCTATAATCGTCCTCCAACCGATAACCTACCTCGGCAAGTTTATTGCAATATTTGATACAGGTCTGCCAAGCGTTGAGTTTCTCACCATCGACGGTGAAAAATATCTCTTTACCGTTCCGTGGAACGCCATCAGTCCAATTATCATCACAATATATCTCGGCATTAAGAGCCAACTTAGCCAAAAGGAAATTAGCTACAGGTGTTGTTATACGACCATAGTAGTTACCCATCTTATTACTACGCTCATTTGGCAACAACTCGGCAACCTCCTGCAACTCATTCACGATAAAACGGAAAACCTCGCTACGCTCGCTCTGCACAACTTCATCCTGCGGTTGTTCATAGGATGTTACGATGGGCACTCTGCCATACATATCCATAATGTAGTAGAAAAGTGCTCTCAGAGCTCGCACCTCAGCTTCGTAGGCCACTCTCTGCTCCTCAGATAGGTTATGGCTATACTTATCGATGATATGCAGAGATTTGTTCGATAACACAACAACCTTGTAGAGGTATTTCCAAGTATTGTAGAGTGGTAAATCATTAGGACTCCACTTATGCTGATACATATTCGTCCACAAACCTCCATCGTACCAGTCGCCACCACGAATAGGTATCATGGCTTCGTCTGTAGTAAGTGTGTTATAGTCATAAATCCCACGACAGGTCCCCTGTAAACCCTCACTGTCTGCACTGCCACCAATGTAATTGTAGAGCACAGCCACTGCATTAATATATATGTTGTTGGCATTGTTGTAAATGTCTTCTTCATAAAGTTGATCTCTAGGGTCTTCAGTAAGACAAGAGGTCATCATCGTTGCCAAAGCAACCATCAATATGTTTATATATCTTTTCATAACTGTAAGCGGTTAGAATTGAATACTAAGACCTAACGAATAGGTACGATATAAAGGATAGGTGCGTTTGTCGTCAATGCCCAAAGTGTTGCTTACTACATAACTGTTTATCATTGGAGTAAGACCGCTATAGCCTGTGATTGTTGCAAGGTTGCTAATGCCTGCCGAAAGACGCAATGACTTCACAGCCTTGGATTTCATTGGAATATTGTAGCCTATGGTAATATGTTCAATATTTACATAGTCACCTTTTTCCAACCAATAGTCTGAAACATTCTGATCAATAATATTTTTTTCAGGAGCACCCTTCAATACATTGTAGTCAGGGAATATAGACATATTGGTATAAGCCAAGCCCGTGCCATTGAATATCTTATGACCGAAAGCACCATTTATCTGCATGGCAATATCAAAGGACTTGTAACGGAAACTGATGTTTGATCCAATAGTTACCTTGGGGGTTGCCTGACCTGCTATATACCTGTCTCCGCCATCGCTAAAATCAATCTCGCCATCATCATTCAAATCTTCAATATCGTAACTGTAGCCACCAAGTTCATTTTCTTTAAGCCCTTTGCAGTGAGGTAGATAGAATACCCCCAATGGCTGACCTACAATCTGATATACTACATTATTGTCTCCACCGTTCTGACCTGCACCATAAAGCGAGCCAATCGGAGTAATATCTGAAGCTGTCATATGCATACCATTATACTCTCCACTAAGCGAAAGTAACTTATTCTTCTGGTAGGACATATTGAAGTTGATATTCATCTCCATATCCTTTCGTTGAATGGGAACTACCGAGATTCCTAGTTCGACACCCTGGTTAGACATCGAGCCGATATTTGCCATCAGTTTATCGAACGCAAAGGTCGGAACGGGAACATCATACTCATAGAGCATATCCGTTGTCTTTGAGTAATATAATTCCGAGGTAAGCATCAACCGATTATCCCATATACCTAAGTCAAAACCGATATTAAATGTTGAACGAGTCTCCCACTTAAGGTCCGGATTCGTGTTGCGTATACTTCCCATTGTTACGGTAGGTGCACCGTTGATGGATACGATACCATTCTCCTTTACGGTATTAAGTGTTGTATAGGATGTTATACCTCCAAGATTTCCTGACCGACCATATCCGGTTCTTAGTTTCAACATTGTTATAAAGTCAGTATCAGAGAGGAAGCCTTCTTTTTTTACATCCCAACCCAGTGATACTGATGGGAAGAATCCGAAAGTATTGTTATCGCTTACCATTGAAGAGCCATCTCCACGGAGTGCTGCCGCAATAGAATATCTATCCTTGTAACTATATGTGACACTACCCATTATTGAAGCAAGTGACGGGTCTTCATAGCTACTGCTCGTACCACCGAAAGGACGCGATGATGTTGCTCCGATGTTATTATAGGAGAAATCATTTGTTGTTATTCCTTTTGCCTGCACCCATAAACCAGTCCTTACCTGTTTAAGATATTCTGCGCCAACAACAGCATCAAGGTGTGAGTCTCCCCAAGCATTGTTATATGAGAGGGACACATTTGTAAAGTAGTCTTCACCCTTGAACTCTCCACGATAAACATTGCCTTGCGCCCACACCCATGTAGGACAAAATTGAGCATTTCCCGTAGATGAATATGAATAAGAGCCGAAAGCCGACAATATCAAATTGTCAAGGATATTAAATTTCAGCCCCAAATGTGTATTGAAATTCCGTTCTTCGGAGTCATTTTTCTCATAGAGGAGTGCTCCGGGGTGGTTGATGTGTGATGCAGCCGAGTTCTTCACCCAGTTGCCATTAACATCAGTTCCTGCTGGATATGTAGGATTCTGTGCAGCTGCCGAGTAAAACAGTATTCGTGTATCGAAAATGTCGTGTATCTTTGACGAGTAGCCATATACACCAAAATCGCCAACTAAGCGACCATCGAAAGCCTTTTGTGTAGCATCAAGTTTTACCACTAAATTTCGGTAATCGTTAACTTTGACAATTGTATTATGATCCATAAAACCGAACGATGCTCGATAGTTTGAGTTTTCCGAACCACCGCTAAAAGCCAAGTGATGCTGATGTATCAAGCCCGTACGAGTAATTACATCGTGAAAATTGGTGTTGTAGCCACCATTATTGTAATCTAATCCAAGTGCCTCTGCTGTAGCTATATACTCCGGGCCGTTGAGCATTTGCAGATGTTTATACATTGACTCGAATCCGTAGTTGCCATCATATGATATTTCGAAACCTCGCCCCGTTCCTTTCTTGGTCTTAATCTCAATTACACCTGAAGCACCACGGGAACCGTACATTGCCGTTTCGGTAGCATTCTTCAAAATAGTGAAACTCTCGATGTCTGCGGGATATATGGTAGATAGCGTAGCGATGTCAGATGTCACTCCGTCAATAATTACTAACGGGTCATTGCCACCCATAATGGATGTGGTACCACGCACACGGATACTATTCAGCATAGCGAGCCTGTCAGTCCCATTAGTGGTGACGTTCACACCGGCAGACTGACCACTCAATACATCCAAAGCATTATTCAATGGTCCCTTCTTGATATTCTCGGGCCTGATATGCTCTAATGATTTAGTCGCCGAAATGGTATCTTGTTTCTCTCTGATATTCTGTACTTGTGCATCAATTTTTTGAGCACTACAGATGAAGAACATTATGACAAGACAAAGACTGACTCTTCCCATCTTGATTCGTTAAATCTCTGTAGATTCCCCAGACCAGACAGTTAATAAATCTTATACGCAATGTATTATAAAGAGGGGGATTGGGAATCTGTACTATTTCCCTGCCTGTCCGTCCGCTTAGCCATTGTATATTTTTTTTTGTTATTTCATATCAGTGATGCTGATAATCCAAACAAGAACAGAGTAAACATCTACCTCTTTTATACATAAATCCTTTCCAAGGACTTTATAAGCGCAACCATTAACTACATTACATTACAAAGGTAACAATAATTTGTCATTTGAAGAAATTTAGAAAAAAGAAAAAGTCATTATGCGTGATATTTTTTATTTAATTACGACATTTATCAAATACAAAAAATCATAGAAGGACAAAAATCTTTAAATGATTTGATTATAAACAAACTTTAAATAGTTAAATTGCAATAATACTATACCATGGTTGTTCTTTACCTTAATGTAATACTACTGTTATATATCTGGTCATTTATCTCCTTTTGTCGGATGCAAAGGTTGCCAAACCTCTTTTAGAAAACGAAAAGTTCAAGCGGTAAACCATTTGGAGCAGTTTCGTCCTCCGTTGGAGAGTAAACAGCTCCAAAACCTTTTCTTATTCATCGGCTTGGCTGAAAACTGCATCCGGCAACGGAGATAAACGACTGACGAAATAATAGCATAAAACAGCATAGCCCCCCCTTAATAAGGCAATTTTATCAATGCTGTTTTCATTCTTTTCAGAGGACTATTATTTTCGACAGAGAGAAATTTGGCAAGCGGCAGATTTCACTCCCTCAAAAATAATAGATTTGAATTGCTGTCCTCTTGCCTTTATTGGAAATTGTAGTACCTTTGTAGTGGCTTGTGCGAACGAGCCAAGCAATGTGGAAAGATGGGAACATCGAACCATCAATAAAGTACCGAAAAGAGGGAAAATACCCTCTACCACCGCTCTTTGAGTGTTAAGAAATAATAAAAAGGTTAAATCTTCACCTTTTAGAATGTACCCCTAAAGGTTATGCCCATATTTCTGACTTATAACTCACAAAATATTGAGTAATAACTGGTTGCAAATACTATAATCTTTAAATTGTTTCTGTTGCAAAGTTACCCTCCTGCGTATTCGCTTTGCTGTATCATAATCACGGATAGCATTACCATTTTCATCTGAATTACCGCAAAGCATACCAGAAGAATTCCGAAATTTTTTCGAACGGTATCTTATCCATCCGGTCATACAAGTCTACATGATTGGCTCCGGGAACGATATACAGTTCTTTCGGTTCGCTGGCTTCTTGATAGGCATCCCTCACTGAAATAGCGCGAATGTGCATGCTCGCCTGCAATGAATAGCACGGGGCGTGGTGAAATCTCTTTAATCATGGCAAACGGATAGAAGTTCATCAATGCCGCCTGACTGGTAAAGCGTATACCTTGATAGCGCGGATGATAGCCACGCAAGGGGTTGCGATAGTAATCGAAAAACTCCTTCTGCACGGCATTGGCATTTCCCAGCAGTTTCTCCGGTGTGCCAAAGCGGATACGTGCTTCTCCCGTTTCTGCTTCCTTCCAACGTTGTTCGGCAACTTCATCCAACAGTTTGCGTCTTTGTTCATCCGTCATCGAATCCCCCAAACCGTTACGGGTGGCACGCCCCATATCATACATGCTCACGGTTGCCAATGCCTTGATGCGGGGGTCGAGAGAAGCCGCACAGACAGAGAACCCGCCGCTTCCGCAGATGCCAATCACACCGATACGGTTGCGGTCAATAAACGGTTGTAGTCCGAGCCAGTCTACAGAAGCACTGAAGTCTTCCACCAATGCGTCGGGCGATACCGTGTGACGCGGTTCTCCTCCACTTTCGCCTTGATAGGAAGCATCAAAAGCCAGAGTCACGTAGCCTCGCCGTGCCATTTCCTGTGCATAGAGTCCGCTACACTGTTCTTTCACAGCCCCGAACGGGTGTCCGATGATGAGGGCTGCATAGTGTTGCGCTTCATTGAAATCCTTCGGGAGGTACATTTCGGCGCAAAGCATGATATCATACCTGTTTTTATAAAAGACCTTACGGACAGTAATTGTCGGATCTGTTTGAAAAGTCTTTGCCGGTTCATCGGATTCAGAAAGCACCATTCCGTTCCGACAGCGTGCCGCCATGATAAGTACTTCGTCTATCTGAGCCTGTGTCACGCCGTTGTGCTTGGCATGGGCAATGTGAGTATTCAACTCATTCTTCACGCCGTCCAACACCGACAAGGCAGCCACAGTAGACAGTTCACGGGTACGCCAGTCGAGATTGTCACGGCTGAATATGTCACCGAACAGATGAGCTTTCAGAAATTGGTCCAATGCCGGAGCAAATGTCAGCACTTCTCCTAGTGCCGGACGACCGAACAGTTTCAGCTGGTTTTGTCCACCGACAACAAACATATCCGAACTCTTTACCGGAGAAGGCTCCCGTCCGGCTTCATCCTTTATGCCTTGTGCTGCACGCTCTTTGGTGAGATTCATCAGCGTAACCAATGCACCCATGCTGCGTGGAAAGCCGCAATAGGCATAGAGCTGGGTAAGTACTTCTTTTTCTTCGCTCACGGTCAGCCCACAGTCAAGTCCTCTGGCAAGGATCACTTTGAGGCTGTCCTGATTGCCACGTGCGGCATACATACTGATGGCGGCAATACTTTGTTCTTTCTTGCTTAACATATTGTTCTTGTTTTGTGCCTGCGTATAAACGATACAGCATATCAGGCAGGCGATGGTTGTAATTAACTTGTTCATATTGCTTTCTGTTTAGTGATGAATTTATAAGAACTTGACAAACGCCGGTCTTTCCAGTCGGATATTTTTTCCCGTATTCTTCAGTAACCCCGTATTTCGGTTTCTTTCGAATATCTGTATGCAGTTGGCATCCCTGCAAACCACTGCCAAATAGCAACCATCCGGAGAGATGGCAAAACTTCGCGGATAAAGACCTGTTGGCTGAAATCCTATTTGAACCAATGTTCCTTTTTGGGAATCAATGGAATAAACAATTATGCCATCTTCTTTCAAGTGCTTGGAAGCATAGAGGAATTTGCCATCGGATGAAACATGGATATCTGCATTTCCCTCTGCAACGAAAGGGTCGCAGACAATTGTTTGTAAACGTTCCAACTTGCCTTCATTATAGGAGAATACAGTTATTTTACCCGAGAGTTCACTGATGAGATAAGCAAATCTGCCATTCGGGTGAAAACATATATGTCGAGGTCCTGAGCCGGAATCCATCTGTATGCGGACTACTCTTGATTCATCCAACAGAGAATGAGCCTTACCTGCTTCCGGTCGTTTGCCTATCGGAAACAGATAGATACAATCTGTTCCCAAATCGGTAGCAAGAAGGAATTTGCCATCAGGTGTAAAGGTCACGCAATGCAGATGCGATTGTTCCTGCCTTTTTTTATTCGGCCCATTTCCAGCAAAACGAATTATTTTTGTATCACGTTGCAACTTTCCTTTCTTATCCTGTGAGAATACCGTGATGCTGCCACCCTTATAATTTGCTGTCAGAACAAAGTATTCCTTTGGACTGAGAGTAATATAAATAGGAAGTTCACCGTCTGTAGATTGCGAGTTAAGCAGAGACAGCAGACCACTTTCCTTATCAAAAAGCAAAGCATTGGCAGTCGAACTTTTCCCTTCATCATCGCCTATGGCATAAATTCGATTACCAGTGCTATCAGATGTAAGGAAAGCAGGATTTGAAATCCCTCTCAGCCCACACGGATAGTCGACATCGGCAGTTTGTCCGTCAAACCGGTACATTCTGACACCTTCTTCGTCTGACTTCATATAACATCCTACCAACAGAAATTTTGCATAAGTTCCCTTATCCGGGACATCTTCGGTTGACCGCGCTTGAATCGTAGTGAAGCTAAGCCATAAGATTAACATGACAAATAAAGCTTTTGGTTTCATCTTATTTACCTTTTTGGTTTCACTTGCAAAATTACAGCATTCACATACTGAAGATTAGACCTCAATCACTGATAAAATTACCACTTTCATCGGGCTTGGACCGGGTTAAATGTTATCTGTGAAAATGGTAAGACAGTCTGTGATTAGGGTTATATGTTCGTTGATTGAATGAACTAACTTTGTCGTCATGGAATAAAATAAATAAGGGATAGAAAAGAAACAGCTGTTCCTCAGACAGCAATGTCAATATAAATACTTATTTTTGTAAAAAACAAAAGGATGGTTATGGGAGATATAACAAGAATAGATACAGTTCAGCAGTACTGCGACCTTTTCGAAGTCGAAGCTCTGCACCCGTTGGTCAGCGTTGTGAATTGTTACGAGGTGCAGCCCATCAGACACTCAAAGAAACTGTACAACATTTATGCTGTGTTGCTGAAAGATACTGACTGCGGTACGATGAATTATGGACGGAGCCTCTATGACTATGAAAAAGGCTCCATGCTGTTTATCGCTCCGGGGCAGGTAATGGGTTCTGACGATGATGGCAGTCTGCACCAGCCGGCCGGATGGGCCCTGATGTTCCATCCCGAACTATTGCGCGGTACTTCCCTTGCACATATAATAAAAGAGTATTCTTATTTCTCATATAATGCCAACGAAGCACTGCACCTGTCAGAACAGGAGCGCAAAGTAGTCATTGAATGTATAAACAATGTAGCAGAAGAATTGAGGCATCCTATTGACAAGCACAGCCGTTCTTTGATTATTGATACCATGAAGCTTCTCCTTGACCGCTGCATCCGCTTTTATGACCGCCAGTTCATTACAAGGGAAAATGCCAACAACGATTTGTTGGCGCGTTTTGAATTGTTGCTCAATAATTACTATCATTCTGCCTTGCCAACGAGTAAAGGTATTCCGACGGTACAGTATTGCGCTGACCAACTGTGTCTTTCCACCAATTATTTCAGTGACCTGGTAAAAAAGGAAACCGGTATGTCAGCAATCAAGCATATCCAGCAAAAAATTATGGATATAGCCAAAGAGCGCATCATGAACACGCAAAAAAGTATCAGTCAAATCTCAGATGAAATGGGTTTCCAATACCCGCAACATTTCACACGTTGGTTCAAGAAGATGGAAGGTTGCACACCGAACGAATATCGCAATGAAATTATAAAACAAGCGATAAACTAACTGGTCTTATCATCATTTATTCGTAGAGTCTCTTACAAATAATACTCTGGATATAACCAACAAAGCAATTAATGAACAACTTTGAAATCTTGAACCGATAAACAAAAAAGTTTGATGATCTCCTGCATACACTTTTCCCATCGGATGAACAGCTGTTGTCCGGTCTTTTTCCTGCGGTAAGTCAGGATTCCGTTCGCAATGTCTCCCTTTTTCAGATAAGCCATGTCCACAAAGGACATCCCCCGTGTGTAAAAGCAGAACAGGAACATGTCACGTGCGAAATCAAGGTGGGGTTTCAGGGACAAGTCCAGTCTTTTGATACGCCTGATATCATTTAAATGAATGGCCCGTTTCAAGGTCTTTTCCACACCTGTATAAACAGACTTGAACAGGTTCCGCTGTCCGGTCAGTCCGTTCTCCACCGCACGGTTGTAGACCGCTTTCAGAATGCGCATGTAGAACGAGATTGTATTGGGTGAGTTCCCCCTGTTTTTCAGATAAGCCTCGTATTCCATGAGCAAGTCAGAGCTAAGTTCGCCAAACAGTATATCGCTACCTTTCATAAAACTGCTGAAACTTTTGAGCGCGGCTGTATAGGTTTCAGAGGTCCGTATCTTTCCCAAACGTTTCAGCCTTACTATCTGTTGCCGGATATAGTCGTTAAACGAAGGTTCTTGTCCGCTGTCATGGAAACGTATGACGATATCATCCGCTGTAAACGGACCGGATTGGCTTAATGTCCTGATAGCCTTTTCCAGTCGGATTTTGTCCCGTCTTATCCGTTCCCCTACCGATAGAAGATAATTGTCCCGTTCCATCCCTGCAGGATGTTGACAGGGAATGACCGCTTCGGAACGTTGGTCCCATTCCGAAGCGAAAAGTTTGTATCCGGTACTGATCTGCCTGACCACACGGTTATGAATCACCTGATAATACAGTGCGCCCTCCCTGCCTTCCGCGGACGAGGACCTGAATTTGGTTCTGATTGTTGCCATAGTGCAGTCATTTTGAATTGGGATTGTCCAGTTGCTTCCTGATTTCCTGTGCCTCCCTGAACAGCCGGTGCGCCAGACTGTCCTTGTAGGCTGCCATTTCATGGTTACGGATGCGGTTCCTGACCGAGTCCTCAAAAGCGGTCACCAGCCTTTCCACACACCGGATCTTTTCCTCGTCCCGCTTGATGGTGAAATGCTTCTCAAGGAAGGCGATGTCGGGATCATCCCCCGGCAGGCAGATCCTGATGGCTCGGTATTTCAAATCGGCATCTTTCAAAAGCCGGTTCGTGCGGTACTGGTTGCAGTTGGTCCAGACGGAAATGATCAGTGCCAGGATCAGTGCTGAAGCTGTCGTTACCACTGCCTTGGATGCGCTTTCCAGACGGTAGGTCACCAGTCTGCGCTCCGGTTCCTTTTTCAGCAGGACCATTCTCTCATCCAGCCGTCTCACTGTCTCCTTTACAGCTTGGCAGTCTTGACTCAGGCAGTATCTAATCTTTTCCATCTCCCCGGCAAACGTTTCGGCAGACAACGGCCAGCCTTCCGACAACCGGACGGTATGGTTACGTACCGCTGCTATTTCCAAGCCGTTTTTCTCCACCGCGGATTGCAGGCGTTCCAGACGGATTTTCAGTTCCGCAATCCCTTCCGGGGAACTGGTCCGGTTTCCAACTGCGGGGCTTGTGCCTTCCACGGGCAGCGTCTCCACTTTCTTCTCGATCCTTTCAAGGCATCCGTAGATGCCTTCCAGATAATTTTCCTCTTTCATCTTTCAAAGTTTTTTGTTATACATATGGTTCACAAACTCCTTCCTTTCCTGCGCTTCTTCTTTCTCCGCAGGCGTTCCGCCTCTTTCTCGTCCTCCGTCGGTGCCACCGACGGCATGAACACGCCACCCGTACCGGTGACTTCGACCAGGTTATCAATAACAGAACCATGACTTTGTTCATGGTACGGTTGCTTTTGGGAAACGTCATTTTCCAGGGACGTGACATGGTTATGGTCCAATGCCGCATCCAGCCTTGACCAGCTGAAACTGCGGTCAATCCCACTTCCCTTGAATGACAGACCGTTCTTTATAAAGCGGATGCCCTGCACTTCATTAGTGTTTTCCTTGTACTTGAATTCCATTTCCACGCCCATTTTTAAGAGCTTATTTTGAAATTCTTTCCATGTATCTGCACTCCTCAAAGCTTCCTTGACCGCACGGTATATTTCGTATTTCACCTTTTCGGAAGCATGCAGCTTTTCCGTTTTAACGGACTGTTTGCCTTCGGAATAGGTGAGCGAATACTTGTCCTTAAGCATTTTTGTCACTTTCTCGTTGCGCTTGAAATCGTTGCTGTCGGAAATCACCTTCCCGTCGAAGTTCACCCGGTTGAAGACGATGTGGCAGTGCGGGTTGTCCGTCCCGTGATGCCTCACCACGATGAACTGCGTGTTCCGTATCCCCATCAGCTCCAGGTATTCCTCCGCCAGCCTTGCCATGAACGCGTCGGTCAGCCTCGGTGCGTCCTCCGGCTTGAAGCTGAGCGCAATGTGCCCCACCGGTTTCGCCACGTCCGGATTCAGCAGGCATTGCCACCGGAAACTGCGTGCCGTCTCCTCCACCGTTCCCAGCAGCACGCCTTCCGAGGCGATGATTTTTGCGTCGTCCTTCTGCGTCACGTAGCGTATGCAGCCGCTGAACGAGCGGCCTTTCCTGATCTTCCCTATCATGAGGCTATCCTCCTTTCGGCCTGTAATCATCCATGATCCGCTTCAGCTTTCCCAGCAGCCCCTCTATCAGCAGCCTTGTCCTGTAAAAGCCGGTCTGGTGCGAGAGCTTTGTCAGCTGGTTCAGGTTGTTCGCCATTCCCGCCAGGCTGCGCAACAGTGCGTTCTCCTCCGGTGTATGCCTTGCCGTAACGGTGGCCGCCAGTGCTGCCTCCCTGATATAGACCGCCAGACTCCGGCCGGACTTCCCTGCCCTGAACCTGAGAGCCTCGTAGCTGACGGGGGAGAACTTCACCGTCACGCCTCTGGTCAATTTACGCGTCCTGCCCAGTGCCGGACGGCCACATTTTTTCTTCATCCCATTCACATCGTTTGTCATATGTTTTTTCTTTTTCGTCCGTACTTCTTT
>ULMJ01000852.1_pt1 | contig 11980 bp, 10 predicted proteins | sample 1951641 | NCBI WGS metagenome assembly ULMJ01 (sample SAMEA4835550, study PRJEB28245) | human gut metagenome | biome: gut microbiome; material: fecal sample | place: Denmark | collected 2008 | reverse complement strand
CAGACCTTTTTTCTGGTGGGAGAGTGGTTTTTGGGGTATATAATTATTATATATATTATTTTCCCGATATTGAGAAAGGGCGTTAATGAATATCCGTTATTGTTGGCGATTATTACAGCAGTCTTATATATTCTGTCAATTGTATTAGGTGCTAAAGATGTTTCCCTGTTTGTAAAGCTGCCGGAATTCCTTTTTGGAATGTATTTTATAAAATTTATAAAAAAGCCAAATTGGAAAATGGCGTTGATTTCGTTAGTTATTGTTGTTATTAATACATTAGTCAAACCGGATTTTATTTCTGTTGTGCAGTGTACATACGTAGGGATAGCTTCATTTGTCTGCGTGGCATATGTTTCAGAGTTTCTTCAGTTTGATATAATTCAAAAGATATGTAAGCTAATATGTAAATATAGTTATCCATGTTTTATAGTTCACCATTTTATTATTTACAGAATGGTGGAAAAATTCAATTTAGATAGTATAACTATGGGACAAAATTATTTGTTATTTGCCTGCTGTATAGTCGTAATAGCAGCATTTTCATATTTGTTGTTACATGTTAATGATAAAGTTGTTCAGTTATTTAAAAAGGAGGCAACATAAGTGCAATTTAAAAAAACAGCAGCTATAGTGCTGGTTACGACCATGATGGTAGCATCATATAATTTCAATACAGTGTCAGCAACTGAAGCAGCAGAGACTGTTGACCAGGTGGAACAGATTGACAATACTGAATCAGAAAGAGCTACAAAAACTGAAGAGTCGGATTTACAAATAACTCATGTGATACTTGATGATTCTAATATGTTAGATGAAAATTACCAGGTAATTGTAGTTGGATATACAGGTGAAACACCGGAAAAAGCTGAATTAAATGTCAAAAATTCTAAAACAGGTGAGAATATTTCTATTAATTCATGTAAGATATCTTCATCAGGATTACTATTTGAGGTTTCTTCTGGTTTAGATGATTATGAGTTGATTGATTTGTCAATTTATAATCATGAATTTAATACAAAGCTTGATATGACAAAAATGGGATTTGATAAGGATAAGCCGGATGCATATCTTGATGAAAATGAAATACAGCTGGAAAATTATTCAAATCTAGCAAAGTCATCAAATGGAAATTATGTTGTTGTATTAGACCCCGGACATGATGATTACCATGCAGGAGCAACTGCAAATGGTATTTCGGAAAAGGATATTAATTTAAAGATTGCATCATATTGTAAACAGGAATTGGAATCATATTATGGAGTGCAGGTATATATGACGCGAACAACGTCTGCATGTCCTTATCCCGGAACAACGTCTGTAGATGATAACGCTAATAGGGTGGAGTATGCAAAAAGCGTTGGTGCAGATGCTTATGTCAGTTTTCATTGTGATTCATCAAGAGATAGTGGAGTGAGAGGAGCAAAAGTATTTTATCCAAATGTAAATTATAATGGAAATGTTAGCTCGCAAGGAGCAGTGCTGTCACAAAAAATATTGGATAATCTTACATCGTTAGGATTAAATAATAATGGAATATTAATTAGAAATTCCGAAGATAACACATTATATCCGGATGGTTCATTAGCAGATTATTATGGAGTTATAAGAAGGTCTAAGCTAAATGGCTTTCCGGGAATAATTATTGAACATGCATTTGTCACAAATCCATCAGATGCATCATTTATGGGAAATGAGGGAAATTTGCAGAAGATGGGGTATGCTGATGCATTGGGGATTGCACAGTATTATGGATTGTCAAAAAACTATTTTGGTATAAAATCTGTAAATTTCTCACAAGAAAACGAGTATGACAGGATTACAGTTAATGCTTATTCTAATATTGGTGAGCCAAAATATAAGATTCAAGCTTATGACTTGGATAAAAAAAGCTGGGTAACATTAGCTTCTGATTCCACAGATTCTACTGTTACATGGAAACTGGAAGCAAAAAGCTATTATATCCATGTGGAAATTACTGCACCTAATGGTACGGTAGCAAGCTATGATTCAGCATTTTTGTCAGATATTGATTATACAAAAAATTATGTTAAAATAAATGGGGCAACATGGAATATTAATTCACATTCAATAGATCTAGGTGTTGGATATAACCACAGTGGTGGTGATGTTTTATTTAAATGGCAGGTTTATAATCTTGATACTAAAAAGTGGACTACTCTTGCTGATGGATACAATGGTAATTGGATTACATGGAGACCAACACCAGGAAATTATTGGGTGCATATAGAAGCAAAAACACAAGATGGGGCACAAGATCAATACACTTATTGTTTTAATGTTGGATCAGACAAGTCAAAAACCCCAATGACACTAAATGGTATGACATGGTCTGTAAAGAAAACAGGTATTGATGTCGGAACTGCATATTCATCAGATGATACAAATGTGAAATTTAAATGGCAGGCCTATAATTTGGATACAAAGAAATGGAGCCGAATAGCAGATTGGAATGGTGGTAATTGGGCAACATGGAAGCCTCAGCCGGGTAATTATTGGCTTCATGTCGAAGCAGTAAATGGTGATGGTGGATTTGATGAGCAAACTATTTGTTTTGCAGTTTCAACAGACTTTAGTAAGAATTATATTGATTTAAATGGTATTGCCATGATTGACAAATCATCTTTATATCAGGTAGGTGTTGCATATTCATCTAATGATTCCGAGGTGCAGTTTAGATGGCTTCAGTATGATGTGGTAAATAATCATTGGTCACTTGTTTCTGATTGGAATAAAGGCAATTGGACAAACTGGTACCCAAAAAGTGGAACATACTGGATATATGTTGAAGCAAGAACATCGGATGGTGTTGTAAATTCTATGGCATATGGACTTACTGTAAAGAGATAATATTGAATTGATAATATAGTATATTATCTTTGAAGTTGACTAATTTATAAGCATTGCATAATTGGTAAAGAGATTGCAATGCTTATAATATATAAGAGATATATGAGGAATTTCATAGTGATAAAAAAAGCAATTAACTGGATTGTAAAAAAATATAATAATGATAAACCTTTGATGATAGAATGGATAATGGTTGGCATTATATCCTTCATTATTTTATGTTTCTTTTTACATGGTGATACTGAGAATTTGATTAAATGGTCACTAAACATATTTGATGTTACAGTAAAAGGAAAGCCATTAGATTTTTATAAGTATTCTATTGAAAATCCCAATATGGCTCCGGATAAATATGTTTCAGGAACATTATATAGTTTAATAATTTGGGCAATATGGAATATTCCTATAGGGATAATTAAAACAATATTTGGAGTTGAAGTTCTGAATAACCCGCTGGTGTATATATGGGGAAAGTTATTTCTTGTTTTTTGTTTATGTATTACAATGTTCTTTGTTAATAAGATAGTGAAAAAAATAACTGGTGATGTAAATAGTGCTAAATGGGCAATGTTTTTATTAGCTTCATCGGTATTTATATATATAGGTGTTTATTATGGCGGGCAAAATGATATAGTTATATGTGCGTTTGCAACAGCAGCTGTGTATTGTTTAATGGATGGAAAAAATAAATGGTTTTATTTTTTGGCTGGTATGGCTATCTCTGTAAAATATTTTTTCTTTATTCCATATATTGCAATTATATTATTGTTTGAAAAAAAAGTTTTAAAGATTATATATAAAATCGCATTAGGTGTTATTCCAACGGGAATATATTGGCTTATTACAAGGGCCTGTCCAATGGTTAGTGAATCAGCTTCACAAGGTAGCCCGGTTTCTGTTCTTTTAAAAGAAATGGTCGGCGGTGCTTTTCCTGTGACGTTCAATAATTCTATTTCTTTATTTTTGGGGATGTTGTTAATAATATATATTTTGGCATATTTAACTATGCCTCAAAATGATGATGAAAAATATAGTTATGTGATATATTATATTGTTGCAACAAGTCTTGCTATGTTGCTATTTTCAACATTTCAGTATTATCGTGTTGTTATGGTATGTCCGTTTATTGCAATATTGATGGTTATTGATAAAGAAAAATATCGAATTAACGTAATTATGGAAACGATTATATCTATTTCGCTATTTATAATTTTAATAATACAAAGCGGTGCATATTTATTTGTTTCTAGTGTTGTAAATAAAAATGTTATTAAGTTTATATTTGGAATAAGTGGTGTTGAAGGATACTTTAGTTTAGGAATGGATGTTTCACGTTGGATTTCAAATGATATGTTGACGATATTATTGCAGATATTTGCCACAGTAGTGGTGATTTTAAGTATATTTATCCTGGTGTTAAATAATCCCAGAGCTAAATTAGAGTTTTTAGATATACCATCAATCAAAATAGAAAGATGGATATATTGGTTAAGAACATTTGTTGTTGTTATTCCGGTATTTTATGTTTTAGGCAGGTTGATTATATAGTTTATATTATTTTTAGGAGAGAATATTATGATTAATTTTAATGTACCACCGTTTATCGGAACGGAGATGGATTATATCAAAAAAGCAGTAGAAAACAAAAAAATTTGTGGAGATGGAGAGTTTACCAAAAAGTGCAATGCATGGCTTGAGGAAAAGACTGGAACAGCTAAAGCACTTCTCACAACATCGTGTACACATGCAACTGAGATGGCTGCCCTTTTATGTGATATTAAAGAAGGCGATGAGGTAATTATGCCATCATACACATTTGTTTCTACAGCGGATGCGTTTGTATTAAGAGGTGCAACAGTAGTTTTTGTGGATATTGATCCAAAGACTATGAACATAGATGCTAATCTTATAGAGGATGCTATTACAGAGAAGACAAAAGCTATCGTACCGGTTCATTATGCAGGTGTGTCTTGTGATATGGACAGGATTATGGAAATTGCAAAGCGTCATAATCTTATAGTAATTGAGGATGCCGCTCAGGGAATAATGAGTACTTATCATGGGAAGTCTTTAGGAACTATAGGCGATTATGGCTGTTATAGTTTTCATGAGACAAAAAATTATTCTATGGGTGAAGGTGGAGCCATCTTAATAAAGGATAAGGATAAGGCAGAAGAAGCTGAAATCCTTAGAGAAAAGGGTACAAACCGAAGTAAATTCTTTAGAGGTCAGATAGATAAGTATACATGGGTAAATTATGGTTCATCATATTTGCCTAGTGACATGAATGCAGCATATTTATATGCACAACTTCAGCAGGCAGATATGATTAATAATTACAGACTTAATATATGGAATACATATTATGATGGATTTGGTGAGCTGGAGGAATCAGGAAAGATTGAACTTCCATATATACCGGAAGGCTGTACTCATAATGCTCATATGTTTTATATTAAAGCAAAGGATTTGCAAGAGAGAACAGCTTTGATTAGCTTCCTAAAGGAAAATGGAATTCAGGCTGTATTTCACTATATCCCATTACATTCGGCCCCGGCAGGAAAAAAATTTGGTAGATTTCATGGGGAAGATAAATATACGACAAGAGAGAGTGAAAGACTTATGAGACTTCCTATGTATTATGGACTTAAGGATGAAGAAGTACAGTACATTATAAGCAAGGTGAAGGAATTTTATAAGTAAAATAGGTATTATTATGAAGAAAATAGTTATATTTGGTTCAACAGGAAATATTGGGGCATATTTTACCGATTACTGTAATAATATGATAGATAAAAAGCAATATGAAGTTATTGCTGTAGGAAGAAAACATACAGATTATTACAGGAAAGCAGGGATTGAATATATAAATGTGGATTTATGTAATTCATCGGATTTTGAAAGACTGCCAATAGATGATTTGTATGCTGTTGTTAATCTTGCAGGACTTTTGCCGGCTTATATGAAAGAATATGATCCGTTTAAATATGTGGAGACTAACATCAATGGTGCACTTCGTATTTTGGAATATGCCAGAAAAAATAATGCAGATAGGGCTTTATATACTCAGACATGGGCAGAGCAGGCTGGATATTGGGGAAAAGAAGAGGTCCTTCGTCCGGAATATCCAAGAAAACTGTTGTTTACGGGTGATCATGCATTTTATGCTATTACAAAAAGTATGGTTGTAGATACAATGGAACATTACAAGCAGGAATATGGTTTGAAAAATTTTGTGTTCAGGCTTCCTAATGTGTATTTGTATCATCCTGAAAAGTATTATTATGTGGATTGTGTCAAAAAACCTATTGGTTATAGGTATATGATTGATAAAGCTGCAGCAGGTGATACTATTGAGATGTGGGGGGATCCGGATGCATTTAAGGATATCCTCTATATAAAAGATTTGTGTCAGATGATGTATAAAGCTCTGTTTGCACAGGTTGATGGTGGAACTTACAATGCAGGAACAGGAATAAGAACTACATTACGTGAGCAGATTGAAGGGATAATAGATGTGTTTTCCCCTAAAGAGCATATGTCAAATATTGTTGAGAAACCTGAAAAGAGTAGTTTTACAAGTTTTGTGATGGATATTGAAAATGCAAAAAAAGATTTAGGTTATAAACCGGAGTTTTCATATATAAGATATCTTGAGGATTATAAGAAGGAACAGAAACTTAATCGTTTTGCCGAGCTTTGGAGGAAATAAAAAGATGAAGAAATTAGCAATAATTGGAGCTTCATATTTACAGGAACCATTAATAGAAAAAGCAAAATCTATGGGAATCGAGACGCATGTGTTCGCTTGGGCAGCAGGCGATGTGGGAGAAAAGAGTGCAGATTATTTTTATCCTATCAGTATTGTAGAGAAGGATGAGATTTTAAAAAAATGCAGAGAGATTGGCATTGACGGAATATGTACGATAGCATCAGATCTGGCAGTAATTACCGTAAATTATGTGGCAAATAATATGGGGCTTATAGCTAATTCCATGGCATGTACAGAAAAATCTACAAATAAGCATTTAATGAGAGAAGCTTTTGAAAAAAACGGTGATCCATCTCCTAAAAGTATTTTGGTATCTACGATAGATGATTTAAAGAAAATAGAACTGAATTATCCGATAATTGTTAAACCTATAGATAGGTCCGGAAGTCGTGGAATAACGAAGTTGCATGATGTAAAAGGGCTGGCAGAGGCAATTGACGAAGCTAAAGCTCAGGGATTTGAGAAAGAAGCATTAGTAGAGGAGTTTGCTACAGGCCAAGAATATAGTATTGAGTGTGTTTCATGGAAAGGAGATCATCATTTTCTGGCAATGACACACAAGTTTACGACAGGGGCACCACATTTTATAGAGACCGGACATATGGAACCGGCACCAATATCACAGGAACAATTGAAACAGGTAAAAAAAGTTGTCTTTCATGCTCTGGATAGTTTGGAAATCACATATGGAGCGTCGCATACAGAGTTAAAGATTGCTAAGGATGGCACAATTGCATTGATTGAAATCGGTGGCAGAATGGGTGGCGATTTTATCGGAAGCAACCTGGTGAAGCTTTCAACAGGAATTGATTTTGTGAAGGCGGTTATTGATATATCATTAGGAGAAGAACCAGACTTGGCGGTGGGAGACCATGCGGCAGCGGGGGTTAGATTTGTATTTGATCAGAAAGATGTTGATATATTAGAAAAACTCAAAAAAGAACATCCTGAATATATAGTTGATATGGATATTAAACCGGTAGGAGATCATGAAGTGGTTGATAGCTCTACAAGATATGGTTATTGCCTTATGAAAGCAAAAGATTTGGGATATTTATATCCATACTTACCGGATAACGGAGAGGAGTAATAATGAACAAGTCGAAACTTAAGGTACTTTTTGCATTGCATCTTATGCTGATGGTTTATTCTATGAGTGGAATATGTAGTAAAATGGCATCACAACAGCATTTTCTTAGTTTTAAATTCTGTTTATTTTATGCTATTATTATTTTCCTCCTAGGATTTTATGCGATAGGCTGGCAGCAGATTATCAAACGACTTCCATTAACTACGGCATTTGCTAACAAAGCGGTAACCGTTGTCTGGGGAATAGTATGGGGAGCTGTTTTTTTTCATGAGTCAATTACTGTTGGAAAAGTAATTGGTGCAGCATTAGTGATTGTTGGTGTCGTAATTTATGCTAGAGCTGATGAAGGAGAAGTAAATGAATAAAACTGTATTAATCTATTCCTGTGTACTTCTGGTAGGTGTGTTTGTCAGCGCGATTTCACAGGTTTTACTAAAAAAAGCAGCAATGAAACATTATGAGAATCATTTGAAAGAGTATTTGAATCCAATGGTTATTTTCGCGTATGCAATGTTTGTTGGAACTACATTTCTTTCAATAATTGCCTATAGAGGGATTCCGTTATCTATGGGACCAATATTAGAGGCAACAAGTTATATTTATGTCACGGTATTTGGTGTGAAGATTTTTCATGAGAGACTTAATAAAAAGAAAATTATAGCATTGTTTTTTATAGTAGGCGGAATAATAATATACTCAGTATGCGGATAAATAGGTAATTTGAAAGGACAATATATGGATATATCAGTAGTAATACCAATTTATGGTTGCAGGGCAGCATTGGAAGAATTACATCGCAGATTAACAGATACACTTGTTGCGATGGATAAAGAATATGAAATCATTCTTGTAAATGATAATTGTCCACAGAATTCGTGGGAGGTAATACAGCAGTTATGCAAAAAAGATAAGCATATTGTTGGAATAGAACTGTCACGTAATTTCGGACAGATTCAGGCGATAACTGCAGGATTGGATTATAGTAAAGGTGATTGGGTTGTTGTGATGGATTGTGATTTACAGGACAGACCCGAGGAAATCCCAAATCTTTATAAAAAAGCAATAGATGATCAATTAGATGCAGTATTTGCACGACGTGCAGAACGAAAAGATTCTTTTATGAAAGTATTGGTTTCAAAGGCTTTCTACAAGATATATTCATGGGCCTCGGATGGCAACTATGACCCCGCTTTATGTAATTTTAGTATCAGTAAGCGAATAGTGATAGATAATTATTGTAAGATGAGAGAACTTCACAGAGCTTTTGTTATTTATGTTAAATGGATGGGCTTTAGAATTGGTACATTAGATGTTCAGCATGAAGAAAGGTATGAGGGAAAATCTTCGTATAATTTTAAAAAGCGAATGAAGATGGCTACATCGATTCTTACATCACAATCGGATAAGCTGATAAAACTTACAGTCGGATGTGGATTTGTGGTGTCACTGTGCTCAGTATTGGTTATTATTGGATTAATTATTCATTATTTCACTACGAGTGTTGTGACATCCGGCTGGTCAAGTATCATTGCAACTATTTGTTTGATGAGTGGACTGCTTATGATGTGTATAGGCATAGTTGGAACTTATGTTGGCAATATATTTATGCAGGTTAAGGAAAGACCATTATATATTGTAAGGACAGTGCTTAATGATAAAGAAGATAAAGAATGCAAAATACTTTAATAATTAAATAAGGATTTCTTAAAATATTATATCATTAAATAAGGTATACTATATATAAGTGTGGATGGATATAAGGAAGATATAATATGTTAAGAAAAAGAAATATAATAAGTATAATTCTTTTTTGGATTATACTTATTGTTTTATATGAGATGATAAGTAGAGTTTTTTCTGTAAATGACAGCCCTTCACAGATGAATGTTCAGGGATTTTTTATGGAGCCGAAGGATTCATTGGATGTGCTGATGATAGGATCAAGTGAAGTGTATTCTGACTATTCTCCTGCAATTGCCTGGGAAAAATATGGATATACGTCATATGATTTGTCAATGGGAGCAGCTCCGGCAAATTTATATAAAGATATGATAAAAAAAGGTTTGGAGAGACAAAATCCGAAATTGATTGTGATTTCACTGAATGGATATTTGCATGGAAGCAGTGACTTTGAAAATCCGGTGCAGCTTCATCGATGGATAGATAATGTTCCGTATATTTATGGACGTAAGGATTCGGTTGATTCTCTGCTTCAAGGGAAGGGACAGGGGCAGTTTTATTTTAATATGGCTTTTTCTCATGTTAATTGGAAACGACCAATCAGTCTTGTTAAAAATACGCTGGAAAGAAGCATTATGACCATTAATAAACAAAGCTATTTAAAGGGATTTTGTACGGTGTCCAGAAGTGATAAAGGTACGCAGGTTGGGGAATTGCAGAATATTAACTTTGACAGTGGCTGTGAAGAAGCATTGAGAGAAATTTTGGTTTATCTTCAGGCTCAAAATATAGAAAATGTATTGTTTGTGAGATTTCCACATCAGCGTAAGTTTGAAAATCCTGAAGCTATAGATAAAATTGGAACAATTATATCCGAATATGGATATGATATTTTGAATTTAAACGATAAATCACAGGAATTGGGCATAGATGTACCATCAGACTATAGTGATGCAGAGCATTTAAACATTAATGGAATGGAAAAAATGACAGAGTATCTTGGAAAGTATATTATTCATAAGTATGATGTCAGCTCTGGGAAAAGTACCAAGGATATTGTGAAATGGAATAAATGTGTGAAAAAAACAAAAGAAATGGTAAGCTCTGTTCGTGAGGATATGAAAGGTGGAATATGCCGGTTATATTATGAGGCGTCCATTTATTGGGAACCTAAGATACAAAAATAAGCATTGACTTATTTCATTCATAACGCTATTATAGTAAAATCGCAGATTAACTTAGATTTTAGAAGATGAAACGGATATGATATGAAAAAGAGAAAAGAAGATTTAAAGGAATTGGTTCTCTATACCGTATTTGGTAATATGACATTTATCATAAGCATAGGTGCTTATGCAGTATTCAATGTCGCGCTTGGAATAAATGAATTGATAGCAAATGCTCTTGCCTGGGTATTTGCAGTGCTTTTTTCGTATATTACTAACAAAAAGTGGGTATTTCGTGTATCAACACCTACAAAAACAGCAGCATTTGTGCAGATGTTTGCATTTTTCAGTGGCAGATTTTTTACCCTGATTATTGAGGAAACTATTATTTTTGTTTTTATAACTATGCTTTCGTACCCGAGCATGTGGGTGAAGTTAACCGCTCAAGTGGTGGTTGTGGTACTTAATTACATAATTAGCAAGCTCTTTGTATTTAAAAATCAATAAGAGTAAGAAAATATTAAGGAACAAAAACTTTTCAAATTCACGTTAATGTGGTAAAATCGGTATAGTTAACATTAATAGGCTTATTACTAGCTGACACAGGAGGTTAATATAAATGGATTTTAGAGCTGAGTACGAGAAATGGTGTACAGACCCATATTTTGATGAGGCTACAAAGGCAGAGCTTAAGGCTATTGCGGGTGATGATAAGGAGATAGAGGACCGATTCTATCGCACACTTGAGTTTGGTACAGCAGGTCTTCGTGGTGTAATAGGAGCCGGCACCAACAGGATGAATATATACACAGTCCGTCAGGCTACACAGGGACTGGCTAATTACATACTTTCACAGGGAGAGGACGCAGTAAAGAGAGGCGTTGCAATCGCACATGACTCACGTAATATGCATGATGAGTTCACAGATGCCACAGCACTCTGTCTTGCGGCTAATGGAATCAAGACATATGTATTCCCACAGCTCGCACCTGTTCCGGAGCTGTCATACGCAGTAAGGACACTCGGTACAATAGCCGGTGTTGTTATCACAGCAAGCCACAATCCTCGTGAGTACAATGGATACAAGGTATACTGGGAGGATGGTGCACAGGTTACTCCACCTCATGATACAAGCATCATGGCTGAGGTGGCAAAGGTTACATCGTTTGACCAGGTAAAGACCATGGACAAGGCTGCTGCTATTGAGGCAGGTCTTTACAATGTCATCTCTGATGAGGTTGAGGAGGGATATTTCGGAGAGCTCCGCAAGCTTTCTATCCATCCGGAGATTATCAAGGCTATGGCAAAGGATATCAAGATTGTTTACACACCACTCCACGGCACAGGTCTTCGCCCTGTACAGAGAGTGCTTAAGGATATGGGCTTTGAGAATGTATACATTGA
>ULMJ01011824.1_pt1 | contig 11984 bp, 9 predicted proteins | sample 1951641 | NCBI WGS metagenome assembly ULMJ01 (sample SAMEA4835550, study PRJEB28245) | human gut metagenome | biome: gut microbiome; material: fecal sample | place: Denmark | collected 2008 | reverse complement strand
TACACTTTCAATGGCTATCTGTCATATTACCACATCCGACATTCGTACTTATCTATCCGATTATCAAGAAGAACATCAATCCAGTAAAGTTACCATTGACAATATGCGACGCATCTTTTCCAGTTTCTTTGCATGGTTAGAAGATGAAGACTACATCGCCAAAAGTCCGGTCAGACGTATCCACAAGGTTAAAACTGATTCACTTGTAAAAGAGGTACTTTCTGACGAACAGTTGGAGCAACTTCGAGATAGTTGTACTAACAAACGAGACCTTGCTATTATAGACTTTCTTTCATCTACAGGCATTCGTGTAGGTGAATTAGTAAAACTGAACCGTGAAGATATAGACTTTCACGAACGACAGTGTGTGGTATTCGGAAAGGGAAATAAGGAACGTGTTGTTTACTTCAATGCCCGAACCAAACTGCATTTGCAACAATACCTCAATGGGCGTACTGACGACAATCCTGCTTTATTCGTCTCACTCCATTCTCCTCACACACGCCTTACAATCAGTGGTGTAGAAGTGAGAATCCGAAAATTAGGACACACACTTTCTATGCCCAAAGTCCATCCTCACAAATTCCGTCGTACCCTTGCAACAATGGCTATCGACAAAGGTATGCCCATTGAACAGGTACAACGTTTACTTGGTCATGTACGCATTGATACTACACTGCATTATGCCATTGTGAACCAAAATAATGTAAAATTGGCTCATAAGAAATACTTGGGATAAGTAATTGCGCAAGATTCTGCCCGAAAATGCGTAACTTTGCATCCAAAACAGGATGTATATGACTAAGTTATCATCAATCGCAGATTATGTAACCGACAAAATCAGTAGTAACGATATTGCCTTACGCGAATATGTTACTACAGACTGCATATTACAAAACAAAAAAGGACGGGAAATTGCAACCAATCTTCCGCCACAGTCTTGTTGTCTCACTTGCTATCAACGTGGCGATGTATTAATAGCAAATATCAGACCATATCTCAAAAAGGTTTGGTTTGCAGATATAGATGGTGGAGCCTCTTCTGATGTGTTGGTTTTTAGAGCTAAAGAGGGACATTCACCAAGTTTTCTTTATGCCGTACTACTTCAAGATTCTTTTTTTGACTATGTAATGCAAGGAGCCAAAGGAAGTAAAATGCCTCGTGGAGATAAAGAGCAAATTCTAAGATACGAAATGCCAACACTTTCTTGTTCGGAGGAAAGCATTGGCACATTTTTCTTGAATCTTGACCAAAAAATCAGACTCAATGAGCAGATAAATCAGAATTTAGCGTTACTTGACCGTTCATTAGAAGTGGCAGAAGTTCGTCTCGCTGCTTAATTAAAGTATCAATCTCTTCACCTAAAAGCATTTGTCTATCAAACATAGGTGAGCAAATCTTGTCAAAAGCACTTATAACCTCTTTTGCGGGAATAACAATTGGTAGGCTGTATAGATCTTCTTTAGTAATAGAGCCAAATGTTGTACCAGCTGCATTCCTTTGATCAAATGCAATTCTCAAATCATTGAGTATATAATACAAGTGCGTTGTAGAACCTATTCTGGAATTAAGTGCTGATAAACCTCGTCCAATGCAACAGTCATTGTTTGCTATATTAACGGCACCAACAGGTGCTCGCACACTCATTAGTATGTCACCTTTCTTTGCAAATCGAGATGGTGCCGTTGTATATTGTCTAACAGATGGGAATCTCATCCCAAAATCTGTACTTCCTTGATAAAAGAGCACCCCTTCTCCTATTTTGTTATAACTGGTACCGTCTGGTGATTGCCCCATTGTTATATTGGCGATGTCTATAAGTGTGCCATTATTCCATTCTATTGGTATATTTCGTTTCAGTTTCTCATTCCAAACCATCTTACCACCACTTGATTTATACGGCTTGCCCTCCTCGTTGGGAAAATCAAACTGCACAAACCAGTAGTCATATAGCTGTTTTGCCATCGCCTCTAAATTCTGATTTATCTGACGATTAAGTTCTATTTTGCTGTCAATAGAACGTAATAACTTACCGATGCGTTTTTGTTCTGATAATTCGGGAATCCACACTGTGCAATCCTTGATTTTATCAGGTGATGTGTGGCGAATTTTAGTCTGTTGGGCAGCGGCACTTAATTGCTGTTTTACGAGTGCAGAGGATATAAGATAAAAAGCAAAGTTCTTGTCTAACAAGTCCTCTTTGCAAACAATCTTTGCCACATCTTGACTTTGGATATATTTACCACTTTCGGGAATAATGGCAGTAGAACCAAGCAATCCTATTGCTTGTTCGGTCAAAGGAGTGATAATATCTCCCTCCTCCATTAGAAATTCAGATCTAAAGTCACCAACATAATAAAGATTGTCTTTGGACTTATTCTCCTTAAAGCAGTTATTTTGATAGTCAAAGTTACCACAAGTCAGGCGAATATACTCCCCCTCAGTGGCGTAAAACTCGCCACTGAGACTTGCTCCTCTTGTAACATTGAGGATTTCTCCCAATTTATATCTTGTCAATTTCATTGCAATCTATTTTGGCTTTTAAGATACACTTTGATTTGTTCTTCAAGAGATTTCAAAATAAGTTCTCGTCTATTCTTTTCCATTTCTTTCTGTTCCGTAGTGGCATAACGGTTTTCTTCTACATCCTTTTTATGAAGAGCAATTATGTATTCAATCCCATCATGCAAATCCTTTTCTGATATAACCTGATTTTTTGCTCCAAATAAATCATCAAGAGCAATATTTGTCAATTGCGCACAACTACCTGATTTTAGGAGCATAGTAGTTATATATTCATTTACTTTATCGTAATCAATCATTCAAATAAATATTATATTCGTATGTGATAACTACTCATTCAACATTCCTCTAACTTGTTTATCGAAGTCAGAGTCTATCCGTTGGGTTTTATTAAAAATATCGTACTCGCTTTCCGCTTTTGCCTTAGCCTGTAATGCGGAGACACGCCCTTTATCCGGCAAAATCTGATAGCGACGAAATGTAAGGAACTCATTGACACTCCCCGAAAACTGCGACATATTGAACGTATTCTCACGCTCGATAAGGTCTTCTATATAATCAAAGAAACCTGTTACAGCACGTTCCAACTGGCGGATTTCCTTTTCCTGCAAATAGTTCTTGGCTATTGATACATCAGACTTCAATATACGTCCATCGGGAGCATTCTTCCATGTGGTCAAACCCATGTGTTCTTTGCGATGGTCTGCCTTTGTGTAGATAATTTCGGCAGCTGTCTGTCCTGTAATGGCATAATGAAAACGGTTCTGTATCATAGCATAGAAATCACGTGTTGTGGGCGAGTTCTTGTCATAGTCAACACTACATTCTGCATATATATCAGTAATTTGCTGCCAAATACGGCGTTCACTGGCACGGATAGAGCGTACTCTTTCCAGTAATTCACGGAAATAGTCTTTCCCGAATACAGCCGTGCCTTGCTTCAAACGCTCATCGTCAAGTACAAATCCTTTCTTGATGTACTCATTGAGAATCTTGGTTGCCCATTGGCGGAACTTGGTTGCTTTAGGCGAAGAAACACGATAACCCACTGCAATAATCATATCCAAATTATAGAAGTCAACCAGTTCTTCAACCTCCCCTCTGATACCTCTATTTACGACGGTTGCAATTTTTGCAACTGTCGTGTCTTGCTGAAGTTCATCTTCCTTAAAAATATTGGATATGTGGCGACTAATACCGGATTTATCAATACCGAAAAGCTCTGCCATAGCCTTTTGCGTACACCAAATGGTTTCGTCTTTGATAACGACTTGCACCTTCCCTTGTTCATCTGGCAGGCTGTATAATAAAAACTGTATCTCGTTACTCATTGTTGCCTACATTTGCGTTGAACTGCAAAGCATCCAACTGTTTCATTATTTCCTCTTCCAAACGATGGCTCTCTGCAAATTGCTCGGAAAGGATTTGCTTGTAGTCCGCCATTCGGAAATTAAACTCTTCTTCCGTTATATCTACATAATCAATCTTGATGTCGAAATATTGCCCAGCAGAAAGAGAATATCCCTTTTCCTTTATCACATCGTAAGAGACAGCCACAGAGAAATCTTCCACTGCCTCCTTTCGCTGGAATGTGCCGACAATCTTTTCTATCTCTTCATCGTTCAGACGCACCTTTTTCAATCCGTTAGCATCTTTGTATTCCTCGCCCAATTTGCTGGCATCAATCAAGATTACTTTGTCGGCAGTTGCAGACTTGTCAAAGAACAGCACACTGACATTTGTACCTGTATTGGCAAACACGTTGCTTGGCATAGAAACACAGCCAAATACCACTTTGTCATCTACAATTTTATGAAGAATTTTGTTCTCAATGCCACTTTTGGCCGTGATAAAACCTGTCGGAATGACAATTGCACCCTTGCCTGTTTTTTTCAGTGAATTAATAACGTGCTGAATGAAACAGGTATATATAGCCATTGACTCTTTCTTTTTGGCGGGTACATTTGGGACTCCAGCCCAAAAACGGGCTGGCATGGCGGCTATCTTTTCGCGAGTGTCCGAGAAGTCCATCTTGAAAGGAGGGTTACTCACCACAAAATCAAACTGACGCAACTGCTGTCCGTCATCGCTCTTGTGGTATGGGCTTACAAGCGTGTCGCCTTGAATAGCATTATCAAGCGAAGACACAAGTCCGTTAAGCAGCAGATTAAGTTTCAACATTTTGTTGCTTCGCTGGGAAATATCTTGCGAAAAGATGGTACAGCGTTCTTCGCCTATTTGATGACTAAGTGCCATCAGAAGCGTACCTGTTCCTGCCGAGGGGTCATAACATTCCATGCTATGCAAATCAGCATTATCCCCCACTAACAGACGAGCCATAATCGTTGCTATGGCATGAGGCGTGTAATACTCCGCATATTTTCCACCTCCAGCGGTATTATAGTCCTTAATCAAATACTCAAAGATGCTGGAGAAGAAATCGTAATTCTGTGCAAACGCTTCTTCAAAGGAGAAGTTCACGAGTTTATCCACCAGAGCACGGGCGAATGGCGCACGTTGTGCCGAATCGGTCACAAACGGCGTCAATGCCTCGAACAATGGAATCTTCGTGTTGGCTGTGGTCTGTGTGGAAAATATATCCGCATTTTGTTCCGCTATATCTGTCATAGTGGAATCGAAGATAGTATCAAAATCCCCTTTTCCCTGTTGATTCCAAAGATTGGCTATCAGATGATAAGGTTCAAGCATCGGAACATCTGGAGAGATGGCACTCTGAATAAGCATACGTTCATCATCAGAAAGATTCTCGTATGCCGTTTCCCATTTTACATTCCCGGTCAGTTTCTTTGCTATTTCACTTTTCGCATTTTTCAGTTCATAACCGAATTTGTCATTCAGGAATTTATAGAGAAATACCTGAGTGATAATCTTATATTCGTTACCATCGTTTCCCATACCGTATGATTGGCAGGTGGCTTTAAGTCCGTCGATGAGCCTTAATGTTTTTTCTTTAATATCTGACATAATCTTTATGCAATGCCGTAAGTGGCGTTATATTGGTTGATATACTGTTGTGAAATACGTGTCTGAATAAATTTGTAATCCTCCATTTCGGGCTTTATTTGTGGGAAATGGAACAGACATCCATTGATAAGAGCCATCACCGTGCGTCCGAAATAAGCATCCTTTTTCAGAATGTCGTTACGATCATACACTTTGGCATCCACATCCTCTTTTATAATATTGAGAATGGCAGCAATCTCTTCGTCAAGGAAAGAGAACATAGGCTTCTGTCCCTTATCTTCCCTCTGCTTATTCACTTCACGAATACGCTTGTGTACACGAGCAAATTTTTCATCGCCCTTGTACTTTTTCAACAAGACATTATTGCGTTTTTGTAAGTCTTGCAGACGACCGATGATTTCATCCAAAGCCTGTGTTTCTTCGTTGAACTTGGCTATCGTGTCAATCACAAAACCGTGTTCCTTGAAGCGTTCCATAAAGGCTTCACGTAACGAGATAAACTCCGGATCGTCTTGGTCGAAGTTTTGGGTAAATGAAGAAATGGTACGTTGCCATTTCTCTTTCAATTCCACACCACCGGATATAAGGCGCATTTCCTCTTGTCCTATTTTGGAGAAAGTGAACTCTATATCCATCATTGCCTCATTGATTAGAGTTTTCGTTTCCTCATTTGTATTGAAAGCCTCTTTCTGATTGATGATACTTATCCGTCTTTGCACCTCAGAGAGTAGTTGCGGCAACTTGGTGATTTCGAGTTTGGCAAATTGCTCTTTCATTTCATCATCACCAAATGTACGCACGATGTTCGCCATGTTCTTGGCTGATTCCAATGCCTGTTTGAGGTCGAGCAATACAGCTTTATCCTCTTCGGTGGAGATTTCAGAAGAAAATTCTTCCGCATTATCGTATGTGTAATTGAAAAGCGTTTGCCGAACTTTCTTCATCTGATTCAATATCTCTTCCTTGTCCTCAATGACTTGGGTAAAGGTATCGGTGGCAGCGGATTCGCCAGTCTCATCCACGTCATTAAAGCGGTTTAATTCTTGTAAATATGCTTCGTTGGTTTCCTTAAAATTGCGCTTGATGTCGGCAAAGTCAATGACAAAACCGTAACGCATACCGGGATAAGGACGGTTTACACGTGTTATGGCTTGAAGCAGATTGTGGTCTTTCAGTTTGCGCCCGAAATACAGGCGTTTCAAGCGTGGCGCATCAAAACCAGTCAAAAGCATATTAAAGACAATGAGAATATCCACTGTCATATTTTTCTTGAAGTCTTTGACTATCTGCTTGCGAGTTTCCTTGTCATCCGTATCGTGAAGAATGATTCCAGCTTTCAGCGGTCTGTATTTTGATTTGTAATCCACTTCCGGTTCACCCACTACATACGAACCATCGGAAAGTTTTATCTTGATGGGCTTCGGCTGATACTTCTGCCATTCTTCTTGAAATACATCATAAAGCCGCCTTGCCTGTTCGCTGGTTTCACAAATGACCATACCGCCTAAAGTATCATCTCCTTGTATCTTGCGAAACTCTTTTAAGTCCGTCATAATGTAACAGGCTAACTCGCTTACATAACTTGGATGCTCTATGATTTCCGACTTACGAATGTCTTTCTTTTGCACAAGGGTTTCCAGTTTGTCGTACACATCAGACAAACGCTCTTTGTAGGAAGTTTCAATATCTTCACGAATAATTTTCAGCGTATAACCATCTGCAATGGATTTATCGTAATAATAAGTATGCAAATAGTTTCCGAACACTTTACAACTAGCACGTTCTTCCTTCAATAGCGGAGTACCAGTAAGAGCAATTTTTATTGCATCAGTGTCCGCATCAAACAGATTAGCAAGGAAACAGCCACCGGGTTTATACCCACGATGTGCCTCGTCAAGAATAAAGATACGCTGAAGGTTGGTTGCATAGTCGTTAATACGTACTTTTTCTTTATCCTCCGCAAAGCGTTGTATATTTACTACCGTTATTTCAGCCTGACCACTTACCCCCTGCTGTGCTTGATTACTACGGAATTGCGCCATCAATTCAGCTCTTGAATTGGCTGTTGATACCACCAAACCACGAGCTTCAAACTCTTGTGTAGCTTGTTCCAACAAATCAAGACGGTCAACTATGAAATAGAATTTAGCCACCTTGTTCTGTTTAGAATAGAAATCGTTGAGAATAAATGTCAAGTAATAAGACAGGGCCGTTTTTCCACTACCTTGTGTATGCCATACCACACCAGATTTCACCCCCTCGGCCAGTTTCTTGCGAATAGCCAATGATGCAAACAATTGTTGGTAACGCATGATATGTTTTTGGTCGGTAGATTCAATCTTTCCATCTACCTCTCGTTCCATTCTAACGTATGCTATACCGTATTTAATAATATACAGCAAACGTTCCGGTGAACACATGGAAGTCAGTATCCTATTAGTAGGCGTATTGAAATCGAGATTGGTTTGATATTCTGGGCTTGTATGAATGACTTGGCAATTATAATCTGATAATATTTGCTTTTCCGCTGTCTTGTCAATGTCCTTATATGGATAATCACAATGGAAAGGTGCAATCTTTTGCGCAGACAGATTTTCTTCACGGAAACAGTTAAAGGGAGAATATGAGCGTGCTCCAGTACAATAGAAAGCCCCTTGTATGGGTACAATGCCACCAAGTGCATCATATTCCATATTGTTACTGAATATCATTAACTGTGTGATATTAATGAAACGACGGAACTTCTTATTTGGGAAACGTTCTTTGTTCATTCGTGCGCTCTCCGCCAACATTCCACCCTGATTGTTGGGCTTCTTCACTTCTACAAAGCAAAGTGGCAAGCCATTCACAAACAAAGTAATGTCAGGTCGAAACTCATCCTGTCCGTTCCTACAAGTAAATTCGGCTGTGAAATGAAAGGTATTGTTTCCGATATTGTCGAAGTCAATCAACTTTACAGGAGATACGGCTTTCAGACGGTTATAAAACCCACGACCGAGGTCATCATCATTCAGTTCCTTACGAATATCTTTCAAGACTTGAAGATACTCACCCTCATGTTCAGGATTCAGTCTTTTGAACTGCTGCTCAAAAATTGGCAATAGAATATTCGTATCACCGTCATATACAGTGCTATTCTTATCTTCGCTCAACTTACCGAAGTAAGTATATCCTATTCGGGTAAGATGAACCATTGCAGGCATCTGTACCCGTGTAGCCTCCGAGAATTGCTTCATGTCACCTATCCTTTTTGTCGGTTATCAAATCCTTTAAATCCACTTGTAGTATCTCTGCTATCTCTTGTAAGGTCTCCAAATTAGGCTGAATCCGATTACATGCATAGGCATTTACCATACTGAAACTCTTATCAAGTTTCTTCGCCAACCATGTTTGAGAAATACCTTTTTCCAAAAGGACAGCCTTTATTCTATTCAGTTTCATTCTTTAATTTAATTTTATGATGCAAATATAGCGAATTATATTCGATAATCGGGATCGTTTTTGTACTTTTGCATCATACGTAGCTCAATTTTGGGCATAAAACTCAAAAAGAACAAATAAGATCATGCATATACTTGACGAATACTTAAATGATGAAAACGTAGATAAACGTGAACGTGCCAAACTTTGGCGAACATCTATTGGTTTACAGGCTGTTGATAATCTCACGGTTTCAGGCTTCCTTATTGAAATGGCACGTAAACATATAGAGGGAGAAATATCAATGGATGAAGTCAATAAAATGATAGAAGAGCATTACGCACAAAAACGACTAAGAAATGACTAAAATGCTCACATACAATATTGTTGCACTTCAGTTATTCGATATTTTCGAATGGCTAAAAGATCAGAATCATCACACTGATATAGTAAAAAGTTACACCGAATAAGTAATAACCCTCATAATAGTTTAGTTTATACTTCAATCGGGATGAATTTGTGCATTCATTGAGTTGACAGACTATCTGTCATCCTGAGCGCAGTCGAAGGATCTCCTCCCTTGCTCTTGCGTCGAGATGCACAAACAGATACCGAGAAAAGTATAAATATTGGTTAGCTCATCTATTCCCGAATAGGTATCTAAAAATTTAAATAAATATCAAAATGAGAATACCGGATGAAATAATTAGACAACTTCACGAAATTAACTGTGAAGATGCTGCCAAACGCTTTGGACTTGATGTCAAAAAACATATGGCTCATTGTTTTAAGCATAATGACCGTATTGCAAGTCTTGGCTTTAGAAATAATCATTGGAAATGCTTTTCATGCGATATAGGTGGAGACGCAATAACTTTTATTCAAGAAAAATTTTCAGTATCTTTCGTTGAGGCTTGTATAATTCTGGCTAATGAATATGGTGTTCACATCCCTTCTGTTGAAAGACGGTCTGCAAAATGGAAAGATTCTGTTATAAATCTACCACAAAGGGAATCAACTAATGACGTTTCACCTCTTTTCGATCGAGAGGTTGCTGAATTTATAATGGAACACACAACCCTGACAAAGGCCGGAATTAATTTTTTACGAAGTCAGAGAAACATTAAAAGTGATGTAATTGAGTTCTCCAAGATTCATTCTATTGATGGCGTGAATAGTTTAAAAGATATAATACAAGTTCGATTCGGAATAGATCGATTAAAAACAGCGAAGATTTTAACATCAAATGGAAAATATCTAACTATTGATGCACCCTCATTAATCATTCCTTACTATGATGAGAGTAATAATCTAATAGGTTTGCAGACTCGATATTTGGGAAAAGATAATCCAGATTTTCACATACCAAGATTTAAAAGAATATGTGGCTCATCAATTAGATTATATAACCTCCCTATTTTGAAATCAATGCAACATGGTGCAAGACTTTTTATTACTGAGGGCATAACTGACTGTTTAGCCATGTTATCAGTAGGTTATAATAGTGTAGCACTTCCTAGTGCGACTTCGTTACCAACTGAAGACCTTACCAAACTAAAAAGCTATAATCTTTATATGATAGCTGACCAAGATAAGGCAGGAAATGATGCTTTCATAAAGTTATATCGACTTATGCTCAGATTCGGGTGCGAAGTAAAAAGAATTAAACTTCCAAGCGGTGTTAAAGATTTTTGCGATTATTATCTAAAGACTACAAAGGATTAAACAATATGGAAAACATATACCCCAGCAATCTCGAACAAGTTTTATTTAAGGACTTGAATAGAGAGGTATTATACAAATTGTTCATCAATAGTAATGCCCAATCAATGGATGTAGATGAGATAGGTATGATTGATGAAGGAGTACAGTCATCGCCTAAAGAGAGAGAGGTAAGACATAGAGTAGAGAAGCTATTATTCTTGAATTTATTGATGGATTATGATTTGGAAAATCAGATAGAGCGAAGGAAAAACGCCAAGTATGATTATATGAACGGCCTTCTTCTATACATTGCTTCGAATCATCATTTCAAATATGGGTTTGGATATTTTAAAGACAACATACAATCATTTGATAATATGCTTGGACAATGGTGTAAATTCCTGAACGCAGTTATATCTGACATCAAGGTTCTTCCTATTATCAAACTGGATCAGCAGATCGCTGTTGAATTTGGAGAAATTCTTAATATTACGTTATCAAAGGATGTTATTTACAATGTGAATATTAACATGGATAACTTTGATAGGTTATTTAGAGAAATGCCCCAAAAATACGACTTTTGTATAAGAGTTGATAAGGGTACATTTGAGTGTGGCAAAAGCGATGGGAGCGGACTACAGAGCGACTTATATAAGGCATTCTCAGAGCTTAATCGATTAATACAGACATTATCGTCAAAATAAAATTATTACACATAGAATTATGAGCGCCAAATTAAGAGAACAAATACTATCAGAGGAGAATATCTATAAGGCAATTTTTGCTATGGAGTCATATATATCAGAGCGTGATTTGCTTAGCCCCGAAGATCTGGATACATTTCTTCGGCTAAGGGATAAATATGACTTTAATGGCATTGTTTCTGATGCTATTGAAAAATGTAAGAAAACTCTAACCCAATTACTTGACGATGAAAACGAATTGCTAGAAGTCAATGTTTTCTTTAAAATTAAGAAACTGAGTTCCGAAGGAAATACAGTTGTGGAGTATCGCCCATTGCACACGGCTAGCCTCGTCAATCAGATTTGTATGGCATCAATGCTTATGCCTTTAATGTTTGACGATTCTAATGGGAAACGGAATCTATCGGAATTATCACGTATGCTACCTCATAATTTCTATGGTAATATTCCAAGTTGTAATATAGGTAGTATCTTTATGAATTGGACTGAGAAATACCGCCAATATTCTCAAATAGTAACGACTCGCTGTCGGGAATATTCCAAGACACGCGAATATGATAAAGAAATAAGTTTTGACCTTAAAGACTTTTTCCCATCTATTAATCCTTTGAAGATTCTGAATTTTATTTGGAATGCTGTTTCGAGTAA
>ULMJ01027043.1_pt1 | contig 12059 bp, 10 predicted proteins | sample 1951641 | NCBI WGS metagenome assembly ULMJ01 (sample SAMEA4835550, study PRJEB28245) | human gut metagenome | biome: gut microbiome; material: fecal sample | place: Denmark | collected 2008 | reverse complement strand
TTGCATGATATAGGCAAGCCACGTACCAAACGCTGGGAGCCACGTATAGGATGGACTTTCCATAATCATAACTTTATCGGTGAGAAAATGGTTCCGGATCTCTTCCGCAAGATGAAACTGCCCATGAATGAGAAGATGAAATATGTCCAAAAGTTGGTCAGCCTGCACATGCGCCCCATTGTTATCGCAGATGATGTAGTAACCGATTCCGCCGTGCGACGTCTGCTTTTTGAAGCCGGAGATGATATTGACGACTTGATGATGCTGTGCGAAGCGGACATCACTTCAAAAAATGAAGCACGAAAACAAAAATTCCTGGATAACTTCAAACTGGTACGCCAGAAGCTGAAAGACCTGGAAGAAAAAGACCGGATACGCAATTTCCAACCTCCGGTAGACGGAGAAGAAATTATGCGGATATTCGACCTGCAGCCCTGCCGTGAAATAGGCAGTCTGAAAAGTTCTATCAAGGATGCCATACTGGATGGAATCATCCCTAATGAGCATGATGCTGCTTTAGAACACATGTTGAAGAAAGCAAAAAGCATGGGATTAACTCCAAAAAACTTATAAGAAATTGACCATACACTATACCAAAGGAGAAGAGTGGGCCAATACCCTGTCACATGGCGTTGGTATCCTGATAGGTATCGCCGGCGGCGGTTATCTGTTGCTTACTGCCATGAAAAGTGGCAATCCGTGGGCAACAGGCGGCATGTGGCTCTACCTATTCGGTATGCTGTCTTCCTATATCAGCTCCACCTGGTATCATGCCAGCAAACCATCTCCTCACCGCGAAGTGTTGCGCAAATTCGATCATGCTTCGATTTATCTGCATATCGCAGGCAGCTATTCCCCCATCATGCTGATAGCCTTGCGGGAAGCAGATTATTGGGGATGGGGAATTCTTAGTTTCGTATGGCTATGCGCCCTCGCCGGGATCATTCTATGTTTTTGTAACCTGAAAGAACATAGCAACCTAGAAACAATTTGCTATATAGCCATGGGATGCAGCATTTTTGTAGGTTTCAAGCCGCTCTGCCAACATGTGCCTCCCGCTTTTATTTATTGGTTAATCGGCGAAGGAGTGTCTTACATCACCGGAGCTGTCTTTTATTCCTTCCCCAAATTGCCCTATATGCACTCTGTTTTCCATCTGTTCGTATTAGGAGGAACGGTCTGTCACATGATGGCATTGTGGTACATTTTATAACCTTCCCATCTTCAATAAGTTATCCGTTTTGGGAAACTTTTATTCATTTTTTAAACAGAAAGTTTCCCAAAATGTTATACCTTTGCAGCTGTCCGACAAGGTGAAGTTAACCACTTCCAAGAGGGAATGCCGTGAAAATCAGCAACAGTACCCGCTGCTGTAATTCTCGTAGAGCTGAAACAATATGCCACTACAAAACCATTTGCGGGAAGGCGTTTTAAGGGAGAGATAAGTCAGAAAACCTGCCTGGAAGGACAGCCAAGTTTTTTAAATTAACAATTAATTTTTCAAACAATGAATTACGCTGAGATTTGTATTATTAAGCGTGATGGAAAGCGGGAAGACTTTTCCATCAGTAAAATTAAAAATGCAATCGGCAAGGCATTCCATGCCTCCGGAATTGACAATGAAGACAAACTGATTGCTGAAATTACCATGCGGGTTATCAGCAATTTCGTATCTCCAACCATCAGTGTGGAAGAGATTCAGGACCTGGTAGAAAAGGAACTGATGAAAGTACGTCCCGAAGTGGCCAAGAAATATATTATTTATCGCGAATGGCGGAATACGGAACGCGACCGTAAAACGCAAATGAAGCACATCATGGACGGCATTGTAGCCATCGACAAAAATGATGTCAACCTGAGTAATGCCAACATGTCCAGCCATACTCCCGCCGGACAGATGATGACTTTTGCCTCGGAAGTTACTAAAGACTATACCTATAAATACCTGTTGCCTAAAAAATATGCCGAAGCACATCAGTTGGGCGACATACATATACATGATTTGGATTACTATCCCACCAAGACTACCACTTGTATCCAATATGACCTGGATGACTTGTTCGAACGCGGCTTCCGCACTAAAAACGGAAGTATCCGTACTCCACAGTCCATTCAAAGTTATGCCACTCTGGCCACCATCATATTCCAGACAAACCAGAACGAGCAACACGGCGGACAAGCTATTCCCGCCTTCGACTTCTTTATGGCGGAAGGGGTACGGAAGACATTTCGCAAACATCTGAAAACTTTAACCGAGTTTTATATAGAAGTAGAGGGAAAAGAACCCGGAACAGAGGCTCTCAAGAAAATTGAAGAGAAAGCATACGCCATGACGCGCAAAGATACACATCAGGCCATGGAAGGATTCATCCACAACCTGAACACCATGCATTCGCGAGGGGGAAATCAAGTCGTGTTCAGTTCCATCAATTATGGAACAGACACTTCTCCCGAAGGCCGCATGGTCATAGAGGAACTGCTGAAAGCTACCATCGAAGGCCTGGGTACCCGTGGCGAAGTACCGGTCTTCCCCATACAGATATTCAAGGTTAAAGACGGAGTATCTTATTCCGAAGAGGACTATAAGAAAGCCATGGAAAACTTCGAAGCGGCACTGGAAGGCAAAATGGAATTCCAAGCTCCCAATTTCGACTTGTTTCTGAAAGCCTGCCGTACCACCGCAAAAGCCTTGTTCCCTAATTTTATGTTTTTGGATACTCCTTATAACAAAAATGAGAAATGGGATATCAAGGACCCTAAACGTTACCGCTATGAACTGGCAACTATGGGATGCCGTACCCGCGTATACGAAAATATAGCAGGTGAAAAAAGTTCATTAGGACGTGGCAACCTGTCATTCACCACCATGAATATGCCCCGGCTGGCCATCGAAGCACGCATCAAGGCAGAAAGTCTGGAAGAGTCAGGCAAGAAAGAGGCCATAGAAAGAAAAGCAAAAGAAATATTCATGGAAAGTGTACATGCTTTGTCCGAACTGATTGCCGAACAATTGTATGCACGCTACCAGTATCAACGTACAGCCCTGGCACGCCAGTTCCCGTTCATGATGGGGAATGATGTGTGGAAAGGCGGAGGAAAACTTTCGCCCAACGACCAGGTGGGGGATGTATTGCGTCAAGGCACATTAGGGATAGGCTTTATCGGCGGACACAATGCCATGATGGCTCTTTATGGAGAAGGTCACGCACATAGCCAGAAAGCATGGGATACATTATTCGAAGCCGTTACGGAAATGAATAAAGTGGCAGACGAATACAAACAGAAATATCAGTTGAATTTCTCCGTACTTGCCACTCCTGCCGAAGGACTTTCCGGACGCTTCACCCGTATGGACCGCCGCAAATACGGCATCATTCCCGGCGTGACGGACAATGACTATTATGTAAACTCTTTCCACGTAGATGTAAAAGAGCCCATCACCATCACCGAGAAGATAAAACGGGAAGCTCCTTTCCACGCCATTACCCGCGGAGGGCATATCACTTACGTGGAACTGGACGGAGAAGCTCAGAAAAATGTAAAAGCCATAGCCAAGATTGTAAAAGTAATGCATGACGAAGGCATTGGATACGGTTCCATCAACCATCCTGTTGATACTTGTCAGGCTTGCGGTTACAAAGGAGTCATTTACGACAAGTGCCCTGTTTGCCAGAGCGAGAATATAATGCGAATGCGTCGCATTACCGGGTATTTGACAGGCGACCTCAGCACTTGGAATTCAGCCAAGCGTGCTGAAGAACGTGACCGGGTAAAGCATGGATAATCAGCATGAACTTGTTATTTACCTATCCTGAAACAATAGTCGACGGTGAAGGCATCCGCTATTCCATCTATCTGGCCGGATGCCGTCACCATTGTCGCGGTTGCCAGAATCCCGAATCCTGGAATCCATCGGCAGGCACTCCGCTCACACCGGAAAAAATAGAAAAAATGATCTGCGAAATAAATGCCAATCCATTATTGGACGGAATCACCTTTTCCGGTGGAGATCCACTTTATCATCCCCAAGAATTCCTGGCTCTGGTCAAACAGATCAAAGAAGCTACCGGACAAAACATCTGGTGTTATACTGGATATACATTTGAACAGATACAAAACGATGAAATGTTAAAACCGATACTGGATTATGTGGATGTTATAGTAGACGGACGATTTGAGCCGGATTTGTACTCTCCTTACTTGGAATTTCGGGGCAGCAGTAATCAACGCATCATCCGTGTGCGATAACGCTAAAAGAAATAAAAAAGGGGTGTTTTCTTGATATATATCATGAATTCACCCTTTTTTATGTTTTTCAGCATATATTTACTTGCTAATTTCAAGAAAAGCCGTACCTTTGCAATGTGGTTGTGAAACCAAATATTAAGTTAATAAAGAAAAGAACAAAATTAGGTATTAAGTATTAAGGTAAAGATTTTAATTTAAGGTATTAGATTTAGGTAAAGAAAGATTGATTTAGAAAGGTATTAGTAGTAAGATTTAAGGTAATTAGAAAAAGAAAGTTTTCAGGAGATTAGTTTTATAGGTATTAAAAGAGTTGTTTTTTTAGGTACAAGAGAGAGAGGATAACACAACTGAGACGAGAAAGATGAAAAGAACCCCATAATGGAGGGGGGTTCTTCAGGATGTGAGCGGGTTTGATAAAAACTTTCGCTCTTTTTTTATGTCTTTTTTTCACCACGGGAGAGAAACAATATAAAAAACGCAGATTTCCGCAAAGACGATTGATTCAATCTTTGCGGAAATCCGTGCCTATCGGCATTGTTATAAAAATGCCGTGTCCTTTTCTGTCATGCAGACCTAGAACAAGAATCGCATGATATCATTAAAGTTCGCCCAAATGAGCAAGGCAAACAGTAAAAACATACCTACCATCTGCGCATATTCCATAAATTTGTCACTCGGCTTACGACGGGCAATGATTTCATAAAGCAGGAATAATACATGTCCGCCATCCAATGCCGGAATAGGCAGAATATTCATAAACGCAAGAATGATTGACAGAAAAGCAGTCATTTCCCAAAAACGATGCCAATCCCATACTTTCGGAAAAATACTTCCTATCGTTCCAAAACCACCTACGCTCTTGGCTCCTTCCTTAGTGAACACATATTTCATATCGTTCACATATCCCTTCAACGTATTTACCCCCAATTGCACCCCGGCAGGAAAAGATTCAAAGAAACCAAATTCACGGGTTGTTTCTTTATAATCAGCCAATGAAGAGAATGTTGCACCCACTCTAAACAAAGAGTCTGTACGCACCGTCACGGTGTCACGCAGTCCGTTACGCGAATATACCATTTGTAGAGAAGCATCTTTATCTCCTGTAGCTTCCGCATCAGCCTGCATATTATCCAGTTTTTCCACCAATGCATTCCATGAGTTCAACCTCTCGCCATTGACCGCGACCAGACTATCTCCCTTCTGTATACCGGCCTTATCCAAGCCACCGCCCGGTATCACCGAGTCAACGACATTAGGAACTAACGCCGTAACAAACATCGGATCATCCTTTGCTATATCCAACAAGCTGATCTCAGGCATATATACTTCGGCTTCCTTTCCGTCGCGCAATACAGTCACTGTACGTGCCTCAGCAATATCACGAAGCATATCCACCCCGAAACGCTCCAATGGTTTTTCATCTGCACGAAGAAGAATATCACCGTCACGGAAACCTATTTCCCGGGCACGCTCATTAAATTTCATACCATGAGTCATGTCTTGCAGCGATACAAAAGAATCTCCCCAATGGAATAAAATCATGGAATAGATGAAGATAGCCAGCAAGAAATTCATCAAGACACCACCCACCATGATAAGCAGACGCTGCCAAGCCGGTTTTGAACGAAATTCCCATGGCTTAGCAGGCTGTTTCATCTGCTCGGTATCCATAGACTCGTCTATCATACCCGAAATTTTCACATACCCTCCCAAAGGCACCCAGCCAATACCATATTCCGTATCACTGTTCTTCGGTTTGAATTTGAACAAAGAAAACCACGGATCAAAAAATATGTAGAACTTCTCTACTCTTACTTTAAAAAGACGTGAAAAAAGAAAATGTCCTCCCTCATGAATAATGACCAATAATGAAAGGCTCATTATCAATTGAAGAGCACGAATCAAAAATGTTTCCATCTAACTATTTACTATTTTATAATTTATAATTAACATAATTCTCTGCCAACTACCATTTAAGATGACAAAAGGGACAACGCTACCCGACGCGCCTCAGCATCAGTATCCACATAGTCTTCATAAGTCGGTTCCTTGATATAAGCAACTTTACCCATAGTCTGTTCTATGACATCACTCATACCCAGGAAAGATATTTTGTCTTTCAGGAAAGCATCCACCACCACTTCATTAGCTGCATTCACTATACAGGGCATATTTCCGGCCCGATACAAAGCCTCGTATGCCAATGCCAAATTACGAAAACGTTTGGTATCAGGCTGTTCAAAAGTCAGGTCTGTTATACGGGCAAAATCCAACCGCTCGAAAGAAGATTTCACGCGCTCCGGATACGAAAAAGCATATTGAATAGGTAAACGCATATCGGGCATGCCCAACTGTGCTTTCACGGCCCCATCCTCAAACTGCACCATAGAATGAATGACAGATTGTGGATGAACTACCACTTCAATTTGCTCCGGACGCATTCCGAATAACCATTTAGCCTCAATCACTTCAAACCCTTTGTTCATCATGGAAGCCGAATCAATGGTTATCTTCGCTCCCATCTCCCAATTGGGATGCTTCAAAGCTTGTGCTTTGGTCACTGTTTGCAACTGCTCCATGGTATAAGTACGGAACGGCCCTCCTGAAGCTGTCAAGATCACTTTCTCCAACCGGTTATTTATTTCCAGACACTGGAAGATAGCCGAATGCTCCGAATCCACGGGAAGTACAGGTGTATGGTACTGATTTGCCAGTTCATTAATCAACTCCCCGGCTACAACCAGTGTTTCTTTATTAGCCAAAGCAATAGCTTTACCTGCCTTTATCGCATTTATAGTAGGACGCAATCCGGCATAACCTACCATAGAAGCCAGTACAATGTCAATAGGTTGTGATTCCACAATTTGAGAGAGCGCATCCGCTCCTGCATATACTTTGACAGGCAGATCACTCAGCGCCTCTTTCAATTGAAGGTATTTTTCCTCATTGGCTATCACTACCGCCTCGGGCATGAACTTACGGGCTTGTTCTACCAATAAATCGACCCTGTTATTGGCTGTCAACGCATAGACCTCATATAAATCTGGATGTTCCTCTATTACCTGTAAAGCTTGTGTACCGATAGAGCCGGTAGAACCTAATATCGCTATTTGTTTTTTCATAATGTTGTTAAAATACAATGTATTTTGAGGGATCAATCGCACGTCCCTTATGCCATAATTCGAAATGCAGATGCGGTCCGGTAGTTTTTTCACCGGTATTTCCTACCAATGCAATAGCTTCACCACCTTTCACCGGATCTCCTTCTTTCTTTAATAACGAACCACAATGTTTATACACCGACACAAAATCCTGTCCATGCTGTATCTGAATAACATAACCGGTTTCTGCCGTATAAGTAGACAAAATCACTGTCCCATCCAATGTTGCCAACACACTTTCATTTGGATTAGCGGCAATGTCCACACCGTAATGCCTGTTCTCCAAGTCAAAATTAGATGACATCATGCCCCGTGTAGGACGATAGAATATCAATCCGGAAGCGGCATTATTATCATCAACAGCCGTCAGATTATATCGTTCCGATTCTTCATATTGCTTGCGAAACTCTTCTTCCTGCCTGGTACGTTCCATCAAAGAATCAGAACGAAGAATGGTCAGAGAGTCGATAGATTGGACTGTATCAGCTTTTACTTTCCCGCTAAATATATCCTGAATGTTCATGATATACATATTCTGCCTCGTCACCACTTGTTGTAATGAATCGGCCCGCAAGGCATTGGTCACCACCTGCGCACGTACCTCACTGTTCATATATCCCGGCAAATAGTTACGTAAAGGAGTAAAAACAATGATAGTTGCCGAAATCAGGAAAATTACCGTTACGGCAGACAGCAATACAGACACACCATTGAGTTTGGAAACGTGCAGTCCCACAATCTCCTCCAACGTATTTTCATTGGTAATGGTCAGTTTATACTTAAACTTGAAATTATGCCAAAATGCTTTCCTTCCTTTTTTCTTCATTGTGCGCACCTTCTATATTTATATCAAGCCATCAGGTACTTCGACCGTCAGCAAACGCTTTTTCTTATCCAATTTGATGATAAATTCCTCGTGGGCAGGCAGCAAAAGTTCCTCGCCATCCTTCTCAATGGCAAAAAGGACATTCATCGTACTGTCATCCACCGCCACAATCTCGCCCAACTCACCATGATTCACATCTTCCACCTTAAAGCCAATAAAATAGTTCCAGGTAGGTATATCATCCGAATCTTCCTCCTCACCGACATATTTCTTCGGGAAATAGACCTCTACATTCGTAAACATACGGGCCTTTTCCGAGGTATCCACCCCTTCCAGTTTGACTAAAGCAGTGGTATCTGAACGAAAACGATACTCTTCAATAAAGAAAGGCACGAATATACCGTCTAACAAACAGACCAGATACTCACATTCCACACGGTCAAAAATATCATCCGTAAAAGTGAATGAGATTTCTCCTTTTACTCCATGCGGTTTGTTGAATATACCAATCTTGAAAACTTCATCTTTCTTAATCATGATTGATTTCTCTAAATTCTAGTAATACGTGCGCCAAGCGCATTCAAACGCTGGTCTATATTCTGATATCCCCGGTCTATCTGCTCTATATTGTGTATGCGGCTTATACCGTCGGCACTCATTGCCGCTATCAGCAAAGCGATACCGGCACGGATATCGGGTGAAATCATATTTCCGGCGCGAAGCTGGAAATTACGGTCATGCCCTATCACAACGGCACGATGAGGGTCACATAATATAATCTGTGCTCCCATATCTATGAGCTTGTCCACAAAGAACAGGCGGCTTTCAAACATCTTCTGATGAATCAGTACACTGCCTTTCGCCTGTGTAGCCACCACCAGTACCACACTGAGCAAGTCGGGAGTCAGCCCCGGCCAGGGAGCATCTGCTATGGTCATAATAGAGCCATCAATAAACGATTCGATCTGATAATGTTCCTGCTCGGGGATAAACAGATCATCTCCCCGCTGTTCCACTCTGATACCTAAACGACGGAAACTTTCTGGAATAATGCCCAAATTTTCATGCGATACATTCTTAATGGTAAGCTCACTTCCTGTCATAGCTGCCATTCCGATAAAACTACCTACTTCAATCATATCAGGCAACACCCGATGCGTACAGCCATGCAGACTTTCCACTCCTTCAATAGTCAGCAAATTAGATGCAATACCAGAAATCTTCGCCCCCATGCGGTTCAACATACGACAAAGTTGTTGCAGATAAGGTTCACAAGCTGCGTTGTAAATGGTCGTTTTGCCCTTCGCCAGGACAGAAGCCATCACAATATTAGCCGTACCGGTAACCGAAGCTTCATCCAGCAACATATAAGTACCTTCCAAATGCTCTGCGCAAATACTGAAAACACTTCGTTCCTCATCATAATTAAAACAGGCTCCCAGTTTCTGAATACCGATAAAGTGAGTGTCCAAACGCCGGCGGCCAATCTTGTCACCGCCCGGTTTTGAAATCAAAGCCTTTCCAAAACGGGCAACCAACGGACCAACCAACATGACTGATCCACGCAGACTGGAACATTTCTTTAAGAATTCATCACTCTCCAAGTAGTTCAAATCCACAGTGTCAGCCTTAAATGTATACGAATCAATCCCTGTTTTTGATACCTTGACACCCATATCACGTAACAACTGAATCAGATTGTTCACATCCAGAATGTCCGGAATATTAGTTACGGTCACTTCTTCCGAAGTCAGCAGAGTGGCACAAAGAATCTGTAACACTTCATTTTTAGCACCTTGCGGGTGTATTTCGCCGTGCAATTTATGTCCTCCTTCAATTACAAACGAAGCCATGGTATCATTTTTTAGGAATTAATATTTCTTTCTTTGGTTGTTGTTTTGTTGCGGTCTGCGCTGATTGTTGTTCTGTTGCGGCCTGCGTGGAACATAAACACGTTGCTGTTCATTCAAATGCAGGTCTTCAGGGGTCAGATTAATCATTCCCTTAGAGTAATCGCGAAGATCATCCAAGATTTTCTGATCCTCCACCCCGTCTTTGTTCCAGTTCAGGAAACATTTCTTCATGTGGTTTGCAATCAGGCTGATCAGCTGCTTCTTCTCCTCACCTTCCGGATAGTCCACTGCCTTTTTAATCATGCTCTCCAAAATACGTCCATAATGACGGTAACGGATTCCATTATGCGGATAAGGCAACATATCGGGTTTCACCTCCAGGCTTTCTTTCTTCACAATTTCATACGGATAATCGATATCCAGCTTGAAATCGGCCATAATAGCCAAATGATCCCATAATTTATGTTTGAAATCGGGCACATCCCGCAAATGCGGAAACATACCGCCCATAATGTTGATAATCGTGTTCGCACAACGTTGGCGCTCAGCTCTGTCCTCGATGGTCAAGGCGTGGTCTACCATGTTCTGCACACTTCTGCCATATTCAGGAAGGGGTAAAGTTCGTTGTTGAGTATTATACTCCATATATATTTAAAATTTATGATTTATGCACTGATTTGTTCATCGGCTGTTACAAAAGCTTTTTGGGTTTGGAAGCTACAAACTCTTTCAAATAGAAAGGCTCAAAATAAGCCACATCCTTAAAGTTCTGCCTTACCATTTCCTTTTCTGCCAATGGGAACATCCATTTACCTAACGGACGGATGTCATCAATAAAATGAGCATTGGGATGAGTAATCTGCCCACGGCATTTGGCTGCACCGTTACCAAAAAAATAGACCGGATGTTCATTCAGGAACTCCAAATAGGAATGCTCATCAACAATATCGGCGGCAATTTCCCTTTTCACGCCTAATGCGCGGTCATAAACAGCTGCATAGACTTCCATGCGACGTGCGTCTATCATAGGACAGAGCAAGGCATCCTCAGGCAAATCATGATGTAACAACACCGGCACACACAACACCTCCAATGTCGGCAGACCGATAAGTGGCAAATTACGTCCATAGCAAATACCCTTCGCCATAGAAACACCAATACGCAGCCCTGTGTACGAGCCGGGCCCGCAACTCACAGCCACTGCATCCAACGGCATACCATGACTGTCGACAAAAGATAAAGCCTCATCTACAAATACGCCCAGCTGCACGGCGTGTGAAGGTCCTTTCAAATCCTCTTTGGAGAACACCGCCAATCCATCCTCACTGACGGCAACAGAGCAGGCCTCTGTTGAAGTTTCAATATGCAAAATACACGACATAATGCTCTACTTATATAATATAATCTGCAAATATACACTTTTATTTATACTTCATTTCCATAAAAAGATTACTTTTGCAAAAAAACATATTAGTTATGATACAGTCAATGACCGGATACGGTAAAGCAACCGCTATATTCGGAGAAAAAAAAATTAACGTAGAGATCAAGTCTTTAAATAGTAAAGCAATGGACTTGTCTACACGGATCGCTCCTTTATACCGTGAAAAAGAAATGGAAATCCGCAATATGATTTCCAAATCATTGGAACGCGGTAAAGTTGATTTCAGCCTGTGGATAGAGAAAGACGTTTCGGATACAGCCACTCCCATTAACGCCGCCCTTGTAGAAAACTACTACAATCAGATAAAATCTATTTCCGAAATGACCCATATACCAATGCCCGAAGATTGGTTTGCAACCCTTCTACGAATGCCTGACGTACTGACCAAAGCCGATGTACAAGAACTTTCGGAAGACGAATGGGAGGTAGTCCGCCGGGTAGTGGAAGAGGCCATCAACCATTTGGTAGATTTCCGCAAACAGGAAGGAACCGCCTTGGAAAAGAAATTCAACGAAAAGATTGACAAC
>ULMJ01033749.1_pt1 | contig 12107 bp, 10 predicted proteins | sample 1951641 | NCBI WGS metagenome assembly ULMJ01 (sample SAMEA4835550, study PRJEB28245) | human gut metagenome | biome: gut microbiome; material: fecal sample | place: Denmark | collected 2008 | reverse complement strand
ATTAGTATCTTTGAACCATTGGAAACAGTATATCCTGCATAATAAAATGGTTTTCAATAAGTTAAGAGTAAATCAGAAAAAAAGAAAAAGAAGACTATTTCCAGCATAAAATCTCGTATTAATGCGAGATTTTGTTTTCTAGAACAACTCCAATTGCTGTCCCGGCGTATTGACATCTTGCACTTTCTTCCCATAAAAAAGTTCTATATCCCCAAATTGTTTATCTGTAATACACATGATTCCGACATGCCCAAATTCAGGGAGAAATGATTTAACTCTTTTTATATGTACTACTGCATTCTCGCTACTGGCACAGTGACGCACATAAATGGAAAACTGAAACATCGTAAAACCATCCTTTTGTAGATTCTTTCTGAAATCTGCATAAGCCTTTTTCTCTTTCTTCGTCTCAGTTGGCAAATCAAAAAGAACAAGCACCCACATAATACGATATTCATTAAAGCGATCCATAATCTATCGTTCGGGATAAGAAATTCTCCGAAGCTCTCCATTGAAACATTTATAAAGTGAAGCAGTAGTTTGCCCCACCGCAACCATCAACGGACTGCGCTTGCCTCCAATTATCACTTCCAATGTCGGAACAGTAAGTAATCGAGTTTTCATCTCTTTTGTCAACTCCGCATTTTTTCCATACTCTTGTATCAAACTAAACACTAACTCATCCACATAAGGACGATAAGGTTCCATTATATCGTCCGCCAAACAATAAGCGTTGTAGCGATTGTGATGATGAATGCCCAACGTAGGAAGCAACCCGCTTATTACCAACCCACGTGCCACCACCGCACGAAGAATGGCATATCCATAGTTTAACAGGTTGTTAGGAGGAATTCCTTCACGTTCCCGAGTGAAATCATCAACATCAGCGAATAAACACTTCCAATAATATGCAGCAGCGCGCGCTTCCAAATTGTCAGGATCACCACTACGCACATTGACAGCCCAAACACGCATACACTTTACTTCCTCGTCCATACAATCTTTGAGTACAGATGCCTGATTGTTGATTTTCGCCTGAATAGTTTGCTGCCAGAGTTGTTTCTTCAAAGGAAGCGAAGTATCCAATTGTTTACGAAAACGCTCATTCTGCGTTGTATTTCCATAAAGAGGAAGCATTAATCCGACTGGCATACTCTTGCTATCACAAGTGATTACGGAACAGTTATTCTCAAGCAAAGCCTCCAGCACACCGGAAGTGATGGTTATCTGCTTGTTATCCAACACGACGATTCCAATGTCCTCTATAGGTTTCGTTACTTCCGCCTGCTTTTTCAACGTTTCCGGCAAAGCCGTTGCTTTTTCTACATCAGGCAGCTTGATGACCAGTTGTGCATTTCGTAATGATAAATAAACCGGATTTCCAAAATAAAGTGTTTTCTTAATCATGGCCCGTCCCTCTTAAAAGTTTGTCAAAGTCCGATTCGTAGTTCTGAAGCTGTCCAACATGGAATTTGTCATATTCCTCTTCCGCTAATGCCTTGGCAATCTCATGGCTCACTCGCCCACTATGTTGCAGCACGGCTTCTTCGTTGAATTGCAAGAATGCATCCAACTTTTTCACCCAATCTCTCATGTACATCACTTGTCCTTTTTTCGCTTGACGCTCCGCATAATCCAGATATATCGAAACAATGCGGTTCAAATCATCCATTTCCGTTTCATTGAGATAGTTCTTTGCAATAGAAACATCCGGTTTGCGTATCATTCCGTTGGGTGCATTCTTCCAAGTAGTCAATCCCATATTAGGCTTATCGGCATCCACACGGGAAACAATAATCTCAGCTGCCGTTTGCCCGGAAATTGCCCAATGCAACTTATTCTGAACAGTTGCAAAAAACTTCTTGGTTACATCGCTACCCACTTCATAGTCGGCACTACATTGTGAATAAATATCGGTTATTTTCTGATAGAAACGTCGTTCGCTACTACGAATGTCACGAATGCGAGCTAACTGTTCTTCGAAATAATCCTTACCAAACAGCATTTGCGGATTCTTCAATCGCTCATCGTTCATGACAAATCCCTTAATCAGATATTCTTTCAGCACACTGTTCGCCCAAATTCTAAATTGTGTGGCTTGAATGCTGTTGACACGGTAGCCTACGGATAAGATGGCGTCGAGATTGTAAAACTCAATCTGTCTTGTGACCTGCCTTGTACCTTCGGTTTGAACTTGTGCAAAAATTGCACAAGTTGCCTCTTTTGATAATTCTCCGCTTTTATATACATTCTTTAGATGTTTAGTCACTACGCTTCTGTCCACCCCAAACAATTGTGCGATCTTGTCTTGCGGAAGCCAAACCGTTTCCTTAAAGATATAGATTTCGACTTTCACTTCTCCATTGCTGTCTTTATAGAAAAAGAAATCAGATGGAATTGGAGGATTATTATTGTTTTTACCCATAAGTCATTCATTATATTAATATTCTCCTACCGACACTATCTGGCCGATGTGATTAACACGGACTTTAACAATAGTGTCCAAGCCTTTTGAACTACGAAAATCTACCCATGTAGTACCTCTCAAAATAGAACTTGTATCCTTGATTGTTGTTTCTAAATGGTGTCTAAAAACATAATTTTTATGAGAGAATTTCTGCACCCTAAACAAATTAGGACTTATCAACCCATAATTCTCTGCATCAAGTAAATCGATCTCTTTCGGATTAAATCCAGTCTTTTCATTTGGAAAAACAAAATACTCGTTTTGTTTCATACTGAAAAGGAATTGCCAGCCTTCAGTCGTTTTATAATCCTTGTCAATAATCGGTTGACCAAGATTTGCCCTTGTCACTGCTTCAAAGAAACTAACCACAACTTCCTCCAGTTCATACTTGGGATTGCCAGCTTCGTCAACCACTAATTGTCCCCTCTTATCTATAACCGGTCTATAATAAACTGCCACATGATGATTATTGCCTGTATTAACAAAATCCACAGGAATATTTCTACCATTCTCATCCAATATAGGTTTACCGTCCTTATCCTTTTTCACATGTAATGACTGCGCATTACTGATTCCTGAAATTGTAACTCGCTTAATAGATATACCTTTCTCTTTATTCAGCCAAATAGGATTTTCATCAAGATTGGAGAATGCTTTTTTTGCATCATTGCCATACTCGTTTAATCTGTCAATTAGTATTTTACGGACACCTACATCTATTACCTTATCAACTTTTAAATCAGGAGAGATTTCCTTACGTATAGTATAAATCGCTTCAAGTGTTACAATTTTCACTTTTTCAGGCACTTTCCTCATTTGTTCCTTATCTAACCATATGGGCTGTTTATCCAGCGAATTCTTACCGGCAAACGCTTTCTTCGGATCATTATCATTTTCATACAAACGTTTCAACAATGCATCCCTATAAGCTGACTTGCTTACAGTTCCAATTTTTCTCATATCAAACAAAGCATTAACCTTTTCTTCTTTTGTCAGATATTGCTTGCCACTACCATAGATTGTTTCTAAATGCAACTGCCCACGTGGTGTCTGTTGCATATTCTTGTTCACGCCACCCTTTTTCCTTGTCTTGTTAATATTACCCGTAATGACCTTGTTCTTCGCTTTAATCGAAATCAAAGTATTTTCCAGATGCTTTTTAGCTTCTGCGCGAAACTCTCTCAATGGCATGGGCGCAATCGCTCTGCCATTTTGAAAATATTTGTTCTTTATTGCATGCTCATTTGCATTAGGATCCAGACTGGCATTTTTGTTATTAAAATACTGAATGAATACATCCTTTGTAAATGCTACCGTCAACGCATCCATCGCATGATGACGATGATCATTCCGTTTCGTCCAATCCTTGATTCTACCTATTTGCCTTCCATCTCTATCTTCAAAATATTCAACCAGTCCTAATGCCTTATACTTTTCCCAGTTCAATTCTTTCATCACATCAACCAATTGCCAATCTTCACGCAACTTGTCAGTTACTGATCCACTTGTAGTAACTACACGACGCGAAATTTCATTCAACATGGACAGGGCCTTTTTGGCAATATATTGCGTATTACGTAAGTCACGTTGAATAAAGCCGCCAGAAATATCCCGCTCAGTCATTTTTAGTTTATTGCATTTGGTTTTCGATATTTTCCCCGACTTAAACAAGTCTTCAATATTATTTAAATAATATTCTAAACTATTGTCAGCCCCGCTTTCACCAAATTTCTCTTTCACAAAATCATACGCTGTTTTATTCCCTTTTTCAATATTTACACTACGAGCTTCAAGTGTTTTATTTGAAAAACTATCATCGAAAAGCCGTGCTTGCGGAATGATATGTTCAATATCAAATTCTTTACTAAACAGTTTTTCTCGTGAAATATACGTGTTAGAATAAAGTGTTTTATACCCACGCGACTCTAACTCTTTGTAAAGTTTGTAACGCAGAATATCAGTACGGCTTACATTTGTCAAACCAAACTCATTCTGTAAAAGTGCCTTATATTCCTCATGCGCTTTGGTAGTTTGTGCAATGGATTTAGTCAGTTCTTCACGCTCTTTGGCATTCTTCTTCAACTCACGAGCAAGTTCTACACGTATTTCATCCGGTTTGCCATAAGTGTCTATAATGGTATTGATTACGTTTACCATCTGATTCAGAATCTTTTCCACCACAGGATTGCGCAAACTATTCTTGGGAAGAAGCATAAGCCTGTCTTTCAGCACCTTGTTTGCTATCTCTTCCTTCGTTAAAGACGATTCTGAATGCCTGTATCCGGCATATGCACAAGCCACATCATACCGATTACCATCTTTCAAATGAGGTAAAATCTTATGAATAGCCTTCGTGCTCAGACTACCATAATCATCTTGAAAAGTAACATTTGCCAATATAGTAGCGTATGCTTTTTCAAAGCCATATAGTTCTGTCATCTTTTGAACCAAACGACCGTTTCCTGTTGGCGTATTGTCTCCCTCAAAAGAATACAATAAATGCCAGAGTTTGTAATAAGATTGATTGTCTAACTCTTCATTCGAGTTGAAACCTAGAATGTCCGTATTCCAATTAAGAAGATCAAAAATTGCTTTTACATGCTCAACAACCTTTTCAACCGATTGCTTGAAGTCGACTGGTTCATGCCCGGACATCTCAATCATTTTGCTGTAGGCCTGAAACAATGCATATCCCGTCTTATTGCCATCAATCGTTTTAAAATTTAAATCCAATTCTTGTGGATTATCAAACAATAATTTCAAAACATCCGACTTCGTCATCTTATCACGAACAAAAAGTTCTTGGGCAAGCAATTCTTTTTCTTCTTGATACAAATAACGCCTGCCGCTCAGTTCCATCTGTTCGAAATCGTCAAGTTCGTCAAAAAGAGCAGGAGAATTGTCTTTCAGTTTTCTTCGTTTACTTTTCTTGTCAACAACAGTTACTTCTATATTGTTTAGTATCTGCCATATTTTAAATTCTTGGAACAAGGGAGAAGAACGGGGTATTACCCGATTACCTACAGTTTTAATCTTTTTCTTGCCATCTATCTCTACCTCTATCTGCCGACTTTCAAACTCGCAAAAACCGATTAATCCTTTCTGACTCTTCAATCTACGCTGATAGAAAATGATAATATCACGGATTTCTTTTTTCAGTTCCTCTGTCAGTTCTTTATGATATACAGCTTGTTTTTCCCAAAGCGTATTAAACTCATCCAAATAATCCTGGCGATAGAACACCATATTTCGCAAACTCACATTAGGATTCTTGTCCAGCATTTCCATTTGATACTGCCCGACAGTCTGTTTATTAAAGTACAACTCCTTACTTCTATCACTGATTGCGCCGAGATAACCGCTTGAGTTATTGATTTGGGTATTCATCTCTTGCAAAACAACAACCAATTGTTCCAACGACAACTTTTCCTTCAAGCCATTTACCCGCCATTGCAGATTTTCTCTTTTCGCTTCATCCCTTTTCCGTTTACTATAAATACCTTCCAGCTTATGTTCTCTTTCCTGTTGTTCTGTTTTGCCTTTCTCTTTGTTCCATTCCGTATAGGGTTCTTTCCAAACGAAATATTTGGCACAAATAGCCCAAACAGCATCACGCTTTTTCCCTCTCAACTCTTCTTTTAATACATCAGTAAGAATCTCCGGATAATATTTTTTTTGTTTTTCCCAAATTCCGTCAAGTTCATTCTGCAAATCAGAACGATAAAAATCGGGCAAAAATTTCTTATCTGCATCAAGAAGTTGCAGGCATAATTCTCCAGGCGTTAGGTTGTTGTTATAAAGTTCACGAGCTATATCCATACCGTCAATCAACATACCTTCTTCCGCTCCCTTTGCTTTCCTGCTACTTTTATAACCACGTTTTTTGTTAATCATCAGCAATACACGCGCAAACTCTTCCAACGAGATTTCCTCTGTTGCCGCCTTCGCCCTTAATCGGTATGTCTCAAAAGTTGTTCGGTTACCATTTTCCGAAAGTTTTGTATCTTCTGTTATCAATTTGTACTCTTTCAACACTTCCATCAAAGTTTCACGACGAAGTTTGTAGCGTTGCAAATTACGCCGCATGCCTCTCTTCAGTGTTCTATCTGCATTGGTCGTAATGCTCTTCCCCTTCTCGAAGTTGGTCAATTCATCTACCGTCAGAGGATTTACTCTCACACCAAGCTTAACAATTGACGATCTTTCGTCTTTATTTTCTGCCTCGTCCACCAATGCCCAACCGATACTATTAGTACCCAAATCCAATCCCAATATCCTTTTCATATTTGACTTATTTTATTACAATACCCCAAATATATTAATATTTTTCCATAAATAAACATTATAATAAAAATTATTCACTATCTTTGTATCACTAATTTGAAGTAAATCACAATAAGGATTATTCCGTTGTGAAAACATTTAGGATGGGGCATTTGCCTCGTCCTTTTTTGTGTTACTAAAGTCCCACACAACCACCCTATAGACAAGCAAGTTCACTCGGTCCAACGTAAAAATTTGAGTTTCTTTCTTTTTTAAGCATACAACATAGTCAGCCTATATAAAAAGAATGCATTATCTTTTACTCCTCTAAACTGTGCTCTGAAAGCTTTGACTTTATCCACCACAGCATTGGTTACCCTCCTTTCAAAGAAATTGATAATATTCAGATAGTGGGTCTGAATGGATCGTGCTACCCTTCCGAAAGCAGGAAATCCCGATTTATCCACCTCGTCATACCATCTTACCAGTCTTATTAAGGCCACATCCTTAAACTTACACTGATGATAAATCAGGCCTAAACGCATGGCCGGATAATACTCTTTCTGATCTTCGGATACTCTTTAAACAGGATATCAGCCCGTTCTCTTTGAGACTGAGTCCACAAGGATTCTTTTTTGTAAAGCAGATAGATACTTCTTGCTAGTAACTGCTTTCTTGTGTCTCCATTAGTGAAAGCGGGAGCATGATATATCTTGCCATAAGCCTTTGCATAGGCAATCTGTGTGGATTCTTCATCCAAAGCTTCCCAGCGCGCTTTCACACGCATCCCCTGAACGGCTTCATAAGCTAGTTTCTGTACGTGGAAACGGTCGGTAACCCGTTCGGCGGCAAGAAAGCAGCTACGGGTAATCTGCTCCATATTGGGAGCCATATCCAATGTGATCTCACGCACTTGATAACGACGGCGGCGGGAAAGTCTAAGTAACACAGAGCTTACCGTATAGATATCCGTGCCTTTTATTATGGCGATAATACTGCCTTTGTCACCATGGGAAGCCTTATTGGTGAGTATGGTATAGAGTTCACCGCGCGAAAGGGTAACTTCTCTTTTTCAAAATCCAGTGACGACGACGGATATTCAGAAAAGGTTTCTTACCCCAAAGAGGAAAGTCTTGAACAACGACAGGATCATAGAAGCCTTTGCTCTCAGTTGCCTGACCAAAATATTACTCGGGAACGACATTCTTCTCTTCAAGATAAATTACAACATCACTGAGACTTTCCTGCACATTGACAAGATCAAAGTAATCTAAAGTACCTTTAGGAAGCAGAAGGCGATAAGCATTGGAATCCATATTAAATAATTTTAGAGGCCAAGATACAAATTTACTCCTCAGATTTTTTACGTTGAGCCTTATTGTCGTTCTCCAATCCAAAGTATCAGAACTGGAAGTAGATGAACGGCTGAATTTCACTACTCTTCATTTGGATAACCAGATAGATCATAGCCACCATCACAAGGGTCTTGCCAAGGAAAGGGAGTTTGATAACTCCACGACAAACAGCATTTTCCCAACTATCCGGAGCAAAATGAAGCAGAAACCCGACTGCCATCAGTGCAAATACCCGCCAATATCCCTCAATCAGTTGCGGAAAAAGCTGGGGACGAAAAGCCGTAAAAATCTGGTTCAACATATCCATTGAATTATGAAAATCGGCGTTACGGAAGAAAATCCAGCAGAAACAAACAAAGTGGAAGGTAATGATAACACCCAATACCCGCCGAATGCCGTGACTGGTCTCCCCTTTTTTCCTTCCGGCGATAGACATCCACGCTTTGTGTAGAGCAAGTGCCACACCATGAAAAGTGCCCCACAATACAAAATTCCAGGAAGCCCCGTGCCACAATCCACCGAGAAACATGGTAATAATCAGATTGAGATACTGACGGAACTTTCCATGTCGGTTACCCCCCAAGGAGATATAAAGATAATCGCGCAACCAACTCGACAACGAAATGTGCCAACGCCTCCAGAACTCGGTGATCGAGGCTGACTTATACGGAGAATTAAAATTCAGATTGAAATGAAAACCAAGCAAAAGGGCGATACCGATTGCCATATCACTGTATCCTGAAAAATCACAATAAATCTGCAAGGCATAACCATAAAGTCCCATCAGATTCTCAACTCCCGAATAAAGCGTAGGATTGTCAAAAATACGCTCCACAAAGTTGACACTGATATAATCGGAAATAACCGCTTTTTTGAACAATCCGGCGACAATCAGGAAAATGCCTCTACCGAACATCTCTTGTGACACATACAATGGTTTACGAATTTGCGGAATAAAATCGCGTGCCCGCACGATAGGGCCTGCCACCAACTGAGGAAAGAAAGAAACATAAAAGGCATAGTCCAGTAAACTGGTAAGGGGCTTGATCTCTCTCCGGTAAACATCGATAGTATAACTTAACGACTGGAAGGTGAAGAAAGAGATGCCGACAGGCAAAAAGATATCGAGTGCGGTGAACTCTCCCCCCATCAGCGAAGCAATGACACCACCAAGAAAATTAGTGTATTTGAAGTAGCAGAGCAATCCTAAATTGACCGATACACTAAGTATTACCCATAGTTTACGCTTCCAGCGGACATCGGTCCGATCCATCAGCCAGGCTATCACAAAATCGGTAACGGTGACAATGGCGAGCAGGAAGAAATAAGTACCACTACTCTTATAATAAAAATAATAAGAGAAAAGAGCGACAAATAAAATACGCGCTGTGTTGCGGTGCTGCAACAGTGTATAGATTACCATGAACGCAGCGAAGAGCCAAAGGAAAATTCCACTGCTGAATATCATCGGAGCATCCGGATTGTATTTAAAGGCCTCCAACAGGCGGCTAAAATCGATATCAATGGGAAACATACTCATTATAGGCTTTAATAATGGCTTCGTATAATAATTCTCCCTGAAGTGTATAACCTTCGGAAAGATAGTGCACATGATCCGGACGCATCAATCCCGCATCTATCCAGTTTTTGCAGGCACGCAGGCTTCCGCCTACGATATTGTACATATCCCACACCACCAACTTGTGGCGGCGGGCAAAATCATGGATTGTGTTCACTGCTGTTACCGTACGGGGATTGACAGCATAAGTACGACGCCGGCGACGTTGACGGAAACTCTCGTAAGATCCCGGAGGAGTAGTCAGCAAGATAGGTACATTTGGCAAACTGTCGCGCAACAATCCGAGCAGTTCCTCCATCTGCCGGTAATGCACATTCGAATTGTACTTCCGGTTATGACTTTCATTCGTTCCAAACGAAAGAACCAACAGCTCGGGTTTCAAGGCTGCAATAGCCGCAATACGGTCAGGATGAGTAAACGTCAGGCAAGTAGCTCCATTGACTCCCATATCCGTATAGGACACCGCTCCAAATGTTTCTGTCAGCCGGGCACCGGTAGTACGGGGAAAGATGTGTCCGCGTATGTGGCTGTCACCGATATGAACAATACGTACGGTATCCTCCGAACTTCCGTTTTGCACCAGCCGTAAACGCTCAAGTATGGGAGTCAACACTCCCAGGCTATCTATGATTTCATTTCTCCCCACTCCTCTGAAGGCTACGGGAAAAGTAACTTTCACAGAAACAGTATCTCCCAGCGACCCCGGTTCACGCATCGGCTTGCAGGCTTTCGTACCCTTGTCCATCCGCGGGCAGGCAGGCAAAAGATCTTGTGCCTGAACCGAAAAAATTCCGGAAAACAAAAGGAGTAACACCCCCAACCGTTTATTCAGCCTCATAGGCCTTTCTCCTTTCATACTGTTCTTTTCCATAAATCAATGTTTCGTATAGTAGTCCTGCCAGGTGACGTCCACCCCGGAAGTTGATGTGTGTATAATCATAATTAGCCAAAGAAGGCTTGGCATGTACCAACCCTGCCATACTTCCGTCACCTCCCATAGCCTCAAACATGTTCCAGAAAGCAATTCCGCTTTCCGCTGCTATGCTTTGCTGATAGCGAATCAGGTTTTTCACACCGGGCATCGTGCGTAATTCGCCGGTATCGGTCTTATAATCGCGGTCACCCACACTCAGCAACAAAAAACCGGATTGTGGAAAACACTCTTTCAAGTGGTTTATGGCCGTAAGAAGGCCTTTCTTATAAGGATCGTAGTTCCGTCCCCGCTCGGTCGCAACATTCAGACCATATTCCAGAATAATCAAGTCGTAGGGACGCTGGGCATTAAACTCTTGCAGCATCTTTGACGGAATGCTGCGAAGCGAGAGTCCCGAACTGCCGCGCAAGGAGAAATTGTCGACAATAATCCCTTGCGTACCATCCATTGCCAATCCATAAAATAAAGTAGAATCTGCCTGATTGATATCCCAGCGCACCGAGCCGATGCGACCGTTTACCTTCATCTGCTGCAAACTGCCGGTAGAAGGGAATTCCCGTGTATCAGTCTCACCACGGTTGACACGAACGGAAAGGCTGACTTCACCTTTGTTATAGAAAAAGATGGAAGCTGTCTGGCAAGTATCGAGCAGGGAAGCATATTTATTCTGCCCCCGGAGTTCGACATAGGCCCCTTCACGAGGAACGAAGTAGTGTCCGGAAACTCCTTGCTTCTTTTTATCGAAATAAACGCTATCGGTCACCGCATGACTGGACCATCCGCCAAAAGAATGACGTACCGTCGGACGGTATCCACTGGTCATCGAAGTAATGGTAACAAAACCAACACCACACCCACCGAAACGTTTCTGCAACATCTCACGAAGATCGGCAGTGAAAATATCTGCCTCAATAAAAGAATCGCCAAATACCGCTATCCGCACCAACCGGCCTTTCGATTGAATCTCGTCCAAGGCACGATAAAAAGGAGTCATTCCCCGCATCGTAGAGTCACTATAATCTTCGATACAGGTCATCCCACTGCGACACGTATCTACAAATGCAGGTTTCACTACCGGGACCGGAGGCAGGCTGTCTGCTTCCGCTTCATCTTTATCAGGTTCAGGCATACGGACATCACTCAGCAAATCTACCCGTCTCATTGTATGTCCGTCGATCGTTATAGCCGGCAGCCAGTGCATTCCGATCAATGCAAACAAGACAATCAATGTCAGCCACAACGAATATTTCAAATAATTTTTCATGCACGCTCTTAATTTAATAAGAAGTTGCAAAGATAGATAAAACCCATAAAAAGAGAGGAGAATCTACATTAAATTAATGAGATTCTCCTCTGATGTTATCTGTCGGCAGGCATTAAATGCTCCGCTCCACGTTGGTGACAAAAGCTCTCAGGCCAAGCTGCTCTGTCTGCATGTCCATCTTATGCAATGCATCCAGCAACGGGTCAACCTTCTTGTCGTCCACCACCGTGATGATGGCCGAACAC
>ULMJ01030096.1_pt1 | contig 12255 bp, 10 predicted proteins | sample 1951641 | NCBI WGS metagenome assembly ULMJ01 (sample SAMEA4835550, study PRJEB28245) | human gut metagenome | biome: gut microbiome; material: fecal sample | place: Denmark | collected 2008 | reverse complement strand
GGGAATTGCAGACCTGCCACATTCCCGTGATCCTGCTGACAGCTTGTTCGCTTGACGAGCAGCGTATTCAGGGATATGCCGGAGGAGCCGATTCTTATATTTCCAAGCCTTTCAGTTCGCAGTTGCTGCTGACCCGTATCCGCAATCTGATTGAGTCGCGACGGCGCATGAAGCAGTTCTTTGGCGACCGGCAGACATTGGCCAAAGAGGATATCTGCGATATGGATAAAGATTTTGTCGAACGGTTCAAGTCTCTGATTGAAGCAAAGATGGGTGATTCGGAGTTGAATGTGGAAGATTTGGGCAAGGAGATGGGGCTGAGCCGTGTTCAGCTCTACCGGAAGATCAAGTCGCTCACCAATTTTGCGCCGAACGAACTGCTTCGCATGGCACGGCTTAAGAAAGCGGCTTCGCTGCTGGCCTCTTCGGACATGACGATAGCAGAGGTTGGATATGAAGTGGGTTTTACGTCACCTTCCTACTTTACGAAATGCTACAAAGAACAGTTCGGTGAAAGCCCGACGGAGTTTTTAAAAAGAAGCGGATTATAAAAGAACCTGCTGCATAAAAGCGATACACCCATGAAAGATTATAAAGAAAATAAATCTAATTTGTCCGAAACTTTCTGCAATGAAGTATACAGTGTCGTGCGTGAAATTCCTGCTGGTAGCGTTGTTACTTATGGTGATATTGCCACTTTGCTCGGGATGCCGCAATATTCACGTATGGTGGGGCGTGCATTGAAGCAGGTACCTGCCGGTTTAAGCCTTCCTTGTCATCGGGTAATCAATGCTATAGGACGATTGGTGCCCGGATGGGATGAACAACGGCAACTGTTGTCCGATGAAGGTGTTTCATTCCGAAAAAACGGTTGTGTCGACCTTAAACTTCACAGGTGGAAGAGCGACAGTATTTGAGTGGGGTGATGCTGGCTTTCTTGTGGCAGTTTATGTACATGCGGCGTGTTCATCGAAAATAATGTGATGAACTATTTGAACGCTCGGCTTGTTTATTTAATTGTCCGTACACACATCTTTGGGTAATACCTGTGTATGGATGTGAATTTGACTTTCGGGATATAGTAACTATCTGTTGACAGGAATCCTGTCTGTAATAACCGGGTTAAGAAATCATATTTGACCGGGGGAACAACACAACCGTTGTTTTCCGGTATCAACTTTTTTACTATAAAGAAGTGCTTGTTTTCGTGTGTGTAGGCCGCCCGGTCCGTTTTTTAATAATCTAAACCCTATTATGTATGAGTGAAATAACGATTAAAGACTTGTATCTCATTTTTGGCAACGACAAGCAGCATGCTTTGCGTATGTTGAAAGAAGGAAAGAGCAAGAGTGAGATCTTAAAGGAAACCGGATGCACGGTTGCCGTAAAAGATGCAAACCTCTCTGTCCGGGAGGGAGAGATATTTGTGATTATGGGACTTTCGGGGAGTGGGAAATCCACTTTGCTGCGTTGTATCAACCGATTGATAAAACCTACTTCCGGTGAGGTAATCATCAATGGAAGAGACATTTCGAATGTTACCGATAAAGAGCTGCTCCGTATTCGGAGAAAAGAACTGGCTATGGTGTTCCAGCATTTCGGACTGTTGCCCCATCGTTCGGTGTTGCATAACATAGCTTTCGGGCTGGAGCTGCAAGGAGTGAAAAAACAGGAACGTGAGCACAGGGCGATGGAAAGTATGCAGTTGGTGGGTTTGAAAGGTTACGAGAATCAGATGGTCGGCGAACTGTCCGGCGGGATGCAGCAACGTGTCGGGCTGGCCCGTGCTCTGGCCAACGATCCTGAAGTGCTGCTGATGGATGAAGCTTTTTCTGCCCTCGATCCTTTGATCCGTATACAAATGCAGGATGAATTGCTGACTTTACAGTCTAAAATGAAAAAGACCATTGTGTTTATTACTCACGATTTGAATGAAGCCATCAAGCTGGGCGACCGGATTGCCATCATGAAGGATGGGGAAGTGGTGCAGGTAGGTACTTCGGAGGAGATTCTGACAGAGCCGGCGAATGCTTATGTGGAACGCTTCGTGGAGAGTGTGGATCGTAGCAAGATCATTACCGCCGCTTCGGTGATGGTTGATAAACCCCTCGTGGCACGGTTGAAGAAAGAAGGGCCGGAAGTTCTGATCCGTAAAATGTTCGAACATAATCTGACCGTGTTGCCTGTGGTCGATGCAAACAATGTGTTGGTGGGAGAGGTGCGTTTGAAGGATTTGCTCCGGTTGCGTAAAGAGCAGGTGAAGTCAATCGAGTCGGTCGTTCGCGAAGAAGTGCATTCGGTGCTGGGAGATACGATATTGGAAGACATCCTGCCATTGATGACCAAAACCAATTCTCCTATCTGGGTGGTGAACGAAGGCCGTGAATTTCAGGGAGTCGTCCCCTTGTCATCGCTCATTTTCGAAGTGACCGGAAAGAACAAACAGGAAATCAATGAAATCATTCAAAATGCAATAGAATTATGATCAACATAGGACAATATATTGAAGAACTCATCAACTGGATGATGATACACTTCTCCGCTTTTTTCGATGCGCTGAATCTGGGCATCGGCAGTTTTATCAATGGGTTTCAGCATATCTTGTTTGGTATCCCCTTTTATCTGACCATTGCTGCAATGGTGTTGCTGGCATGGATGAAAGCCGGGCGCGGGGTGGCGGTTTTCACCCTTTTAGGGTTGCTGCTTATCTACGGTATGGGCTTTTGGGAGGCCACCATGCAGACATTGGCACTGGTGCTGTCATCTACCTGTCTCGCCCTTATCGTAGGGGTGCCCATCGGGGTGTGGACGGCAAACAGTAACCGTGCGGAGAAAGTGATACACCCCATACTGGACCTGATGCAGACCATGCCTGCCTTTGTCTACCTGATACCTGCCGTCCTGTTTTTCGGGCTGGGGGTGGTGCCGGGAGTGTTTGCCACCATCATCTTTGCAATGCCTCCGGTGATTCGGCTGACGGGACTTGGCATTCGCCAGGTACCGAAGAACGTGGTAGAGGCTTCGCGTTCGTTCGGGGCCACCCGGTGGCAGCTGCTTTATAAAGTGCAGTTGCCTCTGGCCTTGCCCACCATCCTGACCGGAGTGAACCAGACGATTATGATGTCTCTTTCCATGGTTGTCATTGCAGCTATGATTGCGGCAGGCGGCTTGGGTGAAATCGTTCTGAAGGGTATTACCCAGATGAAAATCGGTTTGGGCTTTGAAGGAGGTATAGCGGTTGTGATACTGGCAATTATTTTGGACCGGATTACCCAAGGGATGGTTCGTCGTAAGAACAAAAAATAGAAAGGAGAAAGAATCGATATGCGGAAATATAGGATAATAGGAAGTTTGTTGTTGTTACTGGCCGTGATGTGTACGGCCTGTAACCCGGATACCGGGAAAAAGAAGATAAGCATCGCCTATGCCAACTGGCTGGAGGGCATTGCCATGAGTCATCTGGCCAAAGTGGTGCTGGAAGAGCAGGGGTATGAGGTAGAACTGCTCAATGCGGATGTGGCCCCCATCTTCGCGTCGGTTTCGCGTCGGAAAGCGGATGTGTTTATGGATGCCTGGCTGCCTGTGACGATGAAAGACTACATGGATCAGTATGGCGATCAGATCGAGTTTATCGGTGAGGTATATGACAGTGCAAGGGTCGGGCTGGTAGTGCCTCAGTACGTCAGTATCGACTCAATCGGAGAACTCGCTTCCCATAAAGGGCAATTCTCTTCCGAGATTGTCGGGATCGATGCCGGAGCGGGCATTATGAAAACTACGGATAAGGCTATTGCGGACTATGGGCTCGATGGATATAAGTTGCTTACTTCCAGTAGCTCTACCATGTTGGCTTCCTTGCAGAAAGCCATGGATAAAGAATCGTGGATCGTCATCACCGGATGGACACCGCATTGGATGTTCGACCGCTACCCCCTGAAGTTCCTGCATGATCCGAAAGGTACTTATGGGAATGTGGAATCTATCTATGTCGTCGGATGGAAAGGATTTACGGAGAAAGATCCTTTTGCGGCAAAGTTTTTCAGCAATATTAAATTCACTACAGAAGAGATCAGTTCGTTGATGAAAGCATTGAAAGATGCACGGATGGACGAAGAAGACCTTGTCCGAAAATGGCGTGACGAACACCGGGAACTGATAGAAAGCTGGATTCCTGAATCATAAGCGGTATATGTGTGTCCGGGAATCCAACTTCTGAGTTCTGTCTATCGGGTAACGGCGGTGCGTTGGTAGGCAAGCCGTTCCGTACCGTTCTTCACATAAATGATGCCACAATAGGTGAAACCGTTTTTCAAGAGAATGTTTTGGAGAACTTTATTGTCACGGTGAGTGTCTACACGCAGGTTCGGACAGTGGGACGAACACCATTCCAGGCATAAGTCCATCAATCCCTTTACCCGTCCGCCGGATGCGATGCGATGGATTACCCCGTAAGGGGCATCGTTGAGCCAAGCGCCGTCTTTGATAACTTTATAGTTGGGGTCCTCTCCCCGGATGAAAGCAAAACAGCCTTCTAACTCTTGGTTTTCGTTTACAAACACATAGCTGCTCCCGTTTTCGATGTCCTGCCGGATGTCGTCGGAAGCGGGGTATCCGTTGATCCACTGGTTGGCATTGCCATTGGCAGCCATGAAGCGGCGGGCACGTTCGTAGAATGGCATCACTTGGTCGAGTTCTTCAAGTCGGGTTGGTCGTATGGTTATATTCATAATTATTCCGTTTGGGGGTCACCACAGATTACACGGATTAACACAGATTGATAATTTATCTCGTCAATATATCGAATTAAGAGTTCTGTGTTAATCTGTGTAATCTGTGGTGAAACCTATTCATTTCTATTTGGCAAAAAAGGGGAAAAGAACCTATTTTAGTCCCTTCCCCCTTTTGAGAGTTATATTATCTGATCAAAGATCATTCAGCAACACCCCAAGCCTGGTTGGCCAGACGCTTGTAGTTGTTGTAACGCCACTTAGCGTTGTCCTCGGCAGCCTGGAACAGTTCTTCTGCTTCTGCAGGATACTGTTTCATAACCGATGCGTAACGAACTTCGCCTTTCAGGAAGCCTTTGAAGTCATCCCAGTTCGGTTCTTTGCTATCCAGCGTGAACGGATTCTTGCCTTCAGCCTCCAGAGCCGGGTTGTAACGCCACAAGTGCCAGTAACCGCACTTAACAGCCTTTTCTTCCTCAGCCTGGCTCTTACCCATACCTGCCTTCAAACCGTGGTTGATACACGGAGCGTAAGCGATGATGAGTGACGGTCCGGGATATGCTTCAGCTTCGCGGATAGCTTTCAGAGTCTGAGCCTGGTCAGCACCCATAGCGATCTGTGCAACATATACATAACCGTATGTAGTAGCCATCAGACCGAGGTCTTTCTTACGTACGCGTTTACCGGAAGCGGCAAATTTAGCGATGGCGCCCACCGGAGTGGCTTTAGAAGACTGACCACCTGTGTTAGAGTAAACCTCAGTATCCAGAACCAGGATGTTAACGTCCTTACCGCTGGCGATTACATGGTCGAGACCACCGTAACCGATATCGTAAGAAGCGCCGTCACCACCGATGATCCACTGGCTGCGTTTAACCAAGTATTGAGTCAGACCTTTCAGCTCTTTGCTGATCGGGCAACCTGCCGCAATACCTTGTTCGATGATTGCTTCGATCTGCGGAGCCAGTTCTTTGGTCTTGTCTGCATCGTACATGTTTTCGATCCATGCTTTCAATACTTCCTTAGCTTCAGCCGGAGCATTGTCGGCTGCCAGGATTTCGTTGAATAACTTCACGATACGTGCACGCATCTTTTCGTTAGCCAGTTCCATACCCAAACCAAATTCGCAGAAGTCTTCGAACAGTGAGTTAGCCCAAGCCGGACCGTGTCCTTTTGCGTTTGTTGTATATGGAGTTGAAGGTACTGAACCTGAGTAGATAGAAGAACATCCGGTAGCGTTGGCAACCATTTCGCGATCACCGTACAACTGAGAAATCAGTTTCACATACGGAGTTTCACCGCAACCTGAGCAAGCTCCCGAGAATTCGAACAATGGAGTAGCGAACTGAGAGTTCTTCACGTTAGCCTTGATGTCTACCAAGTGTTGTTTGCTCTTCACGTTGTCTGCACAGTAAGTCCAGTTATCAGCCTGAGCCAACTGGCTTTCAAGGTGTTTCATAGTCAGAGCCTTGCCACCCTTCTTCGGGTTGCCCGGACAGATGTCGGCACAGTTACCGCAACCCAGACAGTCGAGAACGTCAACCTGGATACGGAATGTCATGCCGTCGAATGCTTTGCCTACAGCTTTCAGTTGTTCGAAGCTTGCACCTTTCTGCTCTTCTGCGTCGAGTACAAACGGACGGATAGAAGCGTGAGGACAAACGTAAGCACACTTGTTACACTGGATACAGTTTTCTGCGTTCCATTCCGGTACGAAAGCAGCTACACCGCGTTTTTCGTATTTCGAAGTACCCTGATACCAGGTTCCGTCTTCGATACCCTTGAATGCAGATACAGGCAGCAGGTCTCCGTCCTGAGCGTTGATCGGACGAACCACTTCGTTGATGAATGCCGGGTCGTTGTTTTCAACTTTAGCATCATCCGGCAGGTTAGCCCAAGCCGGGTCAACAGCCAAAGTCTTGTATTCGCCACCGCGGTCAACAGCTGCGTAGTTCTTGTTCACAACGTCTTCACCCTTCTTACCGTAAGATTTCACGATGAATTTCTTCATCTGTTCTACAGCCTGGTCTACGGGGATCACGCCTGTGATACGGAAGAAAGCAGACTGGAGGATGGTGTTGGTGCGGTTGCCCAAACCGATTTCCTGTGCAATCTGGGTTGCGTTGATATAATATACAGAGATGTTGTTCTGTGCAAAGTATTTCTTCACTTTGTTAGGCAGGTTCTTTGCCAGTTCTTCGCCTTCCCAGATGGTGTTCAGCAAGAACGAACCGTTCTTACGCAAACCACGGGTTACGTCATACATATGCAGGTAAGCCTGAACGTGGCAAGCCACAAAGTTCGGAGTGTTTACCAGATAAGTAGAACGGATAGGGTCGTCACCGAAGCGCAGGTGAGAGCAAGTGAAACCTCCTGACTTCTTAGAGTCATAAGAGAAGTAGGCCTGACAGTGTTTATCAGTGTTGTCACCGATAATCTTCACTGAGTTTTTATTGGCACCTACCGTACCGTCAGCACCCAAACCGTAGAATTTAGCTTCGAACATGCTGTTGCCGCCCAAAGCGATTTCTGCTTCCTGAGGAAGAGATGTGAAAGTTACGTCGTCTACGATACCGATAGTAAAGTGGTTTTTCGGCATCGGCATAGCCAGATTCTTGAATACGGCGATGATCTGGGCAGGAGTAGTGTCTTTAGAACCCAGACCGTAACGACCACCTACGATAACCGGAGCATTTTCTGTGCCATAGAAGCAGTCTTTAACATCCAGATACAGAGGTTCGCCGTTAGCACCCGGTTCTTTTGTACGATCGAGTACTGCGATTGTTTTGGCAGTCTTAGGTACGGCAGCCATGAAATGTTTGGCAGAGAACGGACGGTACAGGTGAACTGCAACCAAACCTACTTTCTCGCCCTGGCTGGTCAGGTAGTCGATAGCTTCGCGGGCAGCTTCGGTTACAGAACCCATGGCGATGATTACGCGTTCTGCATCTTCGGCTCCGTAGTAGTCGAACAAACCGTATTTGCGTCCTGTGATCTTGGAAATCTCGTTCATGTATTCCTCAACGATGGCAGGAACAGCGTCATAGTAGTTGTTGCATGATTCGCGGTGCTGGAAGAAGTGGTCAGGGTTTTCGGCCATACCACGGGCAACCGGATTCATCGGGTTCAGCGCACGGGCACGGAATTCAGCAAGAGCTTCCTGGTCAACCAGCGGAGCGAGGTCCTCGTTTTCCAGCATTTCGATCTTCTGGATTTCGTGTGAAGTACGGAAACCGTCGAAGAAGTTCATGAAAGGAACGCGGGCTTTGATTGTGGCAAGGTGTGCAACACCGGCCAAGTCCATCACTTCCTGTACAGAGCCTTCAGCCAACATGGCGAAACCTGTCTGGCGTGCAGACATTACGTCCTGATGGTCACCGAAGATACACAGTGCGTGAGAAGCCAGTGTACGGGCCGATACGTGGAATACGCAAGGCAGGAACTCACCGGCAATCTTATACATGTTCGGGATCATCAAAAGAAGACCCTGAGAAGCAGTGTAAGTAGTAGTCAGTGCACCGGCCTGAAGAGAACCGTGAACAGCACCTGCCGCACCACCTTCAGATTGCATTTCCTGTACCAATACTGTTTCGCCGAAGATGTTCTTACGTCCTGCGGCAGCCCATTCGTCTACGTATTCAGCCATCGTAGAAGAAGGAGTGATGGGGTAAATGGCAGCTACTTCTGAAAACATATACGAGATATGTGCAGCAGCCTGATTACCATCACATGTGATGAATTTCTTCTGTTTAGTCATAACTAAAAATAATATTTAAGTAAGTAATTTATTTGTTTATTTCAAAAACGGTATGGAAAGCGGATACTTCCATGTATGTTTATTCCATCCTTTGATTCCCCCGATGATGGGGAACAAAATGGACAGTGCGAACATTATACAACCAATTATAATCAAAATTCCCCCGATAGCAATTGAGGGACTTTCAAAGAACTTCTCAAAATACATAGGATAGAGATTAACATCATATCCTTCCGCTGTCATGGTATATTCTCTGATGAAGTTCATATTAGCATTCATGTTGAATCGCATACAGATATTGAACACTATGAAATACAGAATGCCACTGATGTACCAGTTCAGTATGTATTTTCCCTGTCTGTTAATTTTGGCTGATATGCTTTTGGCATTCATCCAAAAAAGAATTGGAGCGAGCCATCCAATCAAAGGAACCAGTATCAGGAAATTCATCAGTACCAGACACCAATGCTCTTCTACCCCAAGAGGAAGGGATAGCCTGGACGGGGCTTTTTCTCCGTCAGAAAACTTCAGTTTTTCGCGGTCGATCCCTACGGTCAGTGTATCCGATTGGCGTATCTGGTTTAATTCTTCTAATTTCTTGTTGTCCATATCCGGTATGGTTTTAGTTGTCAGAAACTGAGCTTTTCAAAAACGGTATGGAAAGCGGATACTTCCATGTTTTTCCGTTCAGTCCTTTGATGCCTCCGATGATGGGGAACACAAAAAAAACAGCTGATAAAAGGATAATAGGTAATGCCCTTAGCGTAAAGAAAGAACCGCTTAACAGTCCTAAAGGGGAACTCAACGAGCCGATAAGGGCTCCAAAAAGGTTTCCCGCAAGGGTAATTCCTACTATTATCATGTAAATGGCCCAACTGATCAGCCAGTTGATGATGTATCTTCCTTGTATGGCGATGGCTTCCGATTTATCTCTGCCGATGATCCATGCGACGATAGAAACAATCCATCCCCATGTCGGTATCAGGAGCAGAAGGTTTATCAAACCCAGATAGCTGCTGTCCGAAATGCCAAATGTATCTTTACGGGATTCACCATTCAGTATCTTTTGTTTTTCCTGTTCGAACTCCTCGTCGGTCAATGCGCCTGATTGGCGCAACCGGTTTAATTCTTCCAATTTCTTGTAATCCATAATCTGTCCTTGTTTTAGTTGCCAGAAGCTGAGACTTTAAAAAACGGTATGGAAAGCGGATACTTCCATGTTTTTCCGTTCAGCCCTTTGATGCCTCCGATGATAGGGAACAGCAGACACAGGAAACAGCCTACTCCGAGTATCAGGAGAAGCAGGATTCCGGCTCCTCCGCCGAATATGCTCAAGAGGACCGCCAATGGAGAACTCTGGTCGTTTTCATAATTCATATCGCTTATGGATACTATGCCGCTGAACATGAATATGATGAAGAGTACCGTCAGCACGATGCCGTACAGAAACCAGCTGATGTACCAGTTCAGGATGTATTTGCCTTGGCGGTTGACGGGTGCGGAACTTTCTTTGCCCATGATCCAAAGCACAATGGGGGCAATCCAGCCTACATACGGTATGAACATGGCGAAGTTCATCAGTGCCAGATAAGTATTTTCTGTCAGTCCCATGGGGAGTACGGTTGTGGGTTTGCCCGCATCTTCTTCATCCAATATCTTTTTCTTTTCTTTTTCAAATTCTTCATCGTTCAACGCTCCGCTGTCGTGGAGGCGTTTCAGTTGTTCAAGCTTTTCGTAATCCATAATGACTGAGATTAGATGTTAATATAAAAAACCGAACATCCAGAGAGGTATCTGGTTGCCACGGCCAATTTCGGCCTTATGCAAAGCATACGTCACTCCGGGGTTGTTCTTGATCTTCACCCCTTCGCAGCATATCTTGAAAGGCATCACTTCGTCTACCATGAACGAGGTGTTTTTGTCACCTTTGTGCACTTTATGGTCTTTCCACATCGTGTTTACAAAGAAAGTGTCCAGCACATCTTGTTCTTCCACCTTTACAGGGTAGATGGAATACATCAGATTGGGGTTGTGCAGCATAATCTTCGATGGTTTCTTGGGGAATTCTTCCCCTTTGGGATAGACCAGGTTGATCAGTCGTGCGTCGGCCAGATATTTGATGTAATTCATCACCGTGGCGCGTGATGTTTGTATGTCGCTTGCCAATTGGCTTACGTTTGGGGCCTTCGGCCCGTCTACAGCCAACAAATATAATAATTTTTTTATCTTTGAGAGATATTTCAGCTCAATTTGTTTAATAAGCAGGATATCTACTTCTACCATCATGTTCATGGTTTTGAGCAGATTCTCCGAGAAATTGCGTTTCTCAAGGAAGAAGGGGTAGAAACCGTGGTGGAGGTAGTCTTGAAAATAATCCAACGGGCGGACTTTTGAAAGTACTCCCTTGGCTATCTGTTCGTGGCTGCTTAATATCTCTTCGAGTGTATAATGGCGGAATTTCATGCCTGTTTGCAGGTTCAGAAATTCGCGGAACGAAAAGCCCCGGAGGTTGTAGCTCTTCACAATGTCGCGCAACTCCAGATTCTCTTCTTTGAGGCGCATGACGGATGAACCGGTGAATACGATTTTCAGATTGGGGAAACGGTCGTAGCACATACGCAATTCGCGGCTCCAGTCGGGATGCTTGAATACTTGGTCGATCAGCAATACCTTTCCGCCCCGTTTTTGGAATTCATTGGCGAAGTCGACGATACTGTGTCCGGAGAAATAGAAATTGTTCATGTTGATAAAGAGGCATGAACGGTCGGTTCCGAATTTCTCTTTGGCGTATTGAAGCAGGAAAGTGGTTTTTCCCACGCCACGTGTTCCTTTGATACCAATCAGTCGGTCACTCCAGTTTATTTCGTCCATCAAGTCGCGGCGGACCGGGGCATTGGTGTGCTCAACAAGGTAGGCATGTGTGCGGTAGAATGTTTCCATCTCTTTTCTTGGGTTTTTCGGGGGGCAAATATAAGCCTTTTTTTAGAAATTGCAAAGTAGAGATAGCAAAATTGTAGTTTCGTTTAGCAAGTTTATCTTTTGCTTCATTTTGTCAAAACGGTATTCCTGATAGGTGGTAGAGGCGTTATTTCGGGTCAACGGCAAGCTGCTTCTGAAAAAACGCAGCCAGTTCAATCGGGCAATTATGCTTTTGCTTGTCTACTTCAGTGTTTGCTTGCAAATATAAATATAGTTTTTCATTTTCGGTAGTTTATGCCGGTATTTCTTTGAAAAAGGGTTTCTTTTGTTAGTTTGAAATGCTTCGTCGGGAGAGAGGAAATAGAGTCGGGGAAGGGGAGAAGAGCCTTTGTTGATGGGCTGTCAATCGTCACTCCGGGAGATGTGAAGGCTTTGCTCCGGAGAAGTGAAGTCTTTTCCCGGGGGAAGTGAAGTCTTTACCTGGCGGAAAGTGACGGTTTGCCCCGCAGAAAATGACTTGTTTCTCGGTTTTATATGCGTTTTTGTGCATATATTTGCAGGAAATTTCCCGGTTTTAATGTTAGTTGCTTCTTGGAGAACAAAGGGTTTGTAAGTGAAAAACCGGAAATGGCAACAAAAGGACAGGTGACGATACGTTTAAGGAATTAAATGATAGTTTCTATCCCCGGGCATGGATGTATCTTAGGGTGAAAAAACACGTAACTGTTCGTTGCTGTCACTCGTACAAGTCTCTGCATCCGGATGAATTCTGTTTAATTAATTGATGCTAATGTCGAATCTGCTTTACTTGTTTAATCCCGATCAGGATCTGGCTCTTGCCAGTGGCGAAGT
>ULMJ01012117.1_pt1 | contig 12561 bp, 11 predicted proteins | sample 1951641 | NCBI WGS metagenome assembly ULMJ01 (sample SAMEA4835550, study PRJEB28245) | human gut metagenome | biome: gut microbiome; material: fecal sample | place: Denmark | collected 2008 | reverse complement strand
GTCAAGGTTTAGGTGATGTCTCATTGGCCATGAAAGTTGTGAAAATGTTCCGGGATGCATTTCCTACAGCCAATGAAAAAGATATTGCTTTACTGATGGATATAAAAACAAGAACAAAAACAGATGATTTAGGTAAAAGTTATGGCATTAACCCAATATCATTACCTTTTGATTTTGATTCAACTAAACATGATAAATTTACATTTTTAGAAGAAAAATATATGCCACAAATGTTTATCAGAGTTCCTGTAATGCAAAGTATATCTGCACTAGATGAATTACGAAAATTTAACCGATTTGCATCGGATAAAAAAGTACATCATTTAGGTTTTACTGAATATGCAAAAGAAGAACTTGATTCGGCCCCAACAGGGCTTAAACCGAAAGAACTTGGAATAACAATCGATAGTGATTTAAGAGCATATAAGGAAAAGCTTAGCAAAGAGGAAGATAAAAAAATATATAAATTTTCACTCCTTGATAAAATACAAGATGAAACATTGTTATCAACAATAAGTGATAATAAAAATTTAGATCAATTTAAACAATCGAATACTAAACTTTATTTCGGATATACTAACCGAAGTGGAACCAAATTTGTAAAAACTATAGCAGAACTTGAAAAGGATAATAAAGAAGATGTTGTGATAGTTCATTCAGGATCATATTATATTGAAAAATACTGGCAAGGGTTTAAAGATGAAATTGAAAGTTCTTATAAAGATAAACTAAAAATACTAGGATTTAAAAAAATAGAAGTAATTATTATAGATTCAACAAAAAAAGAAACAAAAAAAGAATGTGACATAAAATTAAATGGATCTGATGATGGCAAAATAATGCGTGTTATATTTATTTCCAGAATCTCTCATGATGATATGTTGACTTTATTTAAATCTAGTGAGCAAACGTCTATGGTTACAGGAAATCAAAGTACATCCGAAGCTATTTCTGCTGGAAAAACAATTCTGTATGAGTGTTTATCATTTCCTCAAAATCAACAATTCATGTTGGATTTGTTTTCTTTTGGACAAAAAGAAGAAAGTGAAGCAGGAAAAAGGATGCAGGAATTTTATGAATATCAAAGAGAGATGAGTAGAGATATAATTAGCGGAGGTCGTGAAGAAGTAAAAGAAGATACTTTTGAGAAGATTGCTGATATGCTGAAAAAAGAAGAAATCCATAAAAATTTTTCAAATATAAGTGATTTAGCTTTTACTGCAAAAAATTTAGAATCAAGGTTAATTGGAGATTATAAGCGATCCATTTTAATGTCTTTTGATGAGTTAAAACCAAAATTATCAGAATTAGAGGAAACTCTTAAAACAAATAAGAATTTTGAGGATTTTGCTAATAATTTAAAGGTAAAGCTGATTGAAGTTAAAAAATGAAATGAAGAGATGATCAGATCAACCCATAAAAAATGAGATTCGATCTTACAATTTCATTGGGCAAGTATCAACTTTTGGTATTTCTTATTGATATCAGCCACATTTGCCGTATAGATATAGATAGGGACATTCTACAAATTCAGTTCCGGCAAACTATTAATTGCATCCTCTTTCAATTTATCCACAGCACGGGTATATTTTTCCGTGTGCTTCAAACCGCTATGTCCCAATAAACTGGCAACAGTTTTAATATTAGCACCATTATTCAGAATATTCACAGCAAAAGAATGCCGAGCGCAGTGCCAGCTGATATGTTTATTTATTCCGGCTCGTTTTACCCAGCGTTTCACCGATTTACAGCAACTTTCGTAAGATGGTAGAGTAAAAACAGAACTATCCAGATTGCCATCTTCAGGAGGGTTGCCAATTAAGGAAAGTAATCCGTCATTCAAAGGAATAACGACACCGCTACTTGCCGAATGCCCCTTAGTTTTATTCTGTTCAAATTTCAACAGTCGATTAGAGTAATCTACATCCCGGAAAGTCAAATCTTTTACATCACAAAACCGTAAACCAGAATATAGGCAGAAGATAAAAGCACGCCTTACATTGGGATTTTCATTATCGTAATGGCAATTTATTAAGGCTTGTATTTCTTCGAGAGAAAGAACATCCTTGCGCAATATCTGTTCATCAACCCTGCATGGAACACCATTACATGGATTTTTAACCATCATATCGTTCTCAATGGCTAAATTAATGACTTTTTTAAACCGCTGGTAAATGCTTTTTGCACCCTCGCCCACACTTCGGCTTTGCAGGTATTCGACAAATGCTATCATCGTATCCTTAGTTAGATGCTCCGCCCGGATATTGAACTCATAAAGCGGATATTTCTCCTTTAGAAAGTCCTTAAATCGGCTAAGAGCAATCTGCATCATACGTATGTCTTTCTTTGTGTAGGTGTCAATACAGGACTGAAAAATAATCAAAAAAATTTGCATTGCGGTCTTTTTTCAAGCGGTAGCCCAGTGTACTTTCTTTAAATTCCTGCTCACGTTCCGCTCTGATTTTGGTAGCAAGCTCCAATGTTTCCTTATTCTGCTGTCTTTCAACCGCAGTACGAGGCTTATCGAGTAAGTATAAGCTGAGATTTTCTTTTCGCCTATTATGCTTCACCTTGAATTTGGGCTTGCCTTTCATAGCTCCACTTTCGTAGTAAACCTGATTGCCGTTTTCATCCAAAAGAGGATTCTCTTCTCTTCCTAAATAATACTCCAGGTAGAGGCTGATTCGCCCATCGGCAAGCTTGTTTTGCTCCAATTTAGGACTTTCTTTTACTTTATTTTATAGCTTTATCATAATCTTTGGTTTTATCCCGATTCAGGTACATGAACCAAATGAGTTTAATTATTATTAATTATCAATGTTTTCCTTTAATTGCAAAGATACAAAATAATTCGAAATTCAAGGTGTACTAAAAGTGTACTAAATGACAAAAAACAGGCAAAAATGAGTAAAAACAGCGAATAAGTGAAAGGCGTATAATCCTGTATAATAGTATTTTATATTCGTTTAATTTCTTATTTTTTCACGGTTATGTACTGGCTCTGGGTACTGAAGCGGAGAAAGTTGAGAAACTCTCTCCGTTTTTCTTTTCTACTCCTCGTAACTCATTGGTTTACTGATATATTAAATCAAGAGCTTTATTATAAGAGTTGGTTCGATATGTTTGGTTTTCTATATCAGAATATGTAGTCAATTTTATTTCTAATTAATTTGGAGGTAAGTATTAAATAAAAAAATAATAGATAATGGGATATAAGGAGCTATTGCAAACAGATGAATGGAAAGTGAAATGCAGTGATATTTTGCAAAGGGATAGCTATGTTTGTCAAGACTGTGGATGTGTTGGAATTCATAATAATACATTCTTTCCTATCTCTTGTATTAATGATATTAATAAATTTCTGCCTAATAACCTGTTTAATGGGAAAGATTTGTTTACTATCTGTAATAATATTGAATGGAGTGACAAAATTATCTCTCCTATTTCTTTTAATAGTAAGTTTTTTAAAGAACAATTGTATATCTATACAATGGATGTTCATTGTATTGGAAATGAGTTTATATTTGCAGTTGATACTCGGTGCTCAGATATCTATTTTGTTGAATACATAAATGATGTAATGCTATTATCGTATAATGGTAAAGAAGTAAGAGGAAGACTATTTGCTTTTAAATTTTTGGAAGATTTAGGAAAAATAAATTATGCATCAGTGAGTTATTACATTAGTGAAAATACATGTAATATTGAAGAATTGAAAATAAATTTTTCTTTTTTGATTTTACTTATCTTCATTATATAAATGATGCAATGTTATTTAAACTTACACCTTTAAATATTCATCACAACTATTATCTGTTAGGCAAAAGACCATGGGAGTATAATGATGATGTTTTAATAACTTTATGTTCTCAATGTCATCAAAAAAGGCATTTATAAAAGAATACTCCTATTTTTACGTTGGAAAATATATGTCTAAATCTACCAGTATGTGACCGTTGCCAAGGGACTGGATATTTGCCTCAATATCATTGTTATATGGGGTAAGTGTGTTTTAAATGCCATGGAGGAGGAGTGCTTGGTTATGATATGTAATATGATACAATTGATAAATTATAGTATTGCCTATATATTATAAAATGTACTATTCTTTCTGATGAAAAAGAAACAATATAAAACCTAATATTAAAAGGCTGGCTTTTATGACGGTATGAACTCTCGTAGTTCCCAAATCAAATCTAAATCATGTAAGAATTGGTTCGAGAACAGAACGGTTAAAGGTACTTAGAAATCCTGATAATTATTTGATTATTAATATTTTATTATTTTGTGTGGTATGCTAAAAGTGTACTGGCTGGCGAAAATAAGGGATCAACGTAAAAATCTGAGGGATTTCTTTTTTTACGCATATAATTTAGCAAGCCTGTACAAGAAGAATGCTTTATCTCTTACTCCTCTAAACTGTGCTCTGAATGCCTTGATTTTTGTATTGAATGATTCCGCTGCCGCATTAGTTGCCCTTCTTTCAAAGAAGTTGATATATTCAAATAGTGTGTCTGGACAGAGCGCGCTACCCTTCCAAAAGTAAGGAAGCTTGATTTATCCACTTCATCATACCACCTTGTAAGCCTTGTCAAAGCAATATCTTTGCACTTACCACTGAAGATAGATTAAACCTAACCGCATGGCCAGATAATAACCTTTCCTTATATCAGGATATTCTTTAAAGAGAATCTCCGTACGTATTCTTGATTCTTTCGGAACAACGGCAATCCCTTGAATACGTCAAAAAATACGGGACGGCTTGTTATGCTTGCCTAAAATCTTTGATGGATGGGTTGGCTGCTTACGGTACATGGAAAGATGAAGGAACAAAGCCTGTTTCTTGGCAGGATAAAATCCTCAATTGGGTAACTACCTACCTGCAGCCCAAGTTCTTTCTTCTTTTGGCAGGAGCAATTATTTGCTTTGTATCGCTGGCGTTGAACATCCGTTTTACGGAACGTATGCAGAAGCTACAGGACAACGATATAAAGTATCGTTATCTCTTGATGAAAGGAAAGGCTGAGGGAAGTAACATCAATTTACTGGAGATGAATTTCAGTAGGGAACGTGATAATACTTTTATCCAAAGCCTAACTGATTCAGTGATTGGTTTTGAATATCGCAGTAAGAAGCAAGCAGAAGCGTTGGAACGAGTAAGGCTTTTGAATGAACAAGCTGAACAGCTAAGGAAAAAAGCGGAAAAGTTAGGAAATCCATAAAGAATAGAGAGCCAAGGCAAATAATACTCATTGTTTTGGCCCTTTTATCATAGTCTAACAGCTTATTAAATTGGTATATTAAATAAATGGAGCGCTTTTAGGAGGATTTTAATGGATTAATGAGCTTAATTGCAAACTCTTTGTTACTTTTGTTAAATGATAAAATGAGAATAGCTATGGATAAGCCTTTGTTTGTTGAATGTCATAACGCATTAGAATATAATCATCTATTTAAGGATGTTGATAATATGAATTTCTATTCAGCCAAGATGAATGAAAATGAGTATATAGTGGTAGATGATTATGATTGTGATAATTATGACATTTGGTCTGAGGTGCAAATAGTTCTTTTGGAGAATGGCAGATTGCTTTGTAGGCATGAAGGAAAATATGGTGTGGTAAATTCAGAAGGTTGGGATATTATTCCTTTTGTTTATGATAAATTTGAGAAAAGAGCGGAAACTAATGGAAATATGTATGATGTTTTATTGGGTAATAGGTGGGGAGTCATTGATTCATCGGGAAAGGAGTTTTTCCGGATAAAATATAGTAACCCTATTCCAATATTAGAGTTTCCAAGAAGAGTTTCTGATGATATGTTGTGTAGGAGGACTATACTTGTAGAGGATGCTGATACTCACCGTAAGGGATTGGTGGATTTTGATGGACGGGAAATCATCCCTACGACATATTCTAAAATAGAACGAAGTGAGAATTGGGACTATGTTTATGTGAATTTTGGAGCTATGGAAGAAACTGATCCTGATTGTACGTGGAATGGAGTATGGGGATGCTGCAATTGGCAAGGTAAAGAGATAATTCCCGTAAAGTATCATGCTATCCATCATATTAATAAGTATTTTATAGCTGGAGATGATGAATATGAATGTGGTGATGAGTTCGTGGATAGATATTATGGAACATATGATTTATACGATTTAGAAGGTACTATGATTATAGGTGGATTTAATAATTGTCAAATCGGAACTAATTATTTTATTCTTAATTTGGGGATAGTTGTTAAATCTTATTGGAAAACAACTTATTGGGGAAATACTGAAATTGAATATGGTGACGAATTAGTAAAAGAATTAAATTGTGATAAAATGTGTTCCGTTATTGTTGATAAAGATTTGATATCATTTATTTCTAGGCATTTAATAAATGAAACTCGTGAAGAAATAGAATATGAATTTGATTTTCTATATAACAATTTACCTGCGGGTGAAGGTCTGCTTATAGGGGAATCTCCCAAATTGTGCAAAGGAAAAAGATATAGTGAAGATGATAAGATAATAAGAGGGATTAGTGTCTGTTCGGCTTCTTCTATAAATGACACCGTTGTAATGTACAGTACAAGTAAAAAAAATGTAATGACTGATGGTTCAATAGTGCGATTGAAAGGAATTGTTTTTTGCAATGAGCGAATGGTTATTGCTCCAACATATATAGATGTAAAGTCAATAAATAGTGAGTTGCTTTTTATTCAAAATGAAAATGGCTTAGTTAGTATAAGAAATGTTATAAAAGAATTGCTGGAACCACAATTTAATTTGATTACTAATCCATATAATAATATAGCTATAGGATTTAAAATTAAATATGTAGAAGAAGATGATATATATCAATGCCAATGCTGTCTATTGAAATTCAACAAAGATACTATTTGTCAAGAGGATATGGTAAAAATAACTGGGTCTCAGTTGTATGAATTGTTATATCCAACTTTTAAATCATTAGATGGTTGGAAAACTCTTGAGTTAAGCGAGAAACATAAAGCATTGATAGCACAGTATTGGAAGCACATACCTCATAATAACAATGATACTAATCGTTTTTGGTATCCATATTATAAAGATTTTAAATATCTTTGGGAGGATGAACATTATGAAGAAGTAAGAGAGAGTATGGTCGATGATTCGGTAGATTCATACGATTGGAGGTATTATAATGATGGTTTGGATATGGATTAGCAAGATGAAAGTTTCTGGAATTTTTAAAAACACTGAATTATCTTATATTGAAAAATATTTTATATTTATCAAGTAGTGGTTGACATTCCATTCTTGGATGTATATTGAAGCTTGTTTTGGATAAAATCTTGCAATATTTCTATGGCATACTTTTGAGACTGCTCTTTATTGAAGCTTAGGACTCTCAATATATATGATAGAGCAAGAAGTCATATATGCAAGGTAAAATTTCTTTCCATTCATGATTGTAGTAACCGTATTTCCCATTTGATAAATATGCATTATAGAATGGGAAGTTAAAATTGGTGAATAGTTTGATTCTATTTTTTTGTATGCTGTATTAGAAATTTGGGTAGTGTAAAATAAACTGTGTCACGCATTATTTCTCTCTAGAAAACTCATCGGTCGGGGAGCGGTCAGCGCCAAGGGGCGGGACCACCCCATAGCCGTCAGGCTAAGGAATCTTACTAAATAAAAGGTAGGTATTCTTATCCTTCTGAAGTTGTTTTAAATTTTAATGTCCTTCGCTCAAGTCTGACAGATGAGTTATTGGAAAATTGCGCAAAGGAAAGTGGGTTTAAAAGGAGAAAATCAAAAATCACCCCAGCATATTCATTGACATGTTGCTATACTGCGCTTCATTGAATACAGGGAAATACTCATTGTCTCAAACGGGTGCTTACTCGTTTGAGACTTTTGGAGTTTATGCTTCAAAGCAATCGATAGATGAGCGGTTCAATGTATCAGCCCAATCTTTTGTAAAATCAATCTTGTCGCATCTGATTGCCAATTACATATCTATTTTTCTGGAGAAATCCTATTTGTCACATTTTGAGCGAGTAAGAATAAAAGACTCCACTAAATTCATCTTGCCTGATTTTCTGAAAGAGTACTATCGGGGAACGGGGGGAAACGTCAAGACTTCCAAAGCCGGTATAAGCATCCAATTTGAGTATGATATTAAAAGTGCATCTATCGTAGAGTTAGTTTTGACTGATGGTACTCGTAATGATATAACAGATGCCAAAGAAAGCTTAGATTACATTGGAACCGGTGATTTGATTATTCGAGACTTGGGGTATTGTAGTCTTGCCGTACTTGAAGGGATAAAGCAAAGAGAAGCCTTTTTTATTTATCGTTTAATGCCTTCGTTGTCTGTCTTTGACTTTCATGGAGAAGATATTAATTTCAAAAGAATCTATGAGAAGATGAGAAAGTATTCTATCCCTTACTTGGAAATGATTGTATATATCGGAAATGAGGAAAGGATAATGACACGTTTATGTATGGGTATAGCTTCTGAAAAGGCGGACAATCAACGTCTGAATAAACTAAAAAAGGCTAATCAGAGGAGAAAGGACAATATCAGTGAGAACTCCAAGTTGCGCTTCAAACTCAATTTATTCATTACTAATGTACCTGCTTATATCCTTTCTGCTAAAGATATACAAGATTTGTATCATATCAGATGGCAAATAAAATTAATCTTTAAGCAATGGAAATCGACTTGTGGAATTCATCAGATACCAACGATGAAGGTGTACAGATTCCTGTGCGTGTTTTATGCAAAACTCATATTGATACTTACTTGTTCGGCATTGGCGAATTTGCTTAACGCATACTATTACCACAAGAATAAAAAGCTTTTAAGCATACATAAATGTATGAAAACATTATGGAATGACTTTGGAGTCTTACGCATAGTCATTAAAAAGGAAGAAAAAGAGGCTTATAAGAATTTTAGAAAACTTATTGATAAGGTGTCGGCAAATCATTGCCTTGAAAGGAAAAACAAAAAGTTGTCCTATATTGATTTATTCATCCGTTTTACGGAATCGTAAGATTGATTAACTTTGAAGTTAAAAGGCGAAATGCCCAAAGTATAGCCACTTGACACTTCGCCTTAATCGAAAAAACTTAATAGTTCTTTGTCATGTTGAAAAATACGAAATCAGACCCTGTTCCCCAAAGGAATGGGGTAAAAAAAGCTCTAAACGGAAGGTTTTTGACTTTATTTTAAAATTAATAAGCTTAGCCTGACGGCTATGGGGACCACCCGTCCCGACGAGCGTGAAATTACAACAATTTAAACCTATCTCCAAATTTTATCGCCAGTTGTTGTGCAATGGCTCCCCAGTTAGCCAGTGGCATGGTCCATTTCTTACGTATATTGCGATAAGCGAGGTAAACCAGTTTTTCAAGGACGGTGTCGTTAGGGAACACGCCCTTGTTTTTTGTCACTTTCCGTATCTGACGATGATAGCCTTCAACTGTATTTGTGGTATAAATCATACGGCGTATATCCGATGTGAGCTGGAAGTATTCAGTAAGTTTTTCCCAGTTGTCCTGCCATGACTTGATGACGATAGGATATTTTTCTCCCCATTTCTCATTCAGATTAAAAAACTCTGTTTCAGCAGCTTCTTTACTTACCGCACCATAAACCCGTTTCAAGTCTTTGAGGAATTCCTTCTGATGCTTACTACCGACATATTTAATGGAGTTCCGTATCTGGGGGACGATACAAAGTTGTACTATTGTGTTCGGAAAAACACTTTGGATGGCATCCGGGAAGCCTTTCAGGCCATCAACGCAAGCAATAAGGATATCATGAACTCCACGGTTCTGCAAATCCGTCAGTACGTTTAACCAGAAGTTTGCTCCCTCATTTTTAGAGATATACATTCCAAGCAAATCCTTGTGGCCTTCCTTGTCTATACCTAAGACGTTGTAGATTGCGCGGGTAACGGCACACCCTCTCTCGTCAGTGACTTTATAATGGATAGCATCCATCCAGACTATCGGATAAACATCATCAAGGATACGGGAACGCCAGGCCTTTATTTCCGGGAGAACACGGTCGGTTATTGAACTGATCGTTTCGGCAGAAACACGGTTGGCGAGATTTTCCTCCATCCAGTCACTGATCTCACGTGTGCTGTTACCAAGGGCATAAAGTCCGATGATACGGTCTGCTACGCCCTCAGCCAAGATGGTCTCACGCTTCTTTATAAACTGAGGCTCAAAACTTGAATTACGGTCACGAGGGGTAGATACAGTGACCTCACCTAATGGAGTCTGGACTTGCTTCTGCATTTTACCATTACGACGATTACCAAACTGACGTTCTTCTTCTTTAAGACGGGCGTCCATCTCACCTTCCAATGCCGCTTCAATATACTTTCCAATAAGGGGGCAAAAGCACCATCCTTACCTAACAAAGGCTTGCCGGCTTTCAGCTGTTCAATAGCCTTGTTCTTGATACTTTCAAAATCAAATTCTGCTTTCATAAAAAAAAACTGTGTTAGTAAAGTTAATATTTTATTCCTTGCTGACACAGTTTAAATTACATTCTCGAAATTTGCGCTCCATAACTATTTAATATATAAACTCCGTTTTTATTATTCTTTCTTATTCAATTGTTGGATAGAATTTCAAGTTTGTCACTACGATATGGTAGTAATACTTTCCCTTCTTTATTATATAGTGCGTATTTAATGGTTTCTTTGTTGTTGCTCTGCACTATGAATGTTAAGTTTCTCAGTATATGTATTTTGTCCTGCTCAATGGGAATAATAATCTCTGAATTGGAATTTAATAAACCATATTTCAGGATTTCTTGAGCAATAAATAGGCTGTATCTTTCAGAAGTTCTCCATTGTATATAGAGAACCAATCACAAGGAGGTTCTTCAAAAATAATATTATCGTAAAATTTCGTTGTAATATTCCCTTTTTCATTTATTATACATTGTTTTTTATTGAAAGTTGCGATATAGTAAATAGAGCCATTTATTTCTCCAGCCTTAATGCTATCATATTTTTCTTCTATTATAACATCTCCTTTTACTGTGTATGCTCCCCACTTAGCAGTTTTTATAGATTGTGCAATGATACATTTATCTACCCAAATGTTTACAGAACAGAATCTGAATGAAGTAATAGGTTTATACTTATAATCGAATATAGTACTTTGGCTATTTTCTATCGTCTTAAATGTGGGGTGGTCGATAGATTTGCCGCCAACATTCACTAAAAGTGTATCTTTTGAAATCTTTAGACGGAAATCATAATTCTTTCGTCTTATTCTTTGCAGGTTTATTTTATCATTATATTTCCATTCTTTCCAGTTTACATATTTTCTGTGTACTTTTTCATACCATACTGCTATTTTTATTGCAGTAATAAACAGAATGAAAGCGGCGCATGGTAATAACCCTGTGTATATGTAGTAAAACACTTATCTTTGATCACTAAACGCAGTGCGATGGAAAAGAATCCTTATATAGAGCAGGCTGAATGTCTTCTGCCTGAAGAAATGATTGAATACTTTGAGGTGGTCAAGGTAGATAAAACCACAGAAACGCTTGACGTAACCTTGGAGGAACGGAATAATGGGGTTTTCGGTTACGAGTCAGGACAGCTTCGGTCTAACGGTTTCTATGAAGAGAGCATCGTTAGGGATTATCCGGTCAGAGGGCGTAAGATGTCGTTTCATGTAAAGCGTCGCCGGTGGATTGAGGTTGAGACGGGCAAAAGCGTCAGCAGACGCTGGGGTTTAGTGGCCGAAGGTACCCGCTTCTCGAAAGAGTTTGCGGCTTTTTTAAAAGATATGCTTGGACAAATACCCGATTACGGGCCGCTCTCTTGAATGTTTTTTCGATATAGACGGAGACCTGTTTGAACGCCAGTATAAGCGTCATCTGAGCGGTTACTGGCAATGGAAAGACACGGCAGAGGGGCTTCATGCCGAACGATGGCGGGTATTTCCGCAAAACATTGGGCCGCATCTGAGTATCGACGAAACCTCTTTGAGTCGCGGAGAGCTATATACAATCGTGACCAATAAGGAGGCTCACGGTCGAGAGAACTCCATTGTAGCCATAGTACTCGGCACGGAAGCCGATACCGTCATACATGCCTTGCGTCAAATAAAAAGCGAGCTACGCAATAAAGTCACCGAGATAACGCTTGACTTGTCCGACAGCATGCATAAAATCTGCCGTATGGCTTTTCCGCGGGCATCGCGGGTAATCGACAGGTTTCATGTGCAGAGGCTTGCTTTGGATGCAGTCCAGGAAATACGCATAAAGCACCGCTGGGAGGCCATCAATGCCAAAACAGATGCCAAAGAGGCTGCGAAACTTGAAGGGCGAAAATATACAGCGGAGCGTATAGAGAATGGAGATACGCTCAAAGAACTTGTTGGCAAGAGGGCGCTATGCCTTATTCAAGTCACCTGAAAATTGGACTGACACCCAACGGACACGCGCCAGAATACTGTTCGATCTCTACCCTGATTTGAAACAGGCTTATTGGCTGTCGCAAAACCTCAGGGCCATATTCAACAAACAATCAACCAAAAAC
>ULMJ01001800.1_pt1 | contig 12709 bp, 9 predicted proteins | sample 1951641 | NCBI WGS metagenome assembly ULMJ01 (sample SAMEA4835550, study PRJEB28245) | human gut metagenome | biome: gut microbiome; material: fecal sample | place: Denmark | collected 2008 | reverse complement strand
CTTATCGCGCAAAGCGCGATAAATTATCATTTACAACATTCTTATTGTCCTAATCTCACTCCTCGAATTATCAACCCTCTTCACCTGTATCTGCGTTTTTATTCGTTCCCGCAATCCCTCTACATGGCTGATGATTCCCACCTTCTTTCCACCCATCTGGTGCAATTTCTCCAGTGTATCCATCACTGTATTCAGATAATCGCTACTCAGCGTACCGAAACCTTCATCAATAAATAACGTATCTACCGACAGACTTTGCCGGCTGAGTGAAGAAAGTCCGAGAGCCAGCGATAAGGAAACCAAAAAACTTTCCCCGCCGGACAACGTACAAGCCGGACGTGCTGCACCTCCCTGATAAAAGTCGCGCAGCAGAATGGTGAGCGAACCTGCCTGACATTCCAGTTCATAACGATCCGTCAGACGTTGCAGATAGAAATTAGCTCCGCTGAGTAGCTCTTTCAATACGAAACTCTGGGCTATATTCCGGAAATTCTTTCCTTTCTCATCACCGAAGTGATGGCAGAGGCGGTCCCATTTCAGGTAGACTTCCCGTAACTCATCCGCACGTTTCTTTTCATCCTTTATCCGGGCGATGTTCTTCATATTTTCTTCCAGTTGTATTTTCAGCCGTAGAGCGGTCTGGGTTCCTGCCGCAATCTTTTCATCTGAAATGATGATGAGGCTGTTCAGATTTTCAAAAGTCTCCTCTTCCTCTATTTCAGGTTTCTTGCTTAGGTGTTCTTCCAATTGCCCGGTTGTCAGTTTGAAGGCCGTCTGTGCAGCAACTTCTTCCTCTTTAAGCTTTTGTAGCCCGCTGCGCAGATGCTCTATCTGTTCGCCGGAATAAGTGGAGAGGGCAATGATACGCGCTTCGTCAATATCCGGATGTGAGGCATAGAAAGTTGCCAGATTGGCTTGTAACTCCTCTATATTTTTGCGGGCAGACAGAAGGTTTTGTTTCAGTCCGCCCACCTGAGAGTTCAATGTATTCCAGGCTAGCCCCAGATTCTTGATTTCCATTTTTTCCTCTATCGGAAGATTCTTCCATTCGGAAAAGGCATCGCAGATTATTTTCCGTGTAGCCGATATACTGTCCAGTTCTTTATCAATTAAGGAGAGGGTAGCCTTCAATTCCGCCTGCCTTTCCTGCGCCAGTTTGTAATGTCCTGCTGACTTTTGCAAACGTTCGATAAACGCAGTAGGGGAGTTGCTCCATTCTGTTTGCCACTCTTACCAGAGAATCAAGGGAGTGACGCGTTCCAGAGTAGTGTGGATAATATTCTTTTCACTTTCTCTCAGCGAATGTTTGTTGGCGATGTCATTTTTCAGTTTAGTAAGACTTTTATCGGCGGTGTCGAACGCTTTTCGGGCAGTTTCCACAGCCTTTTGATATTCGTCTTTCCGGTGCTGCAATCGGGAGATATTGTTGGCGAGGGTTTGCACTTCATTCAGCTTGACATTGACATTTTCAAGGTCTTGCTTGTTTTCCAGAATTAATTTTTCCAATACCTCTCCGGTATTGTCAGAGGTATTCGGAATACGGCATTGACTGCATTTCTCCTGTGCCTCTGTTCGGGCAATGTCGTATCCTTTCTGAGCTTTCTCCGTTGCCAGACGACTGTTTGCCATCATTTCCTCATATGTTCTACCCTCTGTCCGATTAGCGTTCAAAGCCTGTTCCGCCTCTTTATATTCTTTCTCTTTTACCTCCAGTGACTGCCGGATAGGAGCAAGCACAGACTGAAAGTCTTCATCCTTGCAGAGTGATTTTATCTCCTGCCCGCATACCGGACAAGTATCTCCTACAGAGAGACGGGCACGGGCTTCTTTGGCCCATTCCTCTACTGCCTCTTTTTGTTTGTCGTAAAGTGTCTTGATGTCGTCATATGCTTTCTTCCTGATGTTGAATCCGGCTTTGAGTGCCACATATCGGCTCTTACAGGTTTGCAATTTCTTGTCCAATGACTTCTCATTTTCCTGTGCCATATCCAACGCTGCCTGTTTTTCTTGCAATACCACCAGGGAATTGCGGGCTTTCTGCAAATTCTCTCTGGTGGTTTCCAAAACGTTTTTCTTTTCCTGCAAGGCATTCCGATTCATGGATTCAAGCTGTACATTCAGTTGGTCTATCTCCTGTTGTTTGGTTTGGTTTTCCTTGTCTTTCAGGTTGAAGTCGTTTTCCTTGTCCATGCGTTCCTGTTCCAGAATTGGTTGCTGTCGGGTTAGTTCCGTTATTTGCTTTTCATAGACCGCAATGCGCGAGTGGGCAGAAAGTATGGCATTGAGGTCGGCAATGATAGACTGGCTTTGCTCGAACATAGGGAGGAGCGGAGCATGAGTTTGCAGATACTCCCCGGCAAGCACCAGCTTGTCCTGTTGCTCCTTCATATTCTCTTGTAGCCAGATGCAACCACTACTGAGGCGGATAAAGTCCGCTTTCAAATTTTCAGTTTGCTGGATATTACTTTCCTGTTGGTGTTGCTGCTGTTTTAAGGCAGAGGACCAGTTGCGGGCATCTGCTGTATTATTCCAAGCCTTAATCAGTAACTCTTTTTGCCGGAAATCATCTGATTGTAGTAGCTCTTTTTTTGCTTCCCAGGCTTTCTGCTGGTTTTCCTGGCTGAAGACGAGTTCTGTATGCCTCTTCAGCCAGTCACGTTTCAGGACGGCTGTATTCTTTTGCCGGGTAGTTTCATTGATTTCTGTGTTTAATGCAGCCATAGCTCCATCAATTTCAGCTATTTCTTCATCACTCAGGATATGGATACCTTCCAGTTTACGGCTCTGATTTTCATAATCCATGCGCTTCTCTTTGGTGATGGCATAAATTCCGGCGCCTATTTCAGAATAGATTCCGGTGCCAGTCAGTTTCTCCAAAATATCCGATTTCTCACTTTCCTTGCTTTGCAAAAACTTGGTGAAATCTCCTTGTGCCAGTAGGGTGGTGCGGCAGAACTGCTCGAACGTCAGTCCCACAGCAATTTGTATTTCAGTTTTTATTTCATTTTTCTTGGTGAGCTGAATGCCTGTTTTCCGGTTCTCTAAAGTCCACTTGGTATCCTGGATGGCACCGGATGCTTTCCGGTGTGCACGTGCCACGTACCATTTGGCAGTGTAGGGTATCTCGTTCGAACCCGTAAATTCCAGTTCGGTCCATGCCTCATTGGTGTTCCGGCGCATCAGTTGGCGGCTGTCGTTGATTGCCACCTCCTCTTTTTTGGAAGAAAAGACTTGTCCCACATCCCTGTACTTCTCATTCTCAGCACGCTCCATACGAGGTGTTTCATTATAGAGTGACAAGCAGATAGCATCGAGCAATGTTGTTTTTCCGGCACCTGTTTCGCCACAGATGAGAAACAGGGATTCTTCGCTTAGCGGTCCGTTCTCAAAGTCAATGACGGCATTTTCTATGGATGCCAGGTTCTTTATAGTCAGTTTCTGAAGTTTCATGATTCGTCACAGATTATACGGATTAACGCAGATTATTTTTTTCCCTCACTCTTTGCACGGCAGCATTCATCAGCTCGCAGAGTTCCTCGTCCATCTCTTCTCCTTCCGCTTCCTGATAATAGAGTTTCGCAATTTCCAGTGGAGACATCTCCTGTATTTCCTGAATGGAGATATGCCTTGCTTTGTTATCCGAAGCCTGTTTCTCCCGGTTGGACTTAATGTAGCAGTATTTGCACTTTTTCCCTTTTACTGCGCCCGATGCCCGTTCGTTGCAATCGGGTGCCAGATAATCTTTTATCAGGACGTTCAGGCGAATATAAGCAGGCTTATCGTCCGGATACTCTTCCAGTAGTTTTATGGCTTCCTCAAAAGTCACCGCCTCTTTGGGTAACGTGACGAGCGGCATGGGATTTTCTATTTCTACCGTTCTTATTTCCGGGACTTCGTGTCTCCGTACTTCTACTATAGAAACAGAATGCGGATATGTTTCGTCGAAATTCACGGGCAAGGGAGTACCGCAATACCGTGCATGGCAGCCGTTTCCTTTGATATCCTGCGGACAATGAATGTGCCCGAGCGCCAGATAATCATACCCTTCGCCCATTGAACCGATGGGAACATATTCTATTCCGCCGGTAGTTTCGTCATGACCGCTCCGGTCGCTGCCTTCTATAGAGAGGTGTGCCATTAATACGACAGGCAGTCCATCCGTATTTATTTTCTCTACTTCGTCCTGCAATGCCTGGAAGAAGCGTGCCTGCCGTTCTTCGCGGGGTGTCTCTGTGTCCAGCATCGGGAAGTTCTGCGGATATACATGGGGGATGGCAATAATGTATCCTTTCAGTTGCCCTTCTTTATCCCTCACTTCCACAATATGTTTTTCCAGATTCACCTCTTCCCGGTTTCGTTCGATGTTACCCACTACTTTCACTCCGAAGTGATTCCACAGATTGCTGTCTATCTCCAATTTGGAGCTACTGTCGTGATTTCCGGCTGTCACCACGATTGCCATATCCGGGCAAGCCCGGTGAATTTCGAGCATACCGTCCGTATACATCTTTTGTGTGGTTGCCGATGGGGTGGAGTAGTGGTAGATGTCCCCACTCACTACCATTGCGTCCGGTTTCTCTTCCGCTACGATGCGGGTGAGTTGTTCCAAAAATGCTTGTTGCTCCAGGCTGCGGTCATAGTTATATAATGTATGTCCCAAATGCCAGTCGCTGGTATGAAGTATTTTCATGTTTATACAGTTTTCTGCTTTCAAAAGTACGCAGAATATGGGAGATTACCTAAAAAAACTTTTTTCATAAAACTGTGAATTCACTGATTTTTAATTAGTTTTGCAATATAAATCATCTGTGAGACAGCCTTTTTAGTCAATGTTCGGTAAAGAAAGGGTACGCTTACGGAGTAAACTATGCCTTAAATGAGATATTTGTATAAAATAACCAAGATATTTATTATATTGATAATCTTTTTATTAAATGCCGTTAATGTTTTTAGCGAAGGCTCTTCGGCATTTAAACCGGGAAGTGAAAATACAATACTGATTATCAATGCATACAGTGGCTCTTCCCGTTGGAGTAATGACTTCATCATTCCCATTTACAACTCCTATCAGCATAAAAATTCTCCTTTTGTGGTAGATGTGGAGCACATGAATACTCAAATGATGCAAATGCAGGATACAGATGAACTGTTGCAATATGAGAAAAGGCTCTTTGAAAGATATGCCGACAGTCCTCCGAAACTCCTGATTCTTTTGGGTAGCGCTTCATGGGGCTTACTGAAGGACAGTATTGAAAGAAAATGGAAAGATGTTCCTGTCATACTCTGCACGGAAACAAATTATGCAGGTCCGCAAGCTGCTTATCGTGAAAAAAGGGCAATTCCGGAGGAAGAAAGAGTGCTATTGAAGGACTATAAAGGAGATTTGTCATTGACGGTTGTCTATGCACCGACGTACATTAAGGAAACCATCTCGTTGATGCAGGACCTGATGCCCCAGATGGACGAGTTGGTTTTCCTGTCGGATATGCGTTATATAAGTGCTCAGTTACGTTCGGAGATAAAGGATGTCATGAGAGATGACTTCCCCGAATTGAAACTGAAAGACTATGTGGCCGGTGAAATAACCACCGATGCGCTGGCTGATTCCTTAAATCATACGGGAGAGCATACAGGTGTACTTTTCTTCTCATGGGCCCAGCAGGATATGCAGAATGGCAATGTCGTATTAACTAACAACATTTCCAGAATTCTCAGCTATTACTCTTCTTCCCCCATATTTTCGTTGGATAACACCGGATTGCAACGGAACGGATTGGTAGGTGGTTATTTTATTGACGAGAAAACGGTCGGCAGGAAGATAATTGAGATTGTCAATAATGTTTTGTCCGGCGGATATGGAAAAGGGGTTCAGATACTCAGTTCCGGCACTCCTATTCCCATGTTCAATTATCAGGATCTTGTGGAAGCCGGACTGTCACCTAAGTTGTGTCCTTCCAATACCGTGTTCTACATGATGCCACCCACTTTCTGGGAACAGCATAAGTATAGTGTCATATTTGCAATTGTAACTGTTGTTATTTTGTTCATGTGGATGTGGATGTGGTGGATGTATAAGGTAAGGAAAAAGCAGGCCGAGCAGATTAAGCTGATGACAAGCTATCATAGTTTGTTCGAGAATATGCCTATTGTATACCTGAAACATCAGTTGATTTTTGACCAGGCGGGCAAAGTGGTGGATTATCTTACGGTGGAAGCTAATCCCCGTTTTGAGAAATATTTCAAATCATCGGGTCCGGTTATCGGTAAGAAGGGAAGTGAAATTGACCCCAAGGGTACCGAAAGAATGGTTCATCTTTATAGTATGGTTGCTTCCACTCAAAAAGAACTTTCTTTTCAACACTACAACGAAGCTGGCGGTAATTATTTCAATGTGATTCTGACGCCCTCCAAACATAAAGGGTACATCGATGTATTCTGCGTTGACAATACTGAACTGGCTGAAACACAACAGATGTTACGCTCTGCCAATCATAAATTATCAATGTCTCTTGATGTGGCAAACATTGTTCCCTGGAAGTGGGATTTGGAAAAAGGTACTATGCTTTGTGACGTCAATCGTCCGGTGGAACTTAGCCATGACGACGGCGTGGTCAATGAAGAACAGCTTTCCGTGCCCGATTATCAATATTTTGCTAAAATCTGCAAACAGGATAGAGACCGGGTGAAGAAAGCATATAAAGAACTGATGGAAGGCAATGTTTCCAAGATTAAGGAAGAATACCGTGTAGTGGTTCGTAAGAATGGAGTTGCACGCTATGAATGGGTTGAGGCTCAGGCTGCGGTGGACAAAAGAGACGAAAATAACAAGCCGATTACTTTGATTGGTTCTTCGCTTGTGATAACCGGACGAAAGAAAATGGAGCAGGATTTAATTACAGCCAAGGAAAAGGCGGAAGAATCCAACCGCTTGAAATCAGCTTTCCTGGCTAACATGAGTCATGAGATACGTACTCCTCTTAATGCGATTGTTGGTTTTTCCAGCATTCTGGCAGATGCGGAAGAACAGGAGGAGAAGGAAGAATACATCAATATCATCGAGAACAATAATACGTTGCTACTGCAACTCGTAGGCGACATTCTGGATCTCTCTAAAATAGAGGCGGGGACACTTGAATTCATTTTCTCGGATTTGGACCTGAATGCTCTCTTTAAAGAAATGGAAGCCTCTGCGCAACTCCGTCAGAAGAATGCAGCCGTCCCCATCCGCTATATACCGGAAATGCCGGACTGCTCCGTCAGCATTGAGAAAAACAGGCTGACGCAGGTGGTTACGAATATGCTGAATAATGCAATGAAGTTCACCTCTGATGGCAGCATTACTTTCGGCTATCATCTCAAGGATACCGACTTCCTGTACTTCTATGTTACGGATACGGGATGCGGAATAGCAGATGATAAGAAAGACAGCGTGTTCGGGCGTTTTGTGAAACTTGACTCTTTTGCTCAGGGCACAGGTCTGGGACTTTCTATTTGCCAGAGTATTGTTGAGCATATGGGAGGTGAGATAGGCGTGGAATCTGAGGTAGATAAGGGGTCTACTTTCTGGTTCACTCTTCCTTATCGTCCTGTGACGTTGAAATCGGTGAAAGAACTGAAAGAGCACCGGATGCAAAAGGTAGAGAATAAACTGACTGTTTTAATTGCTGAAGATAATAACAGCAATTTCCAGTTGTTCGAGTCTATCCTGAAGAACGAGTACAACATTCTCCATGCATGGGATGGGGAAGAGGCTGTAGAGTTATTCAAGAAGTGTAACCCTCATTTGATATTGATGGATATCAATATGCCTAAGAAGAGTGGATATGAAGCTACCCAGATGATACGTGAAATATCACCGACTGTCCCGATTATGGCAGTGACGGCTTATGTTTATGCCGAAGACGAACAGCGTATCCTGAACAGTGGTTTCGATGCATATACTTCCAAGCCTATCAATGCGCAGAAATTGCAAAGGGATATCATAGACTTGCTGAAGAGGCAGTTGATCTTTATGTAATGACAATAAAAAAGGAGCTGTACTATTTAACCCTGTCTTCAGGGTGCAGTACAGCTCCTTTTTTTATAGAGGTTTTATTTCTGGTTGCTTATTCTGTGATACAGATTGCCACACGATTTTCATCATTTTTAGAGAAAGGTTGTACTTTGTCTCCCTTAAAATCAACCATAATTCTGTCGGCAGCAATACCTTTTGCTTTCAATGCTTTCTCAACAGCTAAAGCACGTTCTTTGGAAAGTCGTGTGTTGATGGCTGCCGTACCGGTTGCGGCGTCTGCATATCCACAAATAGAGACTTTTACTTCTGCATTCTTTTGCAGGAATGCAACTAATTCGGCGATTTTGCTTTCCTCAGAGGAACGTATAACAGCAGAATTAATCTTAAAGAAGATATTTTCAGTCAGGGGCTTCACTTCTTCTTTTTTCTCTTCTACCGGTGCAGGAACATAAGCCGGTTCTTCTTTCACTTCTACTACAGTTTCCACTACCGGTTCCGGAGTGTAAGTAACCATCGGTTTCGCCTTTTTGCTACTCTTTCCAAACTTGAACGTGAAACCAGCCAGTGCATTAAGCTGCCAGTCAGCATTGTCAGCCTTCTTGGAGTTGAACTTGTCCGACAGAACATTTGCATTTACTTCAAGATTGAAAGATACATGCTTGCTCAGGCGTAGGTTGGCACCCAAACCGCCACGGCCGGCTACAAAGACTTTTTTGCCGCTCCAAAGATATTGCATGTCATAACCTGCATTGTTCAATGCGACTGCATCGTCATTATTAAATCCACCGGCAACGCCTACTCCCAAAAACATATAAGCATTGAAGAAACGCTTCGGATTATAGTGGCAGAATAAGTTGCTTAAGTCGAGTGTGGCATCTACATTTCCTTGCAGATAGTTGAATTTGTATGAGTCGGGAAGTACCGCCCATTTTCCTTTTGCCTGCCAGCCACTTACACCAGCACGTATTCCCCACAGAGGGGTAAACTTATATCCGGCAGAAAGAGCTGCTGTGGGAGATATCAGGTCTTTGAAACTTGCCTCACCAATAGTTTCTGCTGCACCAGCTTGTACCTGCATATACCAATGAGGCTTAAACGTTGTGTTACTTTCTTCTGTGCCTTGCGCGGAAGATTGAGTATTTTGTGCCGATACGGCTAAAGTGCTAAGGCCTAAGACCATAAGCATCAGATTTCTTTTTAATTGCATATTCATCTTGTTTTTAAATTTTTTAGTTCGCGAAATTAAGCATTATTTGTTAGATTTATACTAAATAACAAAAAATAGAGGATTTTGTTTGCGCTACAACTGAAGCAATCTCTCTATTTTTTGTCTGACCAGCTTTTAGTTTTGCAGTAACTTCAGAATGTATTTTCCCGGCATAGCCCCTCATAGTTATGCACCTGTTTGTCGAGTGCATACATTTTTTCTTTCGTTACATGGTTTGATTGGTGCCCCAACATTTGTTTCTTTATTTTAATGAATTTACAAGTTTATAAATGATTAATAATCAATTGTCTGTGATGGCTACACCCTTTGCTTTGGATAGCTACACCCTTTTATGCTTAAGGCTACACCATCCGGTTGAAAGGGTGTAGCCCTTCCACATTTAGGTTGACGGGACAAAGTGATGCTCTTTCTTTGGAGTGAGCTATTAATGATTTATTCTTACATCATATCCGTATGGATCTATGTTTACGGTATCTTCTTTTTGGTATCACTGCCCACACCTTATCAATTTATATACATTTGTCCTCCAATTTAAAGCAAACGTAAATATAGAATAGAGGGGATGGGCTTTATTGCAGTTCATACTGTTGAAATGTGGACACCGACTCGTAAAAGAAATCCCTATTGTATTTTCCGGTGTCAATTATCCCAATTGGAAGCTAATCGAACAATTTACGAATGTGACTGGGGGCTATGATTGAGTTGTATTCAGATCCGGGTAAGGGGAGCCGCTTTGCAATGATTTTGCCAATTATGCAATAAAATCATTTCTCGATCCATTCCACTATTTTCTCTGATAGCGGATCAGTCGTCGAACCATAAGAAGCTACCCATTTCCCGTTTTCATCTATCAGGAATTTATGGAAATTCCAGCCAACTTTTGCATCTTGGACACCGTTCTCACTTTTCTTGGTGAGCCAACTGTATAGGGGGGCAATGTCTTTTCCTTTAACGGAAATCTTTTCCATCATCGGAAAGGTAACTCCATAATTCAAGGTGCAGAATTCTTTGATTTCTTCATTGCTTCCCGGTTCCTGATGCATGAAGTTATTGGCAGGAAAACCAATTACTACAAAATTATCTTTCCCATATCTGGTATATAATTCTTCGAGTTTGGCGTACTGCGGAGTGAATCCACATTTGGAAGCGACATTAACCACCAGCACTTTTTTACCTTTAAAGGTAGAAAGTGATATCTCTTTTCCATCAATAGTCTTGACTGTGAAGTCATAGAAACTCTTCTGCTGTGCTTGGGCAGCTATTGCCATCATTGCCATACATATGCTTATTATAATTGTTTTCATCTTCATATTCTGTTTGTATATAAAAACAAAATACAGTCTTAAATAGTTTATCATTGGAATGAAAAAAAGACTACCTTTGCACCCCGGTAAAAAGGTTAGTTTTTAGGTAAAATAAGTATGAAGAAGAGTCTTATCGCATTAGCATTTGGCACCCTGGGATTGGGAATTGCGGAGTTTGTCATGATGGGTATTCTGCCCGATGTTGCTAAGGATTTGGGGATTAGCATTCCTGTTGCAGGACATTTTATTTCCGCATATGCTTTAGGGGTTTGTGTGGGGGCACCTGCTTTAATTTTAGCCCGTAAGCATCCGTTGAAACACATTTTGTTGGTGTTGGTGACACTGATTATGGTGGGAAATATCTGTGCGGCAATGGCACCTAACTATTGGGTGTTGTTATTGGCACGCTTCGTTTCCGGACTTCCCCACGGTGCATACTTCGGGGTGGCATCTATTGTTGCGGAAAAACTGGCTGATAAAGGAAAAGGTTCCGAGGCTGTGTCGATAATGATAGCGGGAATGACTATTGCCAATCTTTTCGGTGTTCCGTTGGGTACATCATTGAGTAATTCTATTTCCTGGCGTGTTACTTTCTTATTGGTGGGTTGTTGGGGAGTGATTATCCTTTATTATATCTGGCGCTGGGTGCCTCATGTGGAGGGGTTGAAAGATACAGGGTTCAAAGGGCAATTCCGGTTTCTGAAAACGCCTGCTCCCTGGCTTATTCTGGGTGCAACGGCATTAGGGAACGGAGGTGTTTTTTGTTGGTACAGCTATATCAATCCGTTGCTGACGGATGTGTCCGGGTTCAGTGCTGATAGTATTACCGGGTTGATGGTATTGGCAGGTTTTGGTATGGTGGTAGGAAACTTGGTTAGTGGTCGTCTTTCTGATCGTTATACTCCCGGAAAAGTAGGAACTACCGTGCAGGCTATGATTTGTGTTTTATTGTTGTTGATATTCTTCTTGTCACCTTATCCGTGGTTATCTGCATTGCTGATGTGTTTATGCACAGCAGGCCTGTTCGCTGTTTCCAGTCCGGAACAGGTCTTGATTATCCGTGTAGCCAAAGGCGGGGAGATGCTGGGGGCAGCTTGTGTGCAAGTGGCGTTCAATCTGGGTAACGCAATCGGAGCTTATGTGGGTGGAGTGGCTGTTAGTGGTGGCTACCGCTATCCTGCATTGGCAGGAGTGCCTTTTGCCTTGCTGGGTTTCATTTTGTTTCTGGTCTTCTATAAGAAATATCAGGCAAAATATTAAGACATTTCAATATCTTTTCGTATTTTTGTCCGCAGGTATTAACTAAACTTGGAAATTATGAAAACTTTGAATGTTGGAAAAATACTACTGCTATGTACTTTTGTTATTGGTTTGATGTCTTGTGGAGATGATGTCTATTATACTATGGAGAATAGCGATAAGAAACTATGTGACCGAACATGGGTGGATGAATCAGAGACGAATGAGGGATCACCATGCACTTATCAACTGAAATTCTTCAAAGATAATAATAAGGGTCAGGAGCTCACAATAACGTATGATGAGAGTGGAAAAACAACAGTTGATAGAGAATTTTCCTGGCGCTGGGCTGATAATAGTAAAGAAGCATTGAGAATGACTTTTCCTGATGGAAAAGTAAAGTACTTTGAGAATGTGTGGGTACGCGATCATTATCTTAGCGGTAAATTGGATGGTAAGATTATAATGATGACAGATGCCAGTTATGCGAAGAACTAATATTAAAATATAACGGAAATGAAGAAATATCTATATTTTATATTTGCATGTGTGTTGACTTTAAGTCTGGCATCATGTGACGACGATGACCAATATAGTATAGAATCGGTAATAATTGGTCGTGCATGGACGGGAGATGTTGGTATGAATGCTGACAATGGTGCCCCCCTTTTCAGTACATTTACTTTTGGAGGTGATGGATTCGGTGAAGAATATCAGTATTATTCATATGATGGAGCTCGTTATATGAATTACCGCTTTCAATGGTGGTGGGAAGATGATTTTAGTAATAATCTTGTATTAGATTATGGCAGGGCAGGAATTTCTTATATGGACAATGTCAGAGTGACAGGAAATCAGTTGCGAGGTACATTTCATGTGTCGGATGATAGTCCGGGATTCAATTTTGTATTAGAAATGGAATAA
>ULMJ01012397.1_pt1 | contig 12723 bp, 16 predicted proteins | sample 1951641 | NCBI WGS metagenome assembly ULMJ01 (sample SAMEA4835550, study PRJEB28245) | human gut metagenome | biome: gut microbiome; material: fecal sample | place: Denmark | collected 2008 | reverse complement strand
ACAATTTGTTAATATTACAAAGCTTCACACAATCTTTACAACTAATATATTTTTCATTAACAATCACCATTAACTTGTATGTTATAATAAACTTGTGAATAGTCCAGAGCAAGCCCCGGAAGGGCGGACGTGCGCAGCTCACGCAAGAAATTCACGGGCGGGTAATGGTTGGGAATTATTAATGAGGTGTAATATGATATCAGGAATAGATATAAGTCAATATCAAGGAAGCGCGTTTAACACCGAGAAAGCAAAAGCGGAGGGCTTCGACTTTTGTATTTGCAGACTTGGAGGAGGGCTTCCGGGATTTAATCAGGATAAGTATTTTTTGGATAATTACATAAACTGTAAAGAGCAAGGTTTGAAAGTTGGGGCGTATGTATACGCAAACGGCCTTAATGAAGAAAACTATTTTCTTGACGTTTTCGCATATGAGACGGCAAGCAGACTTGACACTTTGCAGTTGGAATATCCAGTATTTCTTGATGTAGAAGCCGCCAGCTGGAGAAATCGTACAAAGGAAGTAAACACGGCAGTAATTAAACGAATACTAAATAAAATGGAATCATATAATCTTTTTGTTGGCGTATATTCCTCTCAGGATTGGTTCAAAAACTGTGTAAATTATGATGAGTTGTATGGGCGATATGTATGTTGGGTTGCGAAATGGAGCACAACACCGCCGACTATCGGTTATGATTTATGGCAATATGGCGGTGAAACGAATCTAATACGGCCGAATCAAGTTGCAGGAGTAACTTGTGACCAAGATTATAGTAAATATGATTATTCTAAAATAATACCAAAAACTAATTGTAATGGATGGACAGATTTAACCTGTGATATAAACGGAGATGGTAAAATAAACAGTAAAGATATTGTTGCAGAGATGAAAGCGGTTGCAAATGGAACAGGTGGTAAGGATGTAAACGGAGATGGTAAAGTAAACAGTAAAGACATTGTGAAAATAATGAAGGAGATATCCGATAAATGACATTTACAGATATTACTCAAATTATAGCAAATTTAGGCTTTCCTATTGCTGCATGTATAGCATTGTATATAATGAATACCAAAACAATTAATAAATTAACAGAAGCTGTTGAAGAATTAAAAAAATTAGTGGAGAGGTTGCACAATGGAAATTAACGATATATTTAAACTAATAGACGCGGGGTTTACAAAAGAAGACATTATAGAAATGTCTAAACCTGTAGAAACGGTTGCGGATGTTTCGCAGGTAGAGACTGAAACAATAACGCCGGAAGAACCCCATTTTGAAAATATGGATTATATAAAAGATTTGCAGAAAAGCATTGATGATTTAAAGAAAACGATTATAGCGACTAATCAGTTAAGGAATTTAGGCGGAGATAAAACAACTACAATAGATGATATAAACGAATACCTTATCAATGGGAGGAATAAGAAATAATGGCAAGTGTAAATGATTTGAATTTTAACCAAATTTCAACGGTATTAACGTCAATTGTGGCACAGGCTACAGGCGAAAAGGTTTTGACCCCCACAAATACCGGGGATTTTGTATCTGTAGCTACAACAGCATTAAAAAATGGAACAGACCCGGTAATGAGTGCTATCACGCAGATGATTACTCGGACAATTTTTTCGATTAGACCCTATTCCGAAAAGTTCCCGGGACTGAGGGTTGACAATGAACGTTGGGGGAATATTGTCAGAAAGCTGAATATTGCTGATGGTGATTATATAGATGATACATCTTTCGCATTGCCTGAAGACGGACAAAGTGTAGACATGTATAAGCTTCGCCGCCCCAATATATTGCAGACAAATTTTTATGGCGCTAATGTGTTTAGTATTGAGCGTTCGTATTTTCGTGAGCAGATAGAATGTGCATTTACGGGCCCTGAAGAGCTGGCAAGTTTTTATTCTATGGTTACCGGAAATATTATGGATATGATAGAAACTGCGCATGAAAATCTTAAACGTGCAACGCTTTCCAATTTAATTGGCGGAATTGTGCAGGGTGGCGGAGATGAACAAGTCGTGCATTTGCTGTCAGAATATAATACAAAAACTGGCGTGACATATACGGCGGAAACAATACAAGCTCCCGATGTATATCCTGATTTTGTCAAATTTATGTATTCGGTGATAGCGACTAAATCAGCATTAATGACTGAAAGATTGCAAATTCATCATATCAATGTAACAGGTAAAGAAATTACTCGTCATACGCCGTATGAAAACCAGAGACTATATATGTACGCTCCTACTATGTATGATAGTACGGCACGAGTAATAGCTGATACATATCATGATACGTTTCTCCGTTATGCGGACCATGAAACTGTTAATTTCTGGCAAGCTGTAGATACTCCAGACACTATTAATGTTACACCGTCATATTTAACATCATCTGGAACTATAACCACTCCTTCAGACGCAGTATCAGTTCCCGGAGTATATGCTCTTCTTTGTGATGAGGAAAGCTGCGGAATGACAGTATGCAATGAATGGAGTGCAACAAGTCCGCTTAATATTTCAGGCGGTTATTATAATGTCGCATGGCATTTCACCGACCGTTTTTGGAATGATTTCACCGAGAACGCTGTAGTATTTACATTGGACTGATAATATGCAAGTTACGTTATATTCAGGTTTTGGAAAGAGGAATAATTCAACCAAAACACCCCCCACCACAGGGGGGTTCACATACACCGGAACGCTGAAAGATAATTGCACAATACTAAAACCTATCATTATCCTTCAGGCTGCCGGGGCGGTCGATTATTTTCCTGCGAGCTATAATTACGCTTATATTGATGCTTTTGCGAGATATTATTTTATAACGGAATGGGAATGGGTGGAACGGAATTGGATTGCAACACTTGAAGTTGACCCTATGGCAACATATAAGGGCGATATTGGAACAGGCACACATTATGTAGAGCGTTGCAGTGGAACATTTAACGGACGTATTGTTGATACTGTATATCCTGTTTTAACTAATCCTACTGTCAATATAACCGATATTAACTCTCCATGGATTGATGAAACCTATTATATTGTAGGTATAAGTGGTGGTGGAGGTTCAACAGGGGTCACTTACTATATTTTTTCATCCTCTCAATATTCAACATTTATTCGGAACATATATAATAGTAATTCGTGGTGGAATGCTTCAGCTGCCGATATTACTTACGACCCCTCAATATTCAATCCGCTGGACTTTATAAAATCAATTAGGATGTACAGAAGTTCATTTGGCGGAACTGCGGTAGAAAGTGTAAATATGGGATATTGGAGCGTGCCCGCCACATGTCGAATAATATCTGACACACAAGCATATTCAAGTGTTCAAAGAACAATCACTTTGCCACAGCATCCGCAAACATCGAGCCGCGGAAGCTATGTAAATTCAGATTTATATACTAAGCGTATATTATCAGTTAAACCCTTTGGTAAGATTCCTTTGGATTGCAGTTTAATTGCTAATGAAACGTCTATTAAAATTTATATTGGTATAGATGCATATTCTGGCCGGGGGTGGTTACGTGTATCTAATGGTTCAAATTCTATGATAATTGCTGAAGCAGAGGCACAGGTTGGAGTAGATGTGCTTCTTAATGTTCAGGCCGTATCAGAACTTTCACGAGCAACAGCGATAGCTAATTCAGCTTCAAGTATTATTAGCACATTAACAGGAAGCGGGTCGAATATGACTATCGAAACAGGCGTTAGTAACTGGGCGGCAATTGCCGGAGTACCGCTTATTCGTGAGACTGGAACAGGTGGGGATTTAGCAACATTTTCTTTTGCTAACAGTAATAGATTATGTTCAGCATTTTATTCAATAGCTGATGAATATAATTCGGAGTTTGGCCGTCCATATTGCGCACCGGCGGTATTAAGCACTGTAGGAGGTTTTATTAAGTGTGCAAATGCGGAAGTAGAATTCCCATGTCTTGCAACGGAGCGTGCAAAAATTGAAGAATATTTGAATGGGGGATTTTTCTATGAATAGTGTGCCGTATTCATACGGTAATATCATGCTTGAAACGGCACCTGTTACGCCGTCAACAATACATGTAACGAATACAGCTTTATCAGCATTCTTCAGGCGTTATTTATTTTCTGATTTATTAAGTGTTTGGGAATGGGAAATCCCGGAGAATTGGGATAGCAATTATTTCAAAGCTGTACTATTCTCATGGGGGTATTTTGCAGTTATTGATACTCCAGCATTCGGTATAATTCCACAACAGGCGGGATTAAAAGGATATAATGTACAGTATCAACCTACTAATGCTGTAATTTCTAATCCGAGAATAAATCAAATACTTGAACCCATAATCGGTAAAGAATGTGCCGTAATCAGAATACGTCCCGATTACTGCGGAATGCTCGACATTGTAAATTATTACGGTGATATGATGGCGTTAACTGCGGAAACGCTCGATACAAATATATTGAATTCAAAGCTTGCTTATGTATTCGCTTCTGACAATAAAGCCGGAGCAGAAACATTTAAGAAGTTCATGGATAAAATTGCGAGCGGTGAGCCTGCGGCCTTTATAGATAAAAATTTATTTGATGAAGAACATAACCCCCACTGGGTAAAGTTTAATAATGAAATTCGGAATAATTTTATAGCAAACGATTTACACGGACTTCTTAAAAATCTATATAATGATTTTCTTAATCGAATAGGTATACCAACTGCCAATACTGATAAAAAAGAGAGGCTTATAACATCGGAGGTTGAAGCTAATACACAGCAGTCGTTCTCCGCAATGGATATGTGTTTAAAGGAAGTCCAGCGAGGTATTGAGCAGGCTATCGAAATATACCCTGAACTTGAGGGTAATCTGTCGGTTAAATGGAGGGTGGATGTTAATGGACGCTTGGCTTTCAATAATGGGGATAGTCAATTCAACACTTCCGAAAACAGCGGATTTTGAGGATTTAGCTTCAAAATTTAAAAGCTGGTTTAATGTTCCAAGCAGTTGGATGTCAACACAGCTGGCAGGTTATATTCTTATAAATACTGCGGAGCTTGAATTTATGTACCCTAATCCTAATTTTGCAGAAATTGCTATTAGCGCATGGGCGCAGGTAAATGATGTGAGATTTACGGAATTATATAATACCACTACTGCGGAATTCTATAAATCGTTTGAACCTCTTGAAAATTACAAGATGGAAGAGACAACTACGCAAGAAGATACTAATACCGGAACTGATACGCATACACACAGTGGAGGGACAACCAATGAAGATAGTATTACGACTAATGATACCGGAACAGTATCCGACAGCGGGAATGCCAGTCGTGACGGAACTACTACGCATAAAGTGTCGGCGTTTAATTCATCAACATTAGCGGATGCCCATAGTGACACTGATAATTTTAGTACTACTTCTACTAATACCAGAACTGACAATTTATCACATACAACCACCGAGGAACACACATTTAAGGATACGCAAAAGCTCGATATAAGCAGAAGTGATATATTAAATCGTACAGTAACGCTAAGTCGTCACGGAAACATCGGAGTAACTACAAGTCAGCAAATGGCGCAAAGTCAAAGAGACTTAGTTATGTTTGATTTTAATAAATATATATGTGACGAATTTAAAAATGAATTTTGCATTTTATTATATTAAGAGGTGACGGAATGTATTACTTCCCTTATACAAATTTTCACGACATAAACCTTGACTGGTTAATTGAATATGTAAAATCCACTAAAAGTGAAATAGAAGATTTAATAAATCATTTTGAAAACTTAATAGTTCAAACGACCGGCGATTCAACAAATAAGGTAATGAGCCAAAACGCTGTAACGGTACAGTTGAATTATTTAAGCTCCAGAATTAATACTCTTAATACTACCGTAGAAGAATTGACAGCAAAACTCAATGAGGATATTGCGAATTTAGCAGAATTTGAAACTGAAACAGATTCAAATTTTTCATCTGATAGGAATAGACTATCAACTATTGAGAACGCTCTTACACGTTTTTATGTTTTTGTTAAACATACTGAAACGGAGACTACTATAAATGTATCGATGTCCGATTTACTAAAATACCGTACCAGAGCTAACGTCCGATATTATATCTCGGATTCTGTCAATAATTTTGTCAGGTGTGCATATGAATCATATTCGCCACAATCACCGATAATAATGCTCCAGACTTTGCCATTTACTGTTGAAAATGCCGTCTATCGTGCAACGATTTACACGGCATCTGGAGGCATAACATATGACAAAATAGGGCTTATAGCGATAACTCAATCGTCCGGTACAAGTCAAACAGCAGTAATGTCTCAAAGGGCTGTTACAGAATTTATTAACAACTCAATCCTTTATGTAAAATTTACTATAACTGCCGATACCTCACGGTGTAACTATAGTTTTGAAACAATACGAACGTATATTACAAATAAACAGTTTGTATACGGTGACGTCACATTCGTCGAGAAAAATACCAGATATTATTGTAGTGTATATTCAGTGAGTTCTGAACGCATTTGTTTTAGGGCAATTCCGAGTTATGATAGTAGTCAGTCACTTACGGTGGTCTTAAATTACAACGATGAGGTTAGTTATACACAGCCAAATTTAGGTGTTCTTCCCTATTACCCGCGTTATGTCATATCTTCAGACGGTGAAACAATCTCAGGAAATCAGTTGGCATTATTACATAATATTTTTAATGCTATAGTCGTTAATAATTATTCACCACAAATTTATTTGAAAATTACAACGGATAATGTGATTGAACAATTATATGTTGACAGTGCAAATAGTACCGGATATGTTCTCCGAAATAATAACTATATTATAACATATACTACCACCCCGTCCGTAACTATAGAACCCGTAGATAAAATTGTTAAAGTGACAGTTACAGAAAAATCCAACAAAACATTTACTGCCGATTACACATATGATGAAATTATTAATTTAATTGATGCCAGGGCACTTATATATTGTGTGGTCAAAATTACGGATCAACATTATGAATACTACATGTTAACACGACGAATACCAAACAATATATATTTCGCTGAAGTATATACGACTTCTAGTAGTTTTTATAATAAACAACTTATTATTAACATTAACAATATTGTTCAAATTACCGAACTTCCGGCGAGTGCAACTTTTACATTAATGTCTGACGGCGAAACCGTTCCATCATCACAACTATCCACATTACAAAACATTTTAAATGCGATAACCGTTAATTCCAAGCATCCTCAGATTTATTTGAACATTACCACTGACAATGTAATTGAACAATTATATGTTGACAGTGCAAATAGTACCGGATATGTTCTCCGAAATAATAACTATATTATAACATATACTACCACCCCGTCCGTAACTATAGAAGCTGTCGAAAAAGTGTTTACTTCTTCATCTACTGGCATAACAAGAATTGCTGCGGGGGGTGCAACAGGATATAGCATATTAAAAATAAGCGGAGATGATATTGATTTAACAAATTATTATATTGTTGACGCTGATATAACAAACCTAATAGGCGGCGTTTCAACCCTAATTTCAGTGTCTCAAGTAGCCGGGCATCCTGTAATATTAATATATACGAATGCTGTTGCATTCTCGGGCAGTTGGACTGTCACTTGCAGACATAAATAAAGCGGGCGAAGCCCGCTTTATTTTTTAAAATGAACAATAATCGTCGTCATTAACAATTGGCATTTTAGAAGCTGTCTGATGCTCATCTTCCGTTTCATCCGGCTTGATACCTCGGACTATATAGAGCTTATCAATAAATAATCTAAGGTTATAATCTAATGATTTTTTGGGCTTTTCTACGACACCCTCAATAATTACTTCTGCACCTTTAGGAATAAATTGCAGCACATTTTTTAATTGTTCCTTATTACCAATAATATCATAAAATACTGTATTTTTGAATATTTGGCAGGCCAGAGAGTTTGCAACCATAACTTTGGTACTTGTTTTAACCTCGCTCCACTCCTTACACAATCTGCCTTGAATTACTGTTTTGTTATACATTTTCTTTCTCCTTTAATAATTAATATTTATCTATATTTAAAATATAAGATACAAATTAAAATTACCGCAATAATGGTAACTATAAGTAATCGAGCAGCCCAGAATTTCAACATCTCTATCCATGTAAAATTATTTTTCATTTATACACCTCAATACATTTTTATATATTTTAATAGCAATTTTAATAGATACCCCTTTTCCGCTTCGGCTTCGCCGAAATATGCAGCGTTTACAATACTTCGGTATTTATTGCGGAACACCAAGATGTCATATTCATTAAGCTTAAATTCTTTAGGTGCTCCGCTTTTATGTGTCGATAAGTAGTACGGTTTTTGTCTGGATTTATGCCGGTATATTGTAATTTCACCTATTGTTACAACAGGTATATATTCAGCAAGTGGACGTGACACATCTAAGAAGCTGTCCATATCTTCAAAGAGGTTATCAATAGCTTGATTGGCAAATGCCGTGTCTTTCGTATATTTATATAATGCTGTTTTCTTTTTGCGCTCGCTTATTGGTGAATTTAGATATAACGCTATTAGCCGTTCGTGTTCGCGGTCTATTTTCAATTCCTTCTTATTACGGTACATTTCCATTATAGGACTTATCATATTAAGAGTCAAAAAATAGTCGTTATTTAAAATTGTAGAATTGCATATACTTATAACTCTAAGTGCCGGACGCCCTTCCAATTCCCTATTACGATTGATTGTCTCATAAGCATTGAAGAACGTGAAAGCCTCGCCATTCATGCTTTGCCCCTTTAATGTCTGAGGTATCGCCTCGTCCTGTATTATAAAATCAATATCCGTCATATCTCCGCCGCGGAAATTCGCAAAGGTTGATAAGCTCATCATATATCCGAGGCATTCGCCCCACGCTTTGCCATCCTCATCAGCATAATAAAAGCTATAACAATCATCGCCATTCGGATAAGTTCTAATGTCTATTCCTTTATCAGAATTCAGTTTTTTGAATACGTTAAAAGCTTCTGTAGAAAGCTTCTTAACCTCGGAAGCTTTGCGCCGAAGTAATATGAATTTTGTATGACGATTTAATACTATTGTTTCAAGTATAGTATACGTCTTTCCGATTCCTCGACCGCCGATTAACCACATAAATGGCAAACCCTTACTTAACAGATATTCAATATCTGGATATCCTGACGGTTGATATAATTTACTTTTCTTTACTCTATCCATCGTATCTTTTCCATATCAAAATAATTTTTTCGTAACCATTCAAGGGATGAATTACTGATACGTTTCAAAATATCTTCTATATCTATACTTGTACTAAGCTTATACGTTGTTGGAACAATTGCAACATTAGACGATATGTGAAGATTATGCCCGTCAATTTTCAAATCTATGTCTGTCTCATTATCATTATAGATTGCCCTTGTTCCGCCCGCTTTACTCCAAATAAAACCTTCCTTGAATTTCTCAATATCGCCGAGTTCTTCCGCGCCGGACGGAGTAGACCCCTTTCTATTCTTATTGACACCCGCCACAGTCACTTTTAATTCTCCGTCCTTAACCTGGGCGTATTTCTTCGCTCCCAGAGTGACGAATTTTTCGCTCACGCCTTCGTTTTCATACACGCCCATATAATGAGTACCCCCCTTTATGTCAACAGCCTTATAACCTATTTTTTGAGCTTCTGACACCATGCGTTTATTGTAATCTGTCGGAGTATAATTTCCGATATATTTTACACTGTCTGTATCCGCATATACAAAATCTCTTCCGACTATCCACATAAAAGCCTTTAAGTCCTGCCGGGCATACGCTGTAACCCAAACGCCCACTGCATAGGGTAAAAACGGCGCTCTCTTCATTTTGGCGAGCTTCTCCTCTTTTGTGTCTATAAGATAGTATTCGTCAGTTGAAGAAAGATACGCTATATCATCTTTCAAAGTGTTTTGTACGGTCATACCATACAAAGCGTTGATTTTCTTTTTTGACTCTGCGTATGAAATCTTATCTTCTCCGCCTTTTAATTCGGTTTTCTTAATGAACAATTCAATCACCAACTTCCTAAATTCAGGGGGTAAATATCGTTTAAGAGCCTTATAACATTCTATTATTGTTATATCCTCTGACGCAATGTTATAATCCTCTAATAAAATTATTAAGTCAATTTCTGTTATTGTTGTCTCTAAACTCTCAGCATATAATATTCGTCCGTTATCAAGCAAATAGTTCTTTATGTTCCTGCATTTACTGAATGATATATACGGCTGATGCCATTTCTTAAGTTCTATATGTTCTAATTGTACCCTGAATACATAACCAAATTTGTCGGAATTTGATATAATTGTGTTAATATCGTCTGTCGTTTCTCTGAATTCGGTTAAAGGAAATTTCTTATTTACCAGCTCATAAGGATATGAGCTTTCGCGGTCATAACTGCCGACATTCTCTAATATCTTACCTACATAGAATCGGTTTGCGTGCGTATCTCCGCCTCTAAACGCTTCACGTAACAACTCAAACACATGTAATGTGGGCACTAACCCTCGTAATATTCCGTTATATGGGAATAACACCTTTTTTGCCATTCGCCGAACATATCCTGTTGAAGTATATGGAATTGTATTTAGTGTGTCGCCGTTAGCTTTTAACAGCGCTTTAATAGCGCATGATAACCCTACAACATCATTTCGCATATAAATTAAATCTTCAGTTTCTATTTCCGTCCAATGATAACGTACTACGTCGTAATTCATTTCCGTTTTCTGTAATGCTTTAGGAACGTTCATATCTTTCATAAACCGTTCAAGACTTGTTCCCGCAAGCTTGTAACTACAACGAAATTCCACTTTACCCCATACGCAATATAGAGGCTCCCTAACATCAACTAAGAAAACATCTTTTCGGTCAAACTCATGAATGCCCTTTAAAAATTGGAATTCGTGAGCTAAATTATGAACATATACAACTAATCGTTTCTTCTCCGGAATTATTCGGTTTAATTCGTCAATCACGGTTATAAAATCTTCCCAAGTTCGGCCATATATTACCGGCATGCCCCATATATGCAGCTGCCATATATACATAAACGCGTGGGTCTCATCTTTGTATTCAATTTTGCTCGTTTCTATATCCCATGACGCTATTACTTCCAGATACTTATTAACCGATTTCGTTAATAATATTTTGGACAGTCTTGTGTTTAGCATCTCCATTAATAAACGCACGTGCAAGCTCCTCCGACGAATATATGTCTATTAGTTTTGTGTTCTCCGCCGCGGCCATAAAATCGGCAAATTTATTATATTTAGAAACTGGAATATTATATCCGTGTTTTTTTAATGTTGCAACACTTTTTCGGCGCATTTCTCTTAGCCCCGCAATACTTGCAAACTTATTTTTATATAAATTCTCCGCAATTTCTCGATAAAATGGTAAATCCTCATCTGATATGTCCTTAGGGGCTTCTAAATCAAATAATCCGCTTTTAAGCCCTTTGTCATAATCTGACCATTCCTTAGACGCTGAAAACCTTTGCTCACGCTTCTTAAGAATATAATACAATCTGCGATATTCTTGCCTATCTGTCATTTGTATCACCCTCGGTCATAATGTCTAAACATTCTTTGACTGCCGATAGCTTCGCTTGATATATATCGGTTTCCAAACTATTTTTGCATACGCTATAGTGTCGACGGTACATTATTTCATAATAGTTATACAACTTAATCATTTTGTCTGTTTTTGTCATAATTGCGTAATACCTCCTCTATCGCTTCGGATATGCTCTCTCGTTCGCGGTTATAATCTTCTTTAGTCGCAAGTTCGAAATTACTATCAATGTCTGTTATATACAAAGAATCGTTACAAGCATAACACTCCGCACATAACACATATAATTCTGATTCTTTAAAATTTGTCAAATCTAATGGTAATGTAAATGTTTCTTGGTTCTCGACATCTTCAAATATAATTATCCCAATATCGCCCGCGCGGCTAATATCTTTTATATCGTATTGGCTAATCATCTAATATCTCCCAAACTAATACATTGTAGTCGTCAACTCTACATTTTGCCAGCCCTGACTTACTATTAACACATTCATATATTGAATTTAAGTCCTCTTGATGAATTCCACCTTTTAAAAAATGAGAGTATATAGCACCGTCTGACGAGCGAAATAATATAACATCATCACCGTTCATAAAATCAATTTCGTGAGGTGCTAATAATACCGTTTTACCTATGTTATAATCTAATACGCAGTAGCCAATTGCATCGTATAACAATACAATGTAATACCCTGTACATTCATCATCCACTGCATAACCCCGATATATAAAATAATCTTCACATACTTTATTTAATCGGTTGATTTCATCCCACGTATGAAGCTCAAAGCCATCCTCCATACCTAAAGAATCTTTGAAGTGTTTGTATTCGTTCATCATTCTATCCTCCTATGAAACCGTTCCTTATCGTGATTATAGTATAACAAAATATTATGTCTGTGTAAGATATAAATTGTAAATGATTAGTATTTACTATGTTGAATTTGTGTTAAGATATAGTTAGCATATGCTAACTATAGTAATTGTGAATTTCGTTAAAAATTTAACGAAGTATATTATAGTAATTATGAATAGATATTATGTGTATTGTAAATATTGTGTGAAGCTTTGTAATATTAACAAATTGT
>ULMJ01025127.1_pt1 | contig 12890 bp, 11 predicted proteins | sample 1951641 | NCBI WGS metagenome assembly ULMJ01 (sample SAMEA4835550, study PRJEB28245) | human gut metagenome | biome: gut microbiome; material: fecal sample | place: Denmark | collected 2008 | reverse complement strand
AGTGTGTCGGAAAGCAACACCGACCGCAAAAGGCTGGCGAATGAGATTGCCAACGCCGCCCAGAACAAGGTCGTCGTTACAGGGTTGGAAGACGAAATCGAAATCAAGGCTTTCACCATGTCCAACTCGGAGAAAATCTACACCAGCCTGATCGAGTTCGTCAATAAAGAGGTAGCCAATCTGATTCTGGGTTCCGAATCCATGGCGGGCGGGATGCAGAGCTATGTCGGTTCCACCAAGGCGCATCAGGATATTTTCCGGGAGCGTATTGAAGTATATCGCCGCTACATCGAAAACATATTTAACGAAGAGGTCTTGCCGCGCCTGGTGGCAATGGGCTATATCAGGGACGGTCTGGAGTTCAAGTACTCCAACCGCATCGAGATGAATAACGAGGACCGCATCAAGCTCTACGGGCTGATTACCGACAAGTATGAAGTGGCTCCGGACGAAATCGAGAAAGAGTTCGGTATCATTGTGGGAAAGCAACTGAACCTACTGGAAATGGATATGGGAATGGACAAGGAGAAGAAAGGCAATACCCACGACAGGCACATCATGTCCGAGGAAGAGTATTATCGCAGGTACGGTCACGGACGAAGCAGCGACGTGGCGTCTTTTCTGATGGGGAGCGACTAAGCGGGAACCCGCTCCCCGACATGGAGAACGTATCCGCCGCCCGAATCGAGTTGAAAGAAGACGGGGCGAAGGAGGAATACCCGCTTATCCTTGCCGTCTTCCGTCGCCTGATGGATTCACTGGAAGACAGCGCCGAATCATGGCATATCATGGAAGAGATCATCATGCTGCGTACCGCTTCCCTTTACTCCCGCGTACTGGAAGGTCTGAAAATGGACTTTGACAGGGCGCTGGAACTATTGAGGAACCATAACGACTTCACCACTTTACAGGGCAAGGAGAAGCGGGACATATTGGTAGCCGCCATCGACAACCTTGTGGAGTTTGCAGCGGCAGAAGAATATGCCATGATGGATGATATTCTCAAATATTCAGAAGATGAAGGCTTTGAGGATTACGAAGGCATCTGTGAAAAGTATAACCTGACGTATGCGGAAACAGAAAACGAACAGGTACTGTTTGCTGCCGGAATAGCCGGATGGTGGATAGACCAGTCTTCCGATGCATTGATTACCTATATGACACAGGGTGACGAACGGGTGCGGGAGAGCCATCAGGTCCTCGAAGGGCTTACTTTCACTAAGAGCAATTTCCCCTCAGACCTTATCCCGCCTATTGACTGGAGATGCCGGTGCTACCTGCTTTCAGACGGCAATGAAGTTTTTGTTTCCGCTTCCCTGAAGACTGACGCTGATTACCGGAAGAAGGTTAATCCGGTCTTTGCGGAAAGCCTGGCAATGAAAGGCAGAATCTTCTCGGAATCTCACCCTTATTTTACTTCCGCCTTCAGAAAGAACCGGAAGGTACAGACAATCATACGAAAACTAAAAAACAAACTCCTATGTCGGAAATAAGCCTTGCAGAATTTTGTGCGCAGTGGGTCCCGGCGCCCGGCAGACAATCCCTGACGAGCCGGCTGGCTTACAACGCCTCGGAGTTCGCCACCACAGCCGGTGCCTTCTCCCGGCGTTTCTTCCGGATGTCCTTCGCACAGGGTGGGTTCTATGCCAGTGGCAACCGTTGGCAGACACGTACCTCCAAATGGGGCAAGAAGTTTACCCACCCCGTTATGATTGACACGGGCAAGCTGAAAGAGAGCATCGAGGGCGTTTTGAAAGACAAAGACCACGGCTCCCTGATGAAGATGCATGAGTTCGGCTTCAAAAGGCAGTATGTTTATGAGATAGAAACCAATGAAGAAAGCTTCGTGGAGAAAGGAAAGAGAGGGCGCAACAGGAAAGGCAAAGGGTATGCGGCCATTCACAACACCGATGAGAAGCTCACCCCTTATACCGTGAACCAATACTCCACCCGCAAGCCCGTCCAACGGCAGTTCATCGGTTTTTCCGACAGGCTGGATGACTATATCCATGAACATTACGTACCTATCATCTTCAAGAAATTCCCATGATAAAAGACAAAGAAACCAAGAAAGACACCACAGAGGTTATTCCCGTCGGAAAAGAGGTTGTTATCCCGGAAGAGGTATCGGAAAACCCTTTTGTGAATATGTACGAAGCGGTACGCCGGACCTTGCTCACCCTGCGTGAGAACCCGGAAAACCCTGTAAGTCCCCCTTACTTCAAAACAATCCGGATGGACAACGGGCAGTTTGAACGGATTATCCGCTCCGACAATATGGAATACGAGACGGCGTTCCCGGCTGTATTCATCCATTTTACCAACGTCCGCTATCTGGTGCAACAGCAACGGCTCGGGGAAGGCAGGGCGACGATGCGTATCAGGTTCATCCTGAACAATCTGAACAACAGTGATGACGGGATGGAGTGCGAGCCTTTCCGTATCTTCCAGCGTATCAATGTGGCTATTCAGGACGCTAAAAGTTACGAGCCTGCCCTGAACGAACGCTGCAACCTTCTATATTTCGACATGCCGACCACCTCGAATATGCTGCAAGCTTACTGGGTGGATTACGAGGTATGGTTCAGGGAGTCTTCCGCCTGGAAATACCGCAAATGGGTGGAGAGGTACGTGGTCATGCCACCATTCACCAACCACGATGACGCGCCGAAGCACGATGAAGAGAACCACGGTAACCACAAGACACCTGGCTACGGCGAGGTTTCCGGCTTTACAGGTGCCGGTGAAAGGTTGGAAAACAGATAATAAACTCTTTGTGCCTAATACTCCTATACTTGGAAAAAGCCTAAACTAAACCGACCTTAACCTGAACTATGAATATCAACGACCTTCAACTTGTTACCGGAGAAGCCAGGCCCGGCGAGGCGGCATCCATCCGGTTCTTCGGCAAGGTGACCGCCCAGTCCACGGCGCGGTTCAATGAAGAGTTCGAGTACCTCGAAACGGTCATCCGCCCGTCGCTTATCAGAGTGCTGATTAACAGCGAGGGCGGCTCCGTTTTGCACGGTATGACAACTTATGCCACCATTCAGAACTCCACCATAGACACCGAGTGTGTCATCGAGGGCATGGCGGCGAGCATGGGCTCGGTACTCTGGGCAGCCGGAAAACGCTCCCTGATGCGTGACTATTCTATTCTTATGATTCACAATCCGTTCTTGCCGTCAGCGGAAGAAGGAGAAGCCTCGGAGCTTGTCAAGGCGTTCACCCGGCAGATTGAAACGATTTACCGCAAACGTTTTTCCCTTACTGCCGAACAAGTGCAAAGTATCATGGCGGGGGAAACCGGGAAGGACGGTACCTACTTTGATGCATCACTGGCAGTCAGTGCCGGTATCATACCGGAAAAGAACATCCTGCACACCAGCCCCCAGCTCTGTGAGAAAGTAAAGAACAGCATTTCGGGGCTGGAAGACGCAGGGGATATCCAGAACGTAATGAGCAAAATAACCGCAGAAGCCGGTAACCATCCTACTCCTGCACAACAGAACATTAACCTGAATACTATGAACGAAGAAAGAACCATTCCTTTTGAACTGGGTGCGGTGGCGGCAAGCCTGGGCATCAAGGACAAATTCGAGGTAACGGATGTCATGTCGCGTATCTCCGCGCTGATGAACGTGGAAGCGTCCCTTACCGAGGCCAACCGTAAACTGACGGACGCGCAGACAGTGATTGCCGGCAAGGACGCCAGCATCGGCAACCTGCAAAAGGACCTGGCCGAGACGGTAGCCAAACTGAGCGTATTTGAAAAGAAAGAAGCCGATGAAAAGAAAGCGCGTATCGACAAGCTTGTCGAAGATGCCGTCACAGCGGGCAAGATTGAAAAAGAGAACAAGGAGCAATGGGTGGAAATGGCGGGCTCCAATTACGAACTGGCCGAAAAGACACTGGCATCCATCCCCGCCCGTGAGAAGATCACCCATGAGATTGCCACCGATCCGGACAATGTGCAGGCGGCTAAGACGGCAGCCAAGACAGCGGAAGAGAAGATGGCGGAAAAAGTGAACGCCGTTGTCGGTGAGAGCTTCGAGTTCAAGAAGATGTCCTGACAACCCATTATCCCATTAACCTAAACCTTAAAACTATAAAACATGGCAGAAGCAGCTAATACGGTTTCCTTTCTCCAGAACGGCTACAACGGTGAAGTACTCGAAGACTTGCTCACCTATACCGCGCAGGGAAACGATACCTTTAAAGAGGGGCTGATACACATCAAGAGCGGTATCCAGCACAAATACACCTTGCCCAGCATCCGTCTGGGCGATATCATCCAGGACAATGTTCCCACCCCCACCAGCAGTCACGGTGCCAAGGGCGAAAACGGGGAGAATGAGTACGAATTTACAGAGCGCTACCTGATTCCGCAGGATTTCATGGTGTATCTCGAATTTAACCCTCGCGACTACGAGAAGTATTGGAAATTCGCACAACCCGAAGGTAACCTCGTCTTCCGTGAGCTCGACCCGAAGATTCAGGCCACGATGCTGCGCCTACTGATTGACAAAAAGAATGAGTACATCGGTAACGCTATCTGGACAAGTGCCAAAGGCGGTTCAGCGGCAGCGGGGATTACCTGTCCGGCAGATTCCATCATCATCGGCAGGAACAAGGAGAAGTACTTTGACGGAGTGGTCAAGCGCATCATCGACAACATCAACGCCACCGACAAGGAAACCATCGCGGGCGGTCAGTGTGTGCTTGCGGGCAATACCGAACTTCCGGACGGGGCAGCCGTGGAAAAAGCGCTCTACGGTATGTGGAAGAAATGTCCCAAGCAGATCCGCAAGAAGGCCGGACTTACATTTGTAATGAATTTCGAACAGTGGGATGCATACGACCAGTATGTCAGTGACAAGATGGTGAAGTACTCCGAAAATACGGAAATCAACCGTTACCGCTTCAAGGGAAAACGCATCCTTCCGCTGGTAGGCATCCCCGAGCATACAATTGTCCTGGGAGAGTTCACTACCGGCATGGACTCGAACTTGTGGATGGGTGTGGATTACGCGAACGACACGGAAGTGTTGAAAGTGGACCGCCTGCAAAGCAACTCGGAGCTGTTCTTCTTCCAGATGCGTATGAAAATGGACGTGAACATCGTACGTCCCGCAGAGATTGTAGTACACACCGCTTACAAGAAGACGCCTACAGCCTGACAACCTTACTCTTAACTCTATGGCAGGGGAATAGGAATGACCTGTTCCCCTTTTTTAAAACCTTAAACCTTACCCTTGACTATGGCAAAACAAATCAAACCGGAAGGAGAACTTACCACCGTACAGGAACCGGAAGTAACCAAGCCGGAAACCGTAACCAAAAACGAACCCAAAACCGAACCCAAACCGGAGGCATACGTACTTTCCGTATTGCAGGCGTTTCCGAATTATGAGCAACTGTATGTAGACAAACAGGGCGGCGTCTATGCCCCGGACACACCGGAGCACCTGCGTGAAATGGCCACCCTCTACAAGAATCCTTATTTCATCCAACCTTAACCCTTAAATCTGAACATCCATGTTAGGAAACGTATATATCAAGGACACGGACGGCAATATCCCTTACACGGGGGCAACCGGCAACGAGAAAGTTACGGGGTTGCTGTTTGACGTGTCCCTGCAACCGGAACTCTTTACTGCCGGCTACGGGAAGAATAACGAGAACAACGTCAAACTCAACGACGTGCTTTATGTCACTAGCCGTAAATCGGCCATTAAAGATTTCGGTATCATCCAGCGGGTGAAGGCTACCGAAGACGAAGAGAACAACGTGAACTTCTTCCACGGCATCCCGTACTACCATATCTCCGAGTTCTTCCGTTTGTCGGGCAACATCGACGGCAACGGCAGGCTGTATGTGATGTTCGCCGACTGTTCCGCCGGCTGGGACGCGGTGGATATCATGCAGCGTGCGGCAGGCGGTACTATCAACCAGCTCGGCATCTGGACGGAACAGCCGCAATGGAAGCTTAACGGCGCCGAGGAAAAGTATAACCTGAACCTCGTCAAAGGTATCAATGACAAGGCGGTGGCTTTGGCAGAACAGAACCAGCCGCTTTCCGTCATCCTGGCAGCCAACTGTTCCAACACGGGTGCCGATACGGCGGAAGGTCTGAAAGTGGACCTGAATAAAATCCCGACCGCTATCTGTGAATCCAGCCGTACATCGGTCGTATTCGGGCAGGCACATTCAGAACCAGTGTCCACCATGCAGAAATGCAATAAGAACCATACGCCCGTAGGAGTTCTCGGTGCGGCACTCGGCTGTTTGGCACGCGCCAACGTACATGAGTCAATTGCCTGGGTGAAGCAGTTCAACCTGTTCAGTGACGACTTCCAGGCCATTGAGCTGGGCTTCGGTGACATCAACCAGACGGCGCAGGAAGAGTTCATCAGTACGAACCTGTATGAATCACTATCCCCCACACTGCTGGATGACCTGGACGAGAAAGGATACATCTTCCCGATCAAGTATGCCGGGCTGGAGAACGGGATTTACCTCTCCAAAGACCAGACCTGCTCCACGGGTGATTACCGGACGATTGCCCGGAACCGTACCATCAACAAGTCCCGCCGTGCCGTACGCGCCGCCTTGCTGCCTTATGTGAACGCTCCCTTGATGGTGAATCCGGCAACCGGACTGCTTGCACCTTCCAAGATTACCGCCTTCAGGACATTGATTTCCGACGTGCTTGCCAAGATGCAGACGGCACAGGAGATTTCCGGTTATGCGGTGACGATTGACGCCAACCAGAACGTGCTTCTCAATGACACGCTGCGTATCGGCTATGTGCTGGTTCCTGTGGGCGTGGCTACTAAAATCTATGTGGAAGAAGGCTTGTCCCTGACAACGAAATAACCTAACCTGAAAAACAAATACTATGGCAATAATCAATAACGTAGCCTATTCCTGGAGCATGATTACGCTCGCTTCCACCGCCCTTGGAATTGACGAGGGAAGCACGACACTCGAAGGTGTTTCCGGTATCAAGTGGAATAAAAAGAGGAAAATCGAATCAAACTACGGCATGGGCGGGCGGCCCGTGTCCCGTGGTTTCGGGAACCTTACCTATACGGCATCCATAACGATGGACTATGCCACCCAGCAGATGCTGCGCTCGACTTACGGCAGCTTGATGGACATCGGGGAATTCGACCTTATCATTTCCTTTGCCAACCCGATGGCATCGGATGACTGGACGACAACCACCGTAACACTGAAAGGCTGTATCTTTTCCGAGGATGCGATGGAGAGCCAGCAGGACGATACCAACATCACACACGAATATGACCTGAACCCTTTCGATATCGTTATCGGTTCGTGAAGTGTACTCTAACAGTATAATTAACCGCATCATTCAGGTGCGGTTTTATTTTTTCATAGGGCTTACCTTATGCATTTATACTTTATATGTAATCCCCTTCAATAAATTAAGTCTTAAGAAATATCTTAGTATACCCTAAAACGGATAAAAGAAATTTATTTATTTTATCTTGGACCCATTTGATAAATGATAAAAGACCTACTCCCAATAATCCGAAGATTAAGGACATGGCATTGAGAAATTCTGCATATTTTTCCCAGAAGAAAAACATAAGTATGATAATCACAGAAAGAATTAGAATGTAAATGACCTTACTTATTGCTTTTACTCTCTTTTGAAACAATGTGATAAAATCTCTCATGTTGGCAATTTCTTTATTATCCGGAAGACCTTTGGATATGATAATAATATCCATTGCCTTCATTGATAGACAAACCAAAAAATCATTCCGAGAAGAAAATAAATTTATATTATTTGAGATTCTACTATATAGGTCATCAAAATGTTCTACAGAAATAGCGAAATTTAAGAAATCTTGAAACACTATTACGATCTCATACAGATTGTCGTTACTTTGGAAATTATCATCTAAGATATTGGAAAATGTTTTATTAATACTTAGATGTTCTGCTTTTTTTGTAGTTCTCGCGCCTATTGCTTCTTTTATCCAGGTTCTATCTATTTTGTAACGGACGATGCCTAAAGTTAGTATGAATATCAAAAAGTCATCGTTTATCCATAAACTTTCACTCGATGGTTTTTTCCTCGAAAAATCATTGTAGAGTTCTTTAAAGTTCTGCTCATTATTATTTGAAAGAGAATTGATCAAACCAATGTAGGTAGCATCTACGCCTACTATATTATCAACGCAATGCTTGCCATTAAGCAAATCGAAAAACAATCTTATTTTCGGAATCTGCTGTATCTTATTCAGATATGAAACCCTGTTTTCTACAGAAACCATTTCTTTTGTTTTAGTTTGAAGTTTAGAATATCAGGCTGCCAACCGTTAACTTTGCGTAATCGTCCAAGCAAATTGGCAATTAAATCAGAATATAACATTGTCGCTGGAAGCTCTTTAGGAAGAAAACTTCTCCAAGACAAATATGTAAATGAAAATATTTGTTGAGAGATATACTGAATGTCAGTAAAAAGCATATCATTTAGTGCTGATTTGTCGAAATTCCCCTGCGGTGTTCTTATTTTGATTAATATAGGACTGCTTGCCCCATGTCGGTCTGTTTTTATCTCATTTGCACCTAACATTTGCACCAAACAAGAAGTTGAATCGAGAATAATATTCGCACCTCTTAATGGAGTGAATTCGCCTATCTTTTTATTTCCTTTTATAACTCCAGATTGAGAGGCTTCATATAATTTATATGGATGCTTCTTGCTTATGGTAACAAAAGCAAATTGAATTTTAAATTCAGGAAAAGAGTCCATGAGCTTACATATCACTTCAAATTCTATATTTTTTATTGGCTTGAAAATATGAAATATTAGCCTTATAGTATCATTATTCTTCCATCCCTGCAATTCTTGGAGATGCGTAAATGCGTCTTTTAAAGTTTTCAACAACTCATTAAAATATTCAGAATATGGAACATCTTTAGCTTTATTAGATAACAAATATTGCCCATCGCTTGAAAAGAATGTTGTTATTCCAACAACCCTGTTTTTTTCAGACCCTTTGAAGCTGTTATTTCGAATAATACTGTTTCCGATTCCGATAATTAATTCTCTATCAATGGAACGAGTAGAAGGTAAAACCCAAGGTGTGCCACCAAGTTTAGCATATATTTGTAATCCTATTGTATTTAATAAAGCATCGTTTGAATAACGCACTTTACTTTCTACGATAAACTGGAAAGGTATCTCAAGTGTAAGTAATTTAGCTTTGAGCCTATAATATGGATTCTCCTCAATTTTCATTTTTTTGAATGATTCGGGGATTTCCATAATTACCAAATCCGGTTTTGTATTCAATTGAGAAATAATATTATTATAACCAGTAAAATCGCAATTTAAAATATCAAATACCTCATAGGTTACATTATTTAAATCATATTTTTTCTGTATCCCTTTTTTAAACCATTGGGAATTGGGATCTCCATTTATTAGTTTTGCCAAAAATTCGGTAAAACTTCCTCTGTTTCTTTTTGCACATATACCAACAATATGAGGACTTTTACAGTCAAATGTGATTGCATCCCAAGGCCCAAAATTATTTAGTCCTACATCTGCATTTCTATTTTCTACTTTTGTGGCTGCATGGTCGAATATGAAAGGTGGGTTCTTTAATGTAAAACTACTTTCGGAATTAAATGGAGTTGATTCTACAGTGTAATAAAACCCGTCTGAATTTTTATAAGTTACCGTAGTTTTATCTTTATCATTATACGAAGAAATCAGTTGCGCTATTCTATTAATCTCTATTCTTTCAGTCCTATTATTAAGTCTACTCTGTTCATTAAATTTTACCTTATTGATTATAGTTTCACTTTGAGATTCACCCAATAAATGTGTAAGATAACTTTTTATGTTATAGTTCGTTTTTCTTAAAGTCAATTCATTCAAAGGAACTAAAATATCTCCCTCATTGGTTGAAACAATGGCGTTATCATTTTGCAGTTCTTTTATTTCACCAATAAATTCTTCATTTGCGGCCAAAACATCTTTTGATTCAGGCATTTCTTCTATTTTTAACACTTCAAGCCCAAGCAACTCAAGCCCTTCCTTATGTAAATCAGCACATTTTTTTGATAATCCCCAATGATAAGACGTATTTATTATAAAACCATATTGTTGCTGTTGATTTATATCAAACATCCGTAGCTGAATACTTATCTGCTTCCTATATGACAGAATATTTTGCATTGCATCTGGTAAATATGGATATACTAAATCATCAGAATTTACCCGTGAGAAAAAATTGAATGGATAGAAACTTGTTGGTTTTATATCTGGAAATCTATCTTTAAACACCCTGAAAAATATATGCTTAATAAGGCTACTTGTCACTCTCTCTGAAGAATTAATCTTTAATGTAACGGTTTCTCCCAATTCTATATTCGCATCAGAATTATTTGATATGTATATATAATCACCGTCCCTAAAGAAGGAATGTGATTTGTTATATTTATGTCTTAACTCTTTAAGAGTTTCATCAGAGTATTTTGTTCTTGATATTTGAAATTCTTCAAAATCAATATTAATAGGGTAGAAATTCAGCTCCATATTTTACAAAAATGTTTTTTGCAAAAATAGGAAATAATTGGCTGTTAACAGCAAATTCTATGATAAAAATGTCTATACTGTTATTATATATAATAGCAGATCTCAAATAGTTAAATAGTAGGACGATACAAAATCTTTTTATCACGAAAATGGGAGAGTAACTCTCATTATCCACCTATTCTCATAGTTTCCTCCTTTCTGACAATAAGAAGGCTACATAAGCCTTGTCGTAACTGGATGAGATATCCTTTCTTTGTCCAGTGGGTAAGGTTATTCCGGTCAAAATCGGATTGCCATGCATATATCTGATAGATATTGAAGCGTGTCAAATCAAATAGTTGTTCCTTGAATTCCCCAAAATCATCTTTTTATTACTATTGTGCAGCAAATATGATGCATTTTGGAAACGAATCAGAATATTGGGATATTTTTTCTATCCATGTCCAACCGATAAAACATCTATCTGCATTTTTTCTTTCATCGAAAATTTGCCGCTCCCATATTTTGCCCAGTCGAAAATACTATCATTCTTCATTGTGTTGTAGTATTCAAAGGATTCTTGTAATCAGCTTATCAAACCTATCCTTTGCCTGATTGTCTTTAACCGAAAAGACGCGGAAGTTCTTGGGAGTTGCAGTATGGAGGTGGAGCCGGTACATCCGCAAGTCAATTCACCCGAATTCAAACCTATTCCCCTATACTTGGAAAAGAACATTAACCAATTTACAACCAACTTTTATTATGGAAGACAAATCACTCACGCTCGAACTGGAAGCGCAGATCAAGGAAACAGCCGGCAAGCTCAAAGCGGAAAAGAAACTGAGAAAAATCTACCCGCTGGTCGTGTTCGGTGATACCGCCTGCGGGGAAAAAGAGGTATACGTGGCCTATATGTCGGAACCCACCTTTCCCCAATTCTCCAAGTTTATGGTCGCCTCCCGCAAGGACGAGGTAATGGCGATGAAAACGCTTGCCAAGGACTGTTTCGTCGATGGCGACAAGGAACTGGTAGACAATGAAAGCCTGTTCCTGTTCGGCCTGATGGGGCAGCTCACGGAAATCATCTCCACCCGCCAGAGCACGCTGGTAAATTTATAACCCGCTGGGAAGTACGTGACGACCACCGTATCCGGCAACGGCTGATTTATGTACGTCACTACTTTCCCGGCGTGAACCTGGAAGCCATTGATGACGAAGAATTTGCCATGCTCTCGGAAGAAGCCCTCTGGCTTCATAACCAGATGATGATAACCAAAGCCGCCAATGCCGCACTATCCGTTTAACCGACTTTTCATTCTTTACTGACTTTTCATTCTTTCATTTCCTTTGTTTTTCCCTGCCGTCACACAAGCGGCAGGGTTTTTCTTTTTTAATCATACGCTATCCTTTTCACCTATTCTTACCCGAACCTAACCTTGCATCCGTATTATGACCCAAATCAAAGATTACCAGGTAAATTACAGCATTAACGTCACCGCTACCGAAGGCGTGCAGGAAGTCGAGAAATTCGCCAAGGCGATGAAACAGCTCAGTGACGCCCGCAGCAATTTCATGCCGGCTGTCAATAGCGTCAATGACATGATGCAGCACATCGACAAAGTGTTCCGCCCCAAGGGCAGGAAGCGGGAATATACCTATAAGTTCGACATCGACACCAGTAAGAGCGAGAAGAAGCTGGGAAGCATCAAGGCGTTACTGACGGATATCAAGGAGCTCACAACCGGTATCAACGTGGTCATCAACGCCGGGCAGAAGCTCGACACCAACACCATCCGCTCACAGGCAAAGGCACTGGTGGGCAAGAAAGAACTGGAAGCGCAGAAGAGAAGCATCCGCAAGACCGCCTCCCAGTCCCTGAAGACGGTCAATGAGAAACAGCGGGAGGTTACCGGTGTGATCGGCAAGATCAACTCCGCCCTTACCAGCCTGGAAGCCGGACGTGAAATCAATATCAGGACCGATGCGGCCAAAAACCGTCTGACGGAAATACTCGGCCTTCTCAGGCAGATTAAGACGGCATCCAATATCAATATGCCCTTCCAGATGGGTAGCGGCAAAGGAACATCTCCCGCCACTATACCCGCCAGCGCATTCCAGACCGGCTCCATCCTGACGGACAAGGTATGGCAGCGGCAGCAGAAACAGGTTGCCAAAGCCAGTGAGGCCCGCACGAGGCGGGAGATAGAAGCCCGGCAGGAGGCGGAATACCGACAGAACATACAGAAGAAGAAGGATGCTTTCAGGCGTACAAACGAGTGGCTGGAACGCAGGGCAAAAATTCAAGAATACTACGAACGAGCGAAGG
>ULMJ01006466.1_pt1 | contig 12917 bp, 11 predicted proteins | sample 1951641 | NCBI WGS metagenome assembly ULMJ01 (sample SAMEA4835550, study PRJEB28245) | human gut metagenome | biome: gut microbiome; material: fecal sample | place: Denmark | collected 2008 | reverse complement strand
GACACCGCCCGGACCGCCGGACGCATGACTCGGGAAGCCGGGCTCACTGTGTTCTCCTACGGTTCCTATTTTCGAGGAGATCCGGGAGAGGATTTCAGCCCGGTGCTGGAAAGCGCCAAAGCCTTGGGTGCCCCACTGATCCGAATTTGGGCAGGCAGAAATCCCTGGGAAAACTGCGCTCCTCAGGAACGGGAAAGGCTTACCGATGTTTTCCGAAAAGCGGCAGACTTGGCGAACGAGGCTGGGATCCGATTGGCGTTTGAGTATCACCGGGACACGGCCACTCAGACCATCCAGGGAGCGTTGGAACTTCTAAACGCTGTGGACCGCTCCAATGTGGAATGTTACTGGCAGCCCAATCCGGACATCACCCAGGAGGAACGGTTGAGAGAGATCCGCACCCTGGGACATCATTTAGCAAATGTCCATGTGTTCGCCTGGACCAAGGGAAATGTCCGACACCCCTTGTCCCAAGGAGAACCACAGTGGAAAGAATATCTGGCCACTCTGAGCGAAACAGGCAGACAGCCTTGCCTGATCCTGGAATTCGTTGAGGATGACAGCGAGACCGCTTTCCGGCAGGATGCGGCAACGCTGAGAAACTGGGCCGCTGATCTTGCGGGGAAAGGAAATGTCCAATGAAAGAGCAAGCCTTATTCATCAACGCCAGCGGAGAGAACCATCTGCTTTCCGCCTACGATCCGGAAACCTTTGAGCGCTTGTGCCAGACCCTGGACCTGCCTCGGAAGGAGATCATTTGGGAGGAACGGGAAAACCATCGGGAAGCCTTGGCGCAAGCAGATTATCTGTTCTCCACCTGGGGCATGCCCGCTCTGACAGAAGAGGAAATCCGGGAATACCTGCCCCGTCTGAAAGCTGTATTCTACGCTGCTGGATCCGTGCAGGAATTTGCCAGACCCTTTTTAAACTGCGGCGTGAAGGTGTTCAGCGCCTGGGCGGCCAATGCCGTGCCTGTGGCGGAATTCACCGTGGCTCAGATCATCCTTTCCGGGAAAGGCTTCTTCCAGGGAATGCGCCGATTGGAGCGAAGCGGTCGTGACGCCTTTGCCCAGTACGCTCATTCCTTCCCCTGTAACTACAACGTGAAAGTAGGCATCCTAGGAGCGGGAATGATCGGCTCCCTGGTGCTGCGCATGCTTCAAAGCTATCAGCTGGAGACTCTCTGCTATGACCCCTTTGCCAGCGACGAAAAACTGGCGGCTCTTGGGACAAAACGTGCTTCTCTGGAAGAGATCTTCTCCCAGTGCCAGACCATCTCCAATCACATCGCCAACCGTCCTGCCACCCAGAGGATGCTGGACTACAAGTACTTTTCTCTCATGAAAGAGAACGCCACCTTTATCAATACCGGCCGCGGCGCCCAGGTTGTGGAAGAGGATCTGATCCGGGCCTTGAAGGAAAAGCCCGATCGAACCGCTCTGCTGGACGTGACCTGGCCGGAGCCTCCGGAGGCGGACAGTCCCTTCTGGAATATGGAAAACGTGATCCTTTCCCCTCACATCGCCGGAAGCATGAACAACGAAGTGGCTCGGATGGGTGCCTACATGGCCGAGGAATACGAATCCTTTGCCCAAGGCAAACCCTGCCGTTATGAAGTCACCCTGGAAAGTCTGGAAACCATGGCCTAACCAACGGAGAAAACTATGCTGATATCCCAAATGCATTACAGTCAAGACGACGGTCCCCTGCACAACCATTATCATCTCTATTCTGAGATGGTGTTCGTGGAGGAAGGCGCAGCGGAATTCACCATCAGTGGAAAAACATATGTGGCAGAGGAAAACTCCATTGTTTTCATCAGCAGCTACGAACCCCATCAGACCCGCGTTCTGCGCACCCCCTATCGCAGGTACTTTGCCATGGTGAAAGCTGCGGAATTGGAACGAGCTTACCCTTCCTCCGCCCTTCCGGGGATCTTCAAGAACCGACCGGAAGGCTTCAACCACTGTGTTTCCCTAAAGGACTTTGGCGATGAACCAAAGCACATTCTGGCCGGACTTCTAAAGGAATTCAACGGAGATGCGCCTTACGGGGAACAAATGCTGAAATCCCTGATGTCCCAGCTTTTGATTTTAGTTTATCGGGCTTGCCCGGACAACTTTGCCGTCTTGGAAAATGGGGCAAGCAACCAGGTGCGGGACATTCAGCGTTATATTGAAGCTAATTTCTCTCAAGACTTGAAGATCGCAGATCTGGCACAACGTTTTTACATGAACCACTGCTATCTCACCCACTTGTTTAAAAAGCAGGTGGGATACAGTCCCAAGCAATACCTGCTGCTGAACCGCCTGTCCTACGGCCAGGAGCTTCTGGAAACTACCAGTCTTTCCGTGTCCCAGATAGCTTTTCGGTGCGGCTTTGGCGACGCCAACAATTTTATCCGGGCCTTCCGGGAAAGCTTTGGTGTCCCGCCTAACCAGTTCCGCCAAAGGTGCCTTACCTACCACAAGCAGCCCTCTCCCCCATCGAAAAATCCCCTATCCTAAACTTTTGAACACGTAAAAAGCGGAAGCCACTCTCACGGCTTCCGCTCTTTTTATCTTCTTTGCAAACAGTGAACGCTATACCCACACCCCGTCTTGGGTCCGGCAGCTTCCCGCTGGCTGTACAAAACGGAAATGAACCGGCGTCAAAAAGGTGAGCAGTCATGCCCCCCGCAAAGCTGGGATTTCTTATATTACTAAAGCGTACAACAAAAAGAAAACCGGGGGTTTAAGCCTCCGGTTTTCTTTAAAAAGATAGGCTAAAGTAGCCATTTGTTTACAATCGGAATACGGGAAAGTACCAAATATACTACCAGAGAACCAGCCAACGTGGCTGCTGTCAGCAGAGGAATCCCTAGTGCAGGAATTGGCCAATTTGCGCTGAAATGCATTCCCAACAGTTTTAATAACATCATGTGGCACAAATAGATACAGAAAGATGCTTTTGAGACGAAATGAACTGTGTGGGAAAGTATTGGAGATGTGGGTAAAAGAGTCAACAGTGAGAAGATCCCAGCTGCTTGTAAACAAACTCCTACACTCATACCTTCCCAGAACTGACTGTCTAGTGACCCTTTCTGAAGAGAAAAAACAGCGGTTAACCCAAAGACGATAGTGAATCCTGCCAGCAAGCATCCAACTGCAAAAAATTTCCGAGGTGGATAGCGCTTTAAGTAGTACCCCAGTAGCAGATATCCCAAAGATGCGTAAGTCATGTTCAGTTTCCATTGGAGAGGAATTCCAGAAAGCCGTGAAAAGGGCCAGTATCCGCATACAGTGGGATAGACAATTCCAAGCAAGAACCATATGAGCAGGGCATACTGCAGCATCTGTTTGCTGCCATATTGGACCAGAAGTCGTAGGAAAGGGAGCAGAGCATATACAAGAAGTACGATATGCAGGTAATATAAGTGCGTTTCGTGCCGGAAAAGAAATACGTCTTTTATCGCAGTAAGTAGTGTTGTGCCAGAAAAGTTGTGTTCTAGAGCGAGATGAAAAAGTTTGTAGAAGAATGCCCAGACAAAAAGTGCAACTGCAATCCGGGCAATATATTTACCCCATAGCTTTTTGAGAGGAAGATCTTTCTCCGGAGCAAGAAACAGCACGCCCGAGCACATCAAAAATAGTGGAACGCTTGCTCGGCTTACTGATCCCCACAGCAGAGTTGTGTACCATCCCAGGGAGCCGGACTGATTGGAAGAGATAACTCCTGCAGTGGTATGAATGAGCAGAACACCAATAATAGCGAATGTTTTCACAAGGTCTACCGACGTATCGCGGCACATTTTCCGTGTTTGTGCCATAGACCATTTCCTCCTTTTCCAATTCTACGCGCTGTCCTGTATGGCTATCGCTTTTTTGATTCAGAACAGTGAGTCAAGATATCCATGCGGATTAGGGGATTATTGCTAACAAGATTAGCTTATTTATTTCCGTTTCTCAAGTGTCGTTTATGACATATGATTGCTGACTGAACGAAAATGAACCGGCGCTAAAAACGTTAGCAATAAAATTCGCGAACTCCACCAAAGTGGAATTCGCGAATTGGGAGCGGCAGCTTGCCGCTGGCTGGGCTGGCGGGATTCGAACCCACGGGATGACGGAGTCAAAGTCCGTTGCCTTACCGCTTGGCGACAGCCCAGTATGGAGAACACGGAGCCTAATTTTACAATTAAACTCCGTGTTCCGATGTGGGGTGGAAGATGGGATTCGAACCCACGGTCTCCAGAGCCACAATCTGGCGCTTTAACCGGGCTAAGCTACATCCACCATATTGGCGCGCCAAAAGGGACTCGAACCCCTGGCCTACTGCTTAGAAGGCAGTTGCTCTATCCAGCTGAGCTATTGGCGCATCTTTTGGCCCGCACATTTTTGGAGCGGGTGATGGGAATCGAACCCACACGACCAGCTTGGAAGGCTGGGGTTCTACCACTGAACTACACCCGCACATTTTGCGACGGTGATTATTATAGCACACTGCCTCCCTCCCGTCAAGAGATTTTTACGGACTTTTCCAAAAATTCAAAAGAAAAAACGTGGGACCGGTTTTTCCGATCCCACGTTCCACTTCTAATTAATTATTGAGGCAAGCAGTTCAGTTTCAGCTCGCCCTCTTCCATGGAGAGGTTCACCCCAGTCAAGGAGCCTTCTCCACGCTCCACCAGCAGCATGGCCAATTTGTCCTCCACCATGCGGCGAATGTTGTTTCGCAGATCCCGAGCACCGCTCTGGCCGTGAATGGATTTCTCCGCCAGATAGTCGCAGACCGCCTGATCGAAGGTCAGGGCAATACCCTTCTCCTTCAGGGAACCCACGTACTCGTTCAACATCAGGGCGGCGATCTTCTTGTAGTCTTCCACGTCCAGGGGACGGAACACGATCACCTCATCGATACGGCTCAAGAACTCCGGACGGAGGAACTCGCTGAGAGCTTTGGTCACCTTTTCCCGGCTCATATCCGCGGTGGTCTTGGCAAAGCCCAAAGTCCCCTCTTTCCTCTCGCTGCCCGCGTTAGAGGTCATGACGATCACGGTGTTCTCAAAGTTCACCGTGCGGCCATGAGCGTCGGTGATGCGGCCCTCGTCCAGGATCTGAAGCAGAATGTTCAGCACGTCCGGATGGGCCTTTTCGATCTCGTCAAACAGCAGCACCGAATAAGGACGGCGGCGGACCTTTTCCGTCAGCTGGCCGGCCTCATCGTAGCCCACGTATCCGGGAGGGGATCCGATGATTTTAGACACAGAATGCTTTTCCATAAACTCGGACATATCCAGGCGGATCAGGGTTTCCGGAGTGTCAAACAGCTCCTGGGACAGCACCCGCACCAGCTCCGTTTTACCGGTGCCAGTGGGTCCCACAAAGATGAAGGACGCCGGATGACGCCGGGGACTGATCTGCACACGGCTGCGGCGGATAGCCGCGGAAATGGCATTCACTGCCTCGTCCTGACCGATGATCTTCTTGGAAAGGACCTGTTCCAAATCCGCCAGTTTGGCCAGCTCGTTTTCCGCCACGCGGGAAGCAGGGATGCCGGTCCAAAGCTCGATGACCTTGGCCACATCCTGCTCCTCCACTTGAGCAAACACGCCCTCGCCTTTCAGCTTATCCAGGCTCTCCTCCAAAGTGGCAATTCGGTAATGGGTCTTGGCCAATTCCTCATAGTCCACAGATTCCCCGTCGGCAGGATTGGAAAGGTCCTGCTCACGAATCCGCTCCTTGGAGAGGGCCAGTTCCGTGTTGTCGTATTCTTCCAGCTTTTTGTTCCGCAGAGCGGCACAGGCACAGGCCTCGTCCAACAGGTCGATGGCCTTGTCGGGCAGGTAGCGGTCGCTGATGTACCGCTCTGCCAGTACCACCATCCGCCGGACGATCTGGTCAGACACCTGGACACGGTGATACGCCTCGTAATAACCCTTGATCCCGGTCAGGATCTGGCAGGCGTCCTCAATAGAGGGTTCCGCGATGGTCACCGGCTGGAACCGGCGCTCCAGGGCAGCGTCTTTTTCGATATATTTCCGGTATTCTGCAAAGGTGGTAGCGCCGATAACCTGGATCTCCCCTCGGGAAAGGGCAGGCTTCAGGATATTGGCAGCATTCATACTGCCCTCAGCGTCGCCGGTGCCCACCAGATTGTGGACCTCGTCGATGAAGAGGATCACGTTGCCGTCGGCTTTCACCTCGTCCACCAGGCCCTTGATCCGGCTCTCAAACTGGCCCCGGAACTGAGTGCCCGCCACAAGAGCGGTCAGGTCCAGCAGCTGGACCTCCTTGTTCCGCAGCTTGGCAGGAACCTCCCCTTGGGCGATGCGCAAAGCCAGGCCCTCTGCCACAGCGGTCTTGCCCACGCCGGGCTCACCGATCAGGCAGGGGTTGTTCTTGGTGCGGCGGGAGAGGATCTGTACCACTCGCTGGATCTCCTTCTCCCGACCGATGATGTTGTCCAACTGGCCGTTTCGGGCTTTGGCGGTCAGGTCCGTGCAGAAGTTCTGGATATGCTTCCGCTTTTTCTTGTGGAAGTTCTCCTTCTTCTGCTGGACTCCTGTTCCACCGACACCGACATTTTCTCCGGGCCGGCCGCCCAGCATCTGATCCACCGGCATGGTAGCAGCCCCGCCAGGAGCGAACAGGTCATCCCCGTCACCGTCGTCACCGTCGTTGTTCAGGTTCATCAGTTCGGTCATCTGGGCGGTAGCAGCTTCCAGCTCCTCGTCCGTGATGCCCATTTTCTCCATAATATCGTTCACCGGCTTGATACCCAATTCCTTGGCGCAGACAAGGCACAGCCCCTGAGGCTCGCTCCCGTTCAGGCCATTGGACAGAAATACCACCGCCGGGCGTTTTTTGCAGCGTGTACAAAGTAACATGGCGCTTTCGTTCCTTTCTCTCGTCTCAACACAGGCAGTGTGACGCTGCACCCAAGTCGGACACTTCACTTTTGTGGGGTGCATTTCTTTTTTGCCTGCGTTCTAAACCCGGTTCATTTTCGTTTCGTACAGACAGCGGCAAGCTGCCGCTCCCAAGTCGCGAATCTTACCTCAGTGGGGTTCGCGATTTTTATTGCCCGCGTTTTCAGCACCGGTTCATTTTTGTTTCGCACAGACAGCTTTCCCATTTAACCGGAAAATCATGTCCGGAATATGAATCCGCCGTGAAAAAAGCGGAAACTCCCCCAAATAGACGGAGCTTCCGCGGTGTGTTTTATCATCCTTTCCGCTTCTCCCGCACCGTTTTGGCACGGATCTCATCGTGAAGGGACAGTTCATACCTTTGGTCGTTGGAGCGAAGAATCTTCAGGAAGATCTGGAAATACTTCACCGCGGAATAGACCATCATCACCGCTGTCAAAATCAGCAGCACATTGGAAATCACATTAAAGACCATTCCCTCCACATGGAAGAAACCGTCCATCACCACGATGGCCGCTACCGAAACGTAGAACAGCACCGTGGCTACCTTGCCGTACCATTTGGCAGCGCAGGGACGCTTCTGCTTTTTCAAAAGCACCACCGCGCAACAGAGCATGGTCAGCTCCTTGACGATGAACACCACCAGCACCGGGCAAATCACCGGGAACTTGATGGCAAGGCACAGGGCTACCACGCCCTGGGTCAGCTTGTCGGCGAAGGGGTCCAGCATCTTGCCCAGCTCCGTCACCTGATTGAGCTTGCGGGCCAGCATGCCGTCCACCATGTCGGACAGGCCGGAAAGCACCAGAAGGGCCACGGCCACAGGCAGCTGATCCGCCATGAAGAACCAGGCGAAAAAGGGCACGATCAGGATGCGTAACAGCGAAAGTGCGTTGGGCACCGTTAAATTTTGATTGATAGGTTTCTTCTCCTGGGGCATGGGTCTACTTTCCCTCTTTCTCACAAATCTCGTCACTTACGATCCCTTGAAAACCTCTAAATCAGCCCCACCCATGCTTCCTCCGGCACGCCGTTCCCACAACACGTTCCGGTTCTGGGGAAGCCTTCCGAAAAACATCACTGGAACATGATCCCCAAGGGATTCCAGTGAACGATGAGGCCCGCCACATAGGACTGGCGAAGCGCGTCCTCTACCTGAGCCTGGGTATCCGCCGCCAGCATGGGAGTAAACACCTGAATCGCCGCCAAGACGATCCAAATGGACACCACCGCTAAGCAAAAACCAAACACGCCGCCCAAAATACCATTGACCGCATTGAGGAGAGGCAAATGGAACAGGGTGGCCAAAGCGTTGGAGGCGATGCGCACTAAGACCATAAACAGGGAGAACAGCACAATCACTGCCAGCACTTTCAAAAAGCCCACGAATACCGGAGCCAAAGCGTCAGCGATGAGCGCTGCGGCCTGACCCGACTGGTCAGCCACAGACTCGGTCACGGTCATAGCTGTGATCCCAGCGGACTCCAAAGCTCGAATCACGAAGTCAGGCAGAGAGGCAAATACTTGCTGGACTGCCGTATAGGTATCCCCGTTTCCCAAAGTGGTCAGGGATTCTCCGATACGCTCTACCAAACCGGGACGGAACAGGGTGTCAAACACCCACTGAGCCACTGGCCCGCCCAGCAAAGACGCGAAGCAGGCGGCAAGGATGGCTCCCAAAAAATGGGCCGCCGCACGGATGAATCCCCGGTGGGCGCCGATCGCTACGAACAGTACAAGGACAACTACAAATACCACATCCCAGATATAGCCCACGGTTCATCTCTCCCTTCCGCTGAAATTTCGCTACCTGATAAATATAGCACAAACCCGGCGTTTCCACAAGCCCTATCCCTCTTACGGAAATCTTAATCCACGGCTTTTTCTTGCAAAATCCCCTGAGAGATCCTATAATCAGTATATCCTGAGAAAAAGATTTCACACATTTCACAGAAAGGACTTGATTGAATGGCTGTATACGCCGCTGTCTTTTCTCCCACTGGCACCTCTCGCAAGGGCGCCTGGGAAATGGCTTCCGCTTTGGGAGAGGCCGTCCTGGTGGACGTGACCTGTGCCCCCGCTGCCGAAACCACATTTACCGCTGATGACTTGGTGGTGTTCGGCGTTCCCGTCTATGGCGGCAGGGTATTCCAGGGCGCTCTGGAACGTCTCTCCCCCCTCCGTGGTCAGGACACTCCTTGTATCGTCACCGTCACCTATGGCAACCGGGATTTTGACGACGCCCTGCTGGAACTGACCGACTTTTGCCGGGAGCATGGTTTCATCCCCTTCGCTGGAGCCGCTCTGATCGGGGAACACACCTACGGTACCATCCAGGTGGGCCGTCCCAACCAGGATGACCTGCTCCAGGATCGCGCTTTCGCCCTGGAAGCCTGGGACGACTTCACCGCTGGCTGGGATAATTTCTCCCCCACGGGCAACCGCCCCTACAAAGAGGGTGGCAAGGGCGGCAGCTTTATCCCTTCCACGAAGGAAAGCTGCGTCCATTGCGGGCTGTGCCGCCGGCAGTGTCCCATGGGAGCCATTCAAGAGGACTGCGTCACCATCGACGGAGAAAAATGCATCTCCTGTTTCCGGTGCGTCAAATCCTGCCCTGTTCAGGCTAAGGGATGCTTCACCCCGGAATACGAGACTTTTGCCGCTGCCTTCTCGGAGCGGCTGAAAGACCCCAAAGAAAACCGTTACTTCCTTCCCAGAGGCTAACACGACAAAAAGGAGAGCTGCTCCAAGCAGCCCTCCTTTTTTTATCTCTCTGAAGTTAGAATTGTACTTTTCGAATCTCGCTGACGCCCAGCACATACGCCGTGCTCTCGTTTGCCAGAGCTACACTTTTGGCGTCGCCGCCTGCGTTTTCTCGGGCCAGCTCTTTCCCGGTGGTGGAGTCATAGAGGATCAGCTCCTGATCCACCAAAGCTCCCACGGATCCACCGGACACCGCCAGCGCTTGCACCCGTTCTTCCACTGGGATCTCCACCGGATCATCCAACCCACGGAACGCCAGCAGGGTGCAGGGTCCAGCGTGCTCGTAAGCGGAAATGGACAGATACAGCTGCCCATTTGCAAACTGGAACGCCGTAGGTGTACGCCCCTCATAGCTGTACTCGGAAAAACTCAGCTCCGAAGACCGAGCACGCACCAGGGAAACATCTCCCACAGCGTACAGGACACCGTTGGAGCCCCAGTACGCGTCCACCAACAAGTTTCCTCGGGACTCATACTCTCCGACCGGTGTGGACTGGTTTAAGTCGAACACGGTGATCTTGGACACCAGTTCGCCTCCCTGGCTCCGGACAGTACAGACCATAGCCCAGGTGCCGTCAGCGTTCAGGGCCACAGAGGTGATGTAATCCTGAGCAAAGTTGTAGGTAAACTGTTCCTCACCGGTAGAAAGGTACACAGTCAGCGTGGAGGCGCCTTCCTCCCCTTCCGTAGCCAGAGCGTATCGGCCATTTGGGGCCACTGCTCCCGTCAAGATATTCTGTTTGTTGGACTTTTCCAACTTTTTCTCCGTGCCGGAGATCACCATGTATCCAGTGCCGTCTTGGTTGTAAAGCAGATAGTGCCCCGAAGAGGCCTTTAAGATCGGTCGGTTAAAGCTGTGCCGCAGGGAAAGAATCTCCTGACCCGACGACCCCACCATGGTCAAAGAGGTATCGCTGAGGGCTACTACGCTGCCGTTATCATAAAGGAAATTTCCCGCCGTCACCTGAGAACCTGTGATGGACACCGGGAATCCGTCCCCAGTGCCGTCGCCAGTGATCTGAATCTGAAGCCAATTCCAAATCTTCTGAGGCGTCAGGTTGTCACGGTTAACCCAGAGCGCCAGTCCCAGAATCGCCACCAACAGCACTACCGCCGCCCGATAAAAGGCTTTCGGGGCTTGCCACGCCTTCTTGGAGTCCTGGGATTCCGGCTCCTCCTCATATTCCACGGAGACCTGGGGAGCTTCCTCCTCCGGCTGCTCCTGCTTGGGCTCCTCCTTTTCAGGCTGCCGTCCCGGCAAATGGTCTTTCAGCTGAATGATCTTCCGCTTTTCCTGGGGTTTGCTGTGCTTGGCCATGGGTCACGCTCCTTTCCCGTTGGATCTTCTTAGTAAAATACCCGGTTGAGATACAGCCCGCAGGCTGGGGCCGTGGGACCGGCGGCCTTTCGGTCCTTAGCCGCGATGATCCCCGGGATATCCTCCGGGGTAAATTTCCCCTGCTGCACCCGCAGCAGCGTCCCCACCATGATTCGCACCATATTGTAGAGGAAACCGTCCGCGGCCACAGTAAAGGTCACAAGATCCCCGGACCGGTCCACCCGGGCGGTGGTCACGGTGCGGGTCAGATCCCCCTTCTCACGCTTATCCAGAGTGCAGAAGGAGGAAAAATCGTGGCGTCCCACATAGTGGGCTGCCGCTCTGTTCAGCAGATCAGTGTCGATGGGGTACCAATAGTGCAGGGCCCGGTCCTTCAGGAAGGGATCCCGCACAGGGTGGTTCCAAATCTGGTAGATGTACTCTTTCCCCTGGCAGGAATACCGTGCGTGAAAATCCAGAGGCACTGTTTCGCAGGACTTTACCGCCATATCTTGGGGAAGATAATGATTCAAAGCCGCCAACAGACGTTCCGGCGCGATGGGACTTTCCGTTTTCACACTGACACAGAACTCCCGGGCGTGAACGCCAGTGTCTGTGCGGGAGCATGCCTTGATGTCCTCCTGCCGCCCAGTGATCTTATAAAGGGCCTCTTGAAAGACTTCCTGCACGGTCACGGCGTTTTCCTGGATCTGCCAGCCGTGATAATGTGCGCCGTCGTAGGAGAGCTTTATGAGCAGATTTCGTTCCATAACGCCCTCCCCATCATATTCTTCCCACAGCGGGAAGCACCAGGTTCAGCGCCACAAACCCCGCCAGGATCACCAGGCTGACCAGAATCACCATCCAGTCATTCCGGCCGAAGCGAAGAGTTTTCATTTTAGTGCGACCATCTCCTCCATGGTAGCAGCGGCTCTCCATGGCGGTGGCCAGATCATAGGCCCGGCGAAATGCCGACACGAACAGAGGGATAAGCACCGGCACCAAGGCGCGGATCCGCTGGGTGAGCCCGCCGCTTTCCATATCAGCGCCCCGAGCCTTTTGAGCCGCCATGATCTTGTCGGTCTCCTCCAGCAGAGTGGGCACGAACCGCAGGGCAATGGTCATCATCATGGCAAACTCGTGGATGGGCACATGCACCTTGGAAAGAGGCTTCAAAAGCCGCTCAATAGCATCGGTGAGCTGGGTAGGTGAAGTGGTAAATGTAAGCACGGAACTGGCAAGGATCAGCGCCACGATACGCACCGCCACGAACACGCAGGTGATAAGGCCGTTGGCGGTAATCCGCAGGACACCCCACTGCCACAGAGGCTCGCCGGTGCCGTAAAAAATATTCAAGATACTGGTGAAAGCCACCAGGAACAGAATGGGTTTCAGGCTTTTCAGGTAAAGTTTCAGAGGGATGCGGGAAAGAGCCATGCCCAGTCCGATGAACGCCACCGCCAGTGCCAAGGAAGCAAAGTTCCCCGCCACAAACAACAGTACAATGGCAAAGATCACCAGGCAGATCTTCATTCGGGGATCGGCTCGGTGCATCAGGGACTTTTGGGGAAAATACTGCCCCAAAGTGATGTCGGAGATCATCGCAGCTCCTCCTTCCGCTTTAAAATGGGGATGAGCTGGTGCAGGGCGTCGTCCACCGTCAGGGTGGAATCGTCCACGGGCAGGCCCAGCTTTTTCAGCTCCTGCAAGATCTTGGTGATCTGAGGCACCCGCAGTCCCATGGCTTCCAGTTCCGGACCCCGGGCAAACACGTTTTTCGTGGTATCCAGCATGGCGGCGTGACTGCGGTTCATCACCAGGATCCGGTCGGCGGTACGGCCGATGTCCTCCATGCTGTGGGAAACCAGCAGCACCGTATTTCCTCTGGCTTTATGGTACTGGGTAATCTGAGCCAGCAGCACGTCA
>ULMJ01029551.1_pt1 | contig 13067 bp, 7 predicted proteins | sample 1951641 | NCBI WGS metagenome assembly ULMJ01 (sample SAMEA4835550, study PRJEB28245) | human gut metagenome | biome: gut microbiome; material: fecal sample | place: Denmark | collected 2008 | reverse complement strand
GAACTCCGACCAGGTAAGTGGCATTGATGGTATGGTGAGATGGAACGACCGTGTTAACGATTTCAACTATTTTGTAGGCGTAAATCTGACTTTGGCCCGTCAGAAGACGATTAACAACTACGGTGAACTGTTCCTGAACGGATGGGACCAATACCGTTGGGGACAAGCTAACCGTTGGTCTAATGTGAAGAACGGTGCAGTATGGATGTGGGAAACTATCGGTGTGTTCCAGACTCAGGAAGAGATTGATAATTATCCGGTGAATATCGATGGCGCCAACAACGTGAACCTGCGTCCGGGTGACTTGATTTTTAAGGATGTTAATGGTGATGGACTGATCGATGATTATGATAAACGTCCTTTAGGATATGCAGCTACCGACTATGATTGGGATAACGGCAATGCCAACAAGAATCCTTTGCTTTCAATGGGTATCAACTTAGGTTTCGAATATAAAGGTATTGACTTTGCAGCCGACTTTGCCGGCGGTTTCATGAATACATTTATCGGTGACTGGCATGTGAAGTATGGTATCGGTACTGACCAGATGGGATATGTATACAACGTAGTAGATTCCTGGCAGCACGAAGACATCTTCGACACGAAGTCTGCTTGGAAACCCGGTAAGTTCCCCGCTGTTCGTAGCAATAACCCTTCTATCAGAGACTGGAACGACTTTTATGCAAAGGAAATCAACTATTTGCGTCTGCGCAACTTAGTGGTAGGATATACATTGCCTGTTAAGTGGACAAAGAAGGCTTTGATACAGAAGCTCAGAGTTTACTTTGAAGGTTCTAACCTGCTTTGCTGGGATAGCTTGAATGACTTTGGCTTCGACCCTGAAATTTCTTCAGTTACCGGATTCGACTATCCGCAGCACAAAGTGTACACTGTTGGAGTAAACGTAACCTTTTAATTGAACGTAACATGAAAAAAAATAGATTATCAATAGCATTATTATCAGGCTTATTGCTTTTCTCCTCTTGCGACAATTGGTTGGAACAAGAGGATAAGATGTCTTTTACAGAAAATCAGGCCTATACATCGGAGGTTGGTATTAACAGTATTGCTGCCAATTTGTATGGGCGCATGAAGTACTGGCAGGATTTTGGAACTGATGGCGATACTTATGATCTTACCCGTTGGGATGAAGCATCCAATAACAGTCAGTATTGGGCATTTGCAGGAAACGTAGGAACCGATTACAGAAACTATTATGATTATGGTTTTATCCGTGAGTTGAACCTCCATATTCGTAATCTGAATACGGTGTCTGCCGGCTCGATTGCTGCCGATAAGTTGAAGTATTTTCAGGCGGAAGCCCGTTATCTGAGAGCTTATACTTATTTCAAGATGGTCATTCAGTATGGTGGCGTGCCTTTGGTTACTGAGGTAACAGAATATATGGAGGACCCGAAGCCATTGGCTGTGCCCAGAAATAAGGAATCGGAAATCTACGATTTCATCATCAGTGAGATGGATGCCCTAAAAGAGGATTTCGGAACTGCCCGGGTTAAAACCCGTGCTACAAAGGGGGCTGCTATGGCTTTGAAGTGTCGTGCAGCTCTATACGCCGGAACTTTGGCATACAATTATGATAAGAGTGCTACCAAAACGTTGAACTTGTCGAGTGGTGCTACAGGTATTGAGAAAAGTAAAGCAGAAGGTTATCTGAAAGCTTGTCTGGATGCTTGTGCCGAATTGGAAACTATGGGCTATCAACTCTATCAGAAACAGGCGGATCTGGCAACCAACTATGCAGAAGCATTTATTGCTAAACATGCCGAAAACCCGGAACTGATTCTCTGTAAGGCGTATGATGGTGTGAATGTGATGAATAACTTTACTACCCGCACCCTTACACGTAAGTTAATACGTGTTTCAAATAATAAGGCAGGTTGTGAGGTTAATCCGGTATTGAACTTGGTAAATGATTATGAGATGCTCAACACGCACGAGGCGAAAGAGATGGATGCCTATGTGGGTGATGAAGTGATAGAAGACATGAATGTGTATACGTCTACTTATCAATATAACCTGTACAATAAACCGGAAGATATTTTTGCAGGACGCGATCCTCGTCTGTCTGGTACGGTTCTCTATCCGGGAAGCTCATTCAGAGGTGTTCCTGTCGATCTTCAAGCGGGTTTGGCTATTCCTACTGCCGATGGTTATAGGTTTGAGACTGCACGTACCATACAGGAGGTTGATACTAAGTTGTACAATGATGTAGGTCCGAAATTGACCGGAGAAGACGGACCGCTTCGTGGAGATGATGGTAGTAGTAACTGGTACATTTCACATTCCGGCTTCTTGCTGAGAAAGTTTGTTGATACTGCCGCTGGAAGTGAAATAAAGGGTAATAGCTCTGTTCCTTATATCGTGTTCCGCTATGGCGAAGCTTTGCTGAATGCAGCTGAAGCTGCTTTTTATCTGAATGAACTGGGAGTAGCCAGCTATAACGGACGTCCTACAAAGAGTCTGGCATTGGATTATATCAACCGCGTACGTCAGCGTGCAGGTGGCGATGTGTTCAAATTGACTGAAAATGAGCTGACATTCGATCGCATCGTAAACGAAAGGCGCGTGGAGTTGGCATTCGAAGACCATCGCTATGAGGACTTGAAGCGTTGGAGAATAGCCGATGAAGTGTGGTACAATGATCAGGCCAATAAGAGTGCTACTATCTATGTGTTGTGGCCGTACAAGATTTATGCTCCGGGCACGCCCGAAGATGGTAAGTGGATTTATCGGAAAATGAAAGCTCAGAACAGAGCAAATAATGCTATTTTGTACTTCGACAACAAGATGTATTATAATGGATATCCGATGAATGAAGGTAACCCGAATATTGAGAAGAATCCTAACCATTAATTTACCAACTAAAGCTTAAAAACAATGAAACTAAAATCTATAATTGCAGCAGCATTTGTCGTATTGGGTTTTGTTATGACATCCTGCGAATATGATAATTATGATGCTCCGTCTTATGTTTTCAGCGGTCAGTTGAAATGTGACGGTGAGAACTTCCCTTTTGATTCGAATAAAGGACTATTAAGAGTCTTCCAGAGAGGTTATGGTAAAGTGGACGGCGGCGGCACGGGGATACGTGTCGATGATCAGGGACACTACCAGCAACTCTTCTTCGATGCAGAGTATAAAATGACACTGGTAAATGAAACATTGCCTTTTGAACTTCCTGATTTTGAATCACTGGGTGCAGGTAAAGGTTATGACTCCATTGCCTATCATTTTAACTCGAATGTTACAAGAGACTTTGAAGTGCGTCCGTACTATAAATTGAAGAACCTGAAGGCTGAACTGAAGAACGGCAACATCGTCGCTACTTTCAACATCGAAAAGATGACCAATACGGTGAAGGCAGCTCCGAAGATTGTAAAGACCCGTATTTGGCTGAGCACAAGTTCTTTGGTGAATAGTGGCATCAAGTGTACACGCAGTAGCGATGTGGAATACATCGATGATACTACCTTGCAAGTATATATTCCACTATCTGAGTATCGTAAGAAGGAAAACTACGTAGATAACTACCGTACTTATGCTTTCTATCGCGTAGCTATCGAACTGGAGGGAATGAACCAGTATTTCCTCTTCTCAACGATACAGAAGATAGAAAACCTGCCGGTAGAGTAAACTCTATATTTTGATATGAAGACTCTGTCGGTTTGTACCGGCAGAGTCTTTTCAACTCAATTATTTATTATATCTCTGATAATATCTAAAACATGAAATATCTATTTATACTAATCAGTTTTCTCTCATCCGTCCAGCTTTCCCAGGCTGCTGAAAAAGAATATGCATTGCAGAGTGGCGATGCCGGTCTGTCCATAGCCAAAGACGGAAAACGCCTGAGCTTGCAAACTGATGACGCCCATTATTTGAGTTTAAACGCTCCTTATGTAGTTACATTGGAAGTGAATGCGGAAACGTTGAACGGTTACTATTCTTCTGTGAAGGAAGAAAAAGGATTACTGGTCTGTGTCGCAAAGTTAAAGTCAACTCATGGAACCGTATTTCATGTAAAAGATGTGTTCACCCCCGATACGGAGAACCATTTTCGCATAGATAGGGAGGTGACGATTGACAAAACCGGAAAAGGAGACGATTACTTCAACTCTTATTTCGGACTGACCTTGCAACGTAAAACACAAATAAACGATTTCGAGTTCTTTGTTCCGGGCATCTGGTACAGGAACAACGAAAGCCTCAGACGCGGCTCACTTGCCAGCGATTATACCGATAATTATTTCTATTTCCGCGAAGACCGTTTGCCCTTGCCATTGGTATCTGCCCGTGAGAAGGCTTCCGGATTAGCTATTGATATGATACACCTCAATGCTAATCCTGAAACTTTCTATGGCGAAAACGGAGTAAACAGAATTGTGGATGAACGTATGCAATTTGGTAGCCTGGGTTTCACAGAGACAGATTCACACTCTATTCTCTTTGTCTTCCCCGGAATTGAGGGAGAAACTACTTATGTAGGTCGCCTCCCCGAACAGAAAAGAAAAGGCTTCGCCTATCGTAGCCATCCTGTGAAAGCCGGAGTTAAACATGCCTATAGCCTGACCTTTGGCTTCAACCGGACCAAGAACTTCCCCGAACTGGTGGAAACCGTATGGAAGCAAGCTTGGAATAAATATACCCCTGCTGTGCATAAAGTAGACGTAAAAGACGCCTATGAAGCCAGTATCGAAGTGCTGGATGCTTACCTGCTGAACTTGAATGGTGCACCTGGCTGGCCTTTCTCCGTCTACCTTCCCAACGGCATAGCCCGTGCCTATAACTATCAGATGGGCTTCATCGGCTTCCAGATTTCCAATGCTTACTTCCTGTTGCGGAAAGGACTGGAAACAGATAATAAAGAGTATGTCCGTAAAGCTTCGGAGGTCGTTGATTTCTGGGTGAATAACTCTCAGCTTGAAAGTGGCATCGTGCGTCCCTGGGCAGATGCCTACGTAGACCGCAAAGCAACCTGGCGCGATTATGAAGCCTACATGCGTGTCACCGGTGGAGGTATGGAGGGTATGATGGGCGCATGGAATACCATGAGGAAACATGGCATCGACAAACCCGAATGGCTAGCTTACTGCAAGAACTTTGCCGGTTGGCTGATACGGACTCAGGAAAAGGACGGCAGCTTCTATCTCCGCTATGACTGGAGGACCGGAAAACCCATCCATGACAGTAAATATACCACAACCAATATTATCCGCTTCCTCATAGAACTTTATTCAGCCACGCAGGATAAGCAATATCTGGATGCTGCCCTCAAAGCAGGCGAATTCAGCTATGACTTTATCCACCACGACTACCTTTATGTAGGCGGAGTGATTGATAATCCCAACGTAAAAGACCGCGAATCCGGTCAAATGGCTATTTATGCTTTTCTGGCACTTTATGATGCCACTGGTGATGCCAAGTGGAAGGAGGCTGCCATACAGGCCGCCCGCTATACGGAAACCTTTATGTTTGCTTACCATGTGCCGATGGCCATCAATGATACACTGACCGATTTTCCTAAAGATGTGAGCATCGTAGGGCAAACCCTCATTGCCACCGGACATTCAGCTATAGATAACGGACTGGCTTTCTCCTCCTTTCAGTACTACCGCCTGTACCTGATGACGGGGGATATCCATTTCCTTGAAATGGCAAAGATAATCCAGAACAACACCCTCTCCATCATGGACCTGGATGGTGACATGCGCTACCGTTACAGAGGTTTGCTGACAGAATGCTTCAACCCGCAATCCAATCGTGGACACAGCGTGCGTCAGCAGCTTCCCTGGAATCAGGCTTCCATTCTCGAACCTATGCACCGCTTTATGGATGCTTTCGGCGAGTGGGATATCGACGTCATAGAACAGTGGCCGATGGAGAAGCGGCAAGAGATGATAGAACGCTATGCGCGTACACAAGGTTTGGAAAAAGAATAAAAAAAGAACGCACTATGAGATACTATATCGTAACCATGCTATTATGGGTTGGAGCCGTACAGGCCTTTGCACAGCAACCCCGTTTGAAACAAGTGGACGAATATCTGGCAGCAACCGGGCAACCTGTTGAAGTCGGTAAACCGTTGGAAAAGGAGTATTGTCTGTTGTCTACTCTTTATAAAGGAGACAAAAGTCTGATGCTGAATTTGCCGAACTTGGGAGATTATGGAACGCGCGAAGTCATCCCTTTCGGGTTCAGACTGAACGAGGCTTCTGAGTTGGAACTTACCAGCCGGGAGGGTAACAAGGCTGAGAGCACTGTCCGTTCGTTCTATAGCCAAAGTATGTTTTCCGGAGTTTCCTATCAGTTCTGTGATAGTGTAGTATATGGAATTACTTTATACTATGATAATCAGGACGGAGTGAAACAGGATATACATCAGAATCTGCTGAAACACTTCAAACAGGCTGATTATGTGCAGGGAGAGATCACGGTATATTCTGATCCCGACTATGTGGTAAGAGTATTGCCCGGTAAAGTGGAATTTTACTCTTTGTTTCATTTCCCTATAGTTGAGACTTTCTATCCGGGAGTGTCCCATAAAATATGGTACGGGCCTTACAATTATGAAGCGGACGGCGCATCTGTGATGCTTGCTTTCTACAACCAGGAATCCAAGGAGAATAATATCCAGTCCGCCTTTAAGGTGAGCTATAAGTATCCTGCCGGCAAGCCTTTTAAAATGAACCTCATCCGCTTCATTCTTGACGACGAGACGATTGAACTTCCTTTAGAAGTGGAATATGCTGATATGGTAGACGGAGGAAAGTCGATAGAAGAACGTGATACGCGCACTTTCGTCTTCCCCGAAGTGTTGAAAGCGATAGACCGCTCGGCAGAGGTCGGTGTGGAACTGGTGGGCGAGGGTGGACGTTTCCTCTACAAGATGCCTGCCTTCCAGCGTGCATCCGTTCATACTGCCTATGAATATTTCCGTTGGAATGTAACCAATCCGATGGCTAAATATAGGGCCTGGTAGAAATAATATAACTCTAATATCATAATTGAAGATGAAAATTAAGAATTGTTTCGTAGTGGTGCTGGGAGTCGCAGCATTACTTACCGCAACTTCCTGCGGAAACACCAAAGTAAAAAAAGACGCGTCGGCAGAGGCTGATTCACTTGCAACTACGTATGTTAATCCTCTGTTCCCGAAGGGACCCGATCCCTGGGCTTTGTTCCATGAAGGTACTTACTATTATATGCATACCCTGCAAGATAGTCTGGTACTTTGGAAGACAACCGACATTACCGACGTACAGAACGCTCCCCGGAAAACCGTTTGGATTCCTACCGAGCCTTCCAATAAATACCATCTCTGGGCACCGGAGATACATAACATTGATGGAAAATGGTACATCTACTATGCTGCCGACGATGGCAATACGGACAACCATCAGATGTATGTGCTGGAGAATGTGAACAAAGACCCCTTCGACGGCGAGTTCGTGATGAAAGGCCGCATCAGCACAGATAAGGACAACAACTGGGCCATCGACGGCTCCGTATTCCAGAATAAGGGTGAACTGTATATGGTATGGTCCGGCTGGCAAACCCGCCGCGTGGATACCGAAACCCAATGTATCTACATCGCCCGCATGGAGAACCCCTGGACGCTTGGTTCCGAAAGAGTACTCATCTCTAAGCCAGAACTGGAATGGGAAAGACATAACAAGAATGAAAACGGCTGGAATCCCAGCTACACCATCTATGTGAACGAAGGTCCCCAGCCTTTGAAGAGCCCTAAAGGAAAGTATATCCACCTGGCTTACTCGGCAAGCGGTGTATGGACTCCGTACTATGCACTGGGCCTGTTGACTGCAAGCACCGACAGCGATTTGCTCGATCCGAGTTCGTGGTCCAAATCACCACAACCGGTATTCCATCAATCACCCGAAAACGGAGTGTACGGCACAGGGCATAATAGTTTCTTCCCCTCTCCCGATGGTACGGAGTCTTATATCCTTTATCATGCACGCGATACACAGGTAGACCCCGAAGGGGCCGGAGATACCCGTTCACCCCGTGCGCAGAGATTCGTGTGGCTTGAAGATGATTATCCCGACTTCGGAACTCCGCTTCCTACCTCGACTCGCCTGAATAAACCTTCGGGGACGGTAGTAACTTTTGCGAAGTAAAACCGTCTTATTGTAGGAAGAGCTTCTCGTAGCTCTTCCTTCGTAAGAGATGATTTTAAAACCATAAATTATATGAGAAAGAGTACTATTGCTTTAGCCCTATTGATGTCTGCACCCCTCTGTTGGGCGATAAATCCCGGTGTACCGCCTGAAGGCGAGAATCCTGCCATGCTGTTTGCGGATAGCACTCGCACAGGTATACCTTTTTCAAAAGACCCGCATGTTGTTCCCTTTCACGGGAAGTATCTGATGTATTATTCGGTACCTCCCAAAGGTGGTTCGGGCTGGGGCATAGGCATAGCCGAAAGCCGCGACCTTGAGCACTGGAAACCGATAGCTGCATTGTCTCCTGCTGCCGATTATGAGGCTAAAGGACTATGTGCTCCCGGTGCATTGCTGCGCAACGATACGATTCACCTGTTCTATCAGACGTATGGAAATGGAAAGAAAGATGCCATCTGTCATGCCTGGTCGGTGGACGGAGTTCATTTCACGCGCAATGCCACCAATCCCATCTTTGCACCGAAGGCTGGTGACTGGAATTGCGGACGGGCGATTGATGCGGAAGTGGTGTTTGCCAACGGGAAGTATTTTCTTTATTATGCCACCCGCACTCCTGACTATGAAAAGCAGATAGTGGGTGTGGCTACAGCTCCTGCCGGTACTAACTTTAACCGGGAGGCATGGACGGAAGCTTGCGACCGGGCTGTCCTTGTTCCCGAATGGCCTTGGGAGGAAACTTGCATAGAGGCTCCTTCGGTGGTGGAAATGGATGGTACGTTGTATATGTTCTATGCCGGGGCCTATAATAACCGTCCCCAGCAGGTAGGTCTGGCAACCAGCAAAGACGGTATTCATTGGAAGAAAGCATCAAACAAACCTTTCATGACGAATGGAGATCCGGGTACGTGGAATTATTGTGAATCCGGTCATCCCCATATCTTTAAGGATAAAGATGGGCAGACTTATCTCTTTTATCAGGGTAATAAGGACTTTGGTAGAACCTGGTTCCTGTCACAACGGAAGGTGGTCTGGAAGGATGGGATGCCACAACTGAAATAAAAGAGAGGCGTATCAGGACAGAGATTCACATCTCATCCTGATACAGCCTCTTCTCCATTCAAACCTAATTATAAACCTAATCTATAAACCTAACTTAGTGACTTTTTATTTATTCTTCCGGGAAAATAATCCGGTAATTTCCGCTCAGATGCATGAAGGCGAAAAGACGGAGCAGTCCGTCATAGTATGCATCGAAGTAACCATCCTCATACGGCTCATGTCTGGCATTCCATAGCTTATCTACAAATTCCCGACTCTTCTCGTGCGTACACATTAGCGATGCGGCGGCAGAAGTGGCAACCAGACCTAATGAGTGTCTCAACGCCTTATATCCTCCGGCTCCGAGAGTGTCTTTCACTTGGGTCCCGTCTACATTATACTGGTCTACGAAAGTGTCGATGCCCTGGCTGTAGAGGAAATCTTGAATCTTATTCCCGTATTCTTGTTGCCATTCTTTGTCGGCACATGCCCAGGAGTAATCTAAAGCCATGTTCATGGGTACGCGCCAGGAGTCGAAGCGGAAGGCGTCACCGATGATACGGTTGTTATTCAGCAGGGTGCCGTCATAGTTATTGTAATCGGGATTTAATCCGGTCACGGGATGGATGCTCTTATGCAGATACTCGCGGCTGCGTTCGGCACACTCCCGCCAGAGGTCGGCTCTGCCGTCATTGGCCCAGCGCGCCCATACTTCGTAGAAGGCGGGAACGTGATAGGACGGGTCGGTGAAGAGTCCGCCGCGTATGTCGGGAACGAAGGTGATGAGCTTATGTTCCAGGTTGATGAATGGCATTACGCGGTCGGTTCCGTCTTTCTGCATGGAGCAGTCCAGGATGTTCCGGGCTTCGGCAAGGTAATCGATACCAGTGTCGTTTCCCCAGAGGTTGGAGGCGAAGATGAGGGCGGTGACGTAATAGAGTTCCCCGTCGGAGGCGGGACCTTGGGAGTTACGGGTTCCGTCTACCTGGCAACTCCAGGCGAAGTAGCCTTTCAACGGGCCTTCCTGGTGCTGCATGTGCTTCTTGCCCCATCGCCAAAGGCGGTCGAAGATGTCCTGGCGATTGAACTGTACGGCAATCATTAGTCCGTAGGACATGCCTTCGGTGCGTACATCGTGGTTTTTGATGTCACTGATGTAAGCCATAGAGTCGCCCACTTCAAAGTAAACTTTGTTGGGACCATAGAATACATCGTCGAAGGCCGACTTGAGTTTGGCATCTATATCCGCTTGCTTATACCCCATCTCGGCGAAGAGGTTCCGGTACTTCTGTGTTTCGAAAGCGCCTTTATCCCAAGGCTTTGTCGGGTCTGCCTGCTGCGAACAGGATGTTCCAGCAATGAGGCAGAGGAGGAGGTAAAATAAGTTCTTCATAAAGGAACGTTTTATATTATGTGATTTTCAAGATGATGTAGTTAAGTGATAATTTAATGAGGAATGAAGAATGAAGAATTACCTTGCGGCATGTTCGCATAGCGCAGCCCAATTTTTTATTCTTCATTCCTCATTCTTCATTAAATTGTCATTTAACAGTGACTGGTATTGCCTTCAACTGTTTCAGCTCCGACGTACCACCATAAAGTATTTCATAATCACCTTCTATCGGGCGCATCGTGTTGGTTTCCGTATCGAACCATTCGAAATCTTCTTTGCTTAATGATACGGTCACATTGTTGGTTGCCCCTTTGGCGATATTTACACGCTTAAAGGCGCGGAGTGCATGCGACGGACCTTCTTTATCGCTCGGACGGCGGAGATACACCTGTACCACTTCTTCCCCGTCGCGTTCACCCGTATTGCTCACGGGGATGGTCAGGATGGTTTGTTCTCCATCTTTCACTTCTTGTGTATTTAAAGAAGCGTCTCCGTAACGGAATGTGGTATAGCTCAAACCATGCCCGAAGGGGAAGAGCGGAGTTTCCGTCATGTACCGGTACGTGCGCCCTTTCATGGAATAATCTTCAAAGCCAGGCAGTTGGCTCGTGCTTTTATAGAAAGTAATCGGAAGTCGTCCTGCCGGATTGTAATCTCCGAAAAGGACATTGGCGATAGCCGTACCACCGGCCTGACCTGGATACCAAGCCTGTAAAATGGCGTCGCATGTCTTTGTTTCCGGTGTCAGGGCGATGGCGGAACCGGAGAAGTTGACGAATACCACCTTCTTTCCGGCTTTCTTTAATTCGGCAAGTAGGCGGCTTTGGATGGACGGAAGTTCGATTGTTTCGCGGTCGCCTCCTTTGAAGCCAGGGATGTTGACGTGCATTTCTTCACCTTCCACAGCTGGGGATATGCCGCCGGCAAAGACGATGACATCTGCATTTTTCACCCGGGCCACGGTCTGATTCAAGTCAACCGGTATCTCGCGTCCCATGTCGAAGTTGAGGGCTGCGTCGCGGAAGCGAAACATGAAGTCGATTTTGATGCGATATTCCTTTCCGGCTTCTGCCTGAAGGGTATATATCTTGGCGTTGTTTTTGAAATTGACACCACCTGCCACTTCTTCGCCATCGATGGCAAGCTTCGTGATGCCCTGTGTCTGGAAGCGGAAGGCGATGTCTTCGCTCTTTTCAGGACGGAATACGGACTCGTAGCTGGCGGAGAAGTCGGTGAGGTTGACACCCGCTGCAAAGGCGGTGGCCCCAGTAGTGATGAAGTGGAACGGAGTGCTGATTTGTGTGGTCACATCAGGGTCTCCTTCCTGTTTCGTATTGTTCCAATACTTGGCACTGAAACCTTGCTTGCCGTCTATGCTGCACTGCTGGAATACGCTTTGCAGGGTGACGTCGGAAGTCAGGTCGCAACCCGGTTCGTAGATGATTTGCGCTTCGGGCAGATATTGGCGGATGCCTTCGAGCAGGGTGACGGTATGTCCCGGAAAACCGTTATAGTTGCCCCATTGCATCACGGAGTCGTTGGCGTTGGGACCCACTACAGCTACTTTCAGGTTCTTGTTCAGTGGCAGTACGTTTTGGTTGTTTTGCAGCAGTACGAGGCTTTCGCGTGCCATGCGCAGTGCCAGTTCGCGGTGTTTTTTGCTGTCTACCACGCTGTAAGGAATCTGTGCCCAGGATACCAGTTCCGGACTGTCCATTTCGCCCAGCTCAAAGCGTGCTTTCATCAGGCGTTTCAGTGATATGTCTATTTTCTTTTCGTCAATCAGTCCTTGTTCCACGGCTTGGGGCAGTGAAGCATAGCTTTCTCCACATTCTACGTCCGTTCCCGTCAGGACGGCTTTGGCGGAAGCGTGTTCTTTGTCCGGTTCCGTTTCGTGAGCGCCTTTATTGAAAAAGTCGTTGATTGCCCAACAGTCGGATACGATGATACCGTCGTAGGCCCATTCGTCGCGGAGTATCTGCACCAACAGGCGATTGCTTCCACAGCAGGGTTCACCTTCGAAGCGGTTGTAGGCACACATCACTTCTTTTACGTGTGCTTTCTGAACGAGGTCTTTGAATGCGGGCAGGTAAGTTTCCCACAGGTCGCGCGGGTCCACGTTTTCGGCATCGAAGCTATGGCGGTTCCATTCGGGACCGGAGTGTACGGCAAAGTGCTTGGCGCAGGCGTGCAGCTTATTATATTTTTCCTCTTCGGGACCTTGCAAACCGTGTACTACTGCCATACCCATTTGTCCGGTCAGGTAAGGGTCTTCACCGTAAGTTTCCTGTCCCCGTCCCCAGCGCGGGTCGCGGAAGATGTTGACGTTGGGAGTCCACATCGTAAGTCCCTGATAGCGTTTCAGTCCGCCTTCTTTGCTGAACTCTGCGGTCTTGGCACGGGCTTCGTCGGAGACTGCCGTAAATACGTCGTAGAGCAAATCGTTGTTGAAAGAGGCTCCCATACCGATGGCT
>ULMJ01001815.1_pt1 | contig 13163 bp, 16 predicted proteins | sample 1951641 | NCBI WGS metagenome assembly ULMJ01 (sample SAMEA4835550, study PRJEB28245) | human gut metagenome | biome: gut microbiome; material: fecal sample | place: Denmark | collected 2008 | reverse complement strand
GGATAGAGCCCGGTATACAGCATTCTGGCAAGCCGTTTCCATTTCTTCCGGAGAACGGTAACTCTCACTGTAACCGTCATTGGAGGCGCTGACCAGCGCCCCGGAGGATACCCGGGACGCCTGAGCGTTGTGCAGAATATCCGCTATCTGTCCGCAGGCCTCGGCCAACTCGTCCTTCTGCTGCTGTGCATACCGGGCTGCCCTGCCCATGGTTAACTGGTCGATCTTACGAGATGCACGTGGGCCCCATAGCGAGAAATCTTCTTCCGCCATAGAGCCCCCCATAGCCTGGTATTGTTCATAGGTGCAGTAGATCATATCCTTAGCTTCCCACAGCAGTCTCAATGCGCTTAATATACAGGGTCTGGGGCTTGGAGACCTTGATGCCGTAGACCTTGCGGCCCTGGACGGCAGAAGCGCCGATATAGTTACCGGAGCCGTTAAGATCCTGGAGATGGATAGCTACCTGCCACTCCATTACCCGGTGGCACCAGTTAGGATGGCCGCAGATAAACTCCGTGGTGGTCTTTTTGCTGGCCACCCGGGTGGTGGACTCGTAGTCCATATTGTTGGTCTCATAGACCACGAAGCCGGCAATTTTGCCCACAGCACCGGTCTGCACCAATTCCTGAGAGAGATCACCCTGCTTGACAAACCGGTCATCCAACATGAGCACTTCCAGGTATTCCGGGCTTACCAGCATCCAGCGCTTGCCGTCGTTAGGTACGCCCTTACGGGACAGAGTGCGCTTGGCAGCCAGAGCCTCCTTGTAGGCAGTGGTCTCCGTGCAGGCGGTCTTGGTGGCGGATACCGTAGCACCGGAATCTCCGGCGGCCTCCAATACACCGATGGACTTCTTGTCGATGGACAGGCCCATGGAGTAACCGGCAGAATCCAGCCGCTCTGCTACAATGCCGTCGGGTACCGCCGCCGCGTCGTAGCCATCGATAAGCTCGTTCACAGCCTCGTCGTTGTCAATATCCAGATCCATATAGGTGGTGGTTCCCGCCTCGGGGTCAATGCCGGAAGCCTTGTCGTAGGTCTTGACTTCCACTTCCGTGTCCCGAACGGGAATCTTTACCTTGCCGGCCTTGGGGTTGCCCTCATATCGGGTGTTGAAAATCGCATGGTCTCTGGTCACCAGGGTATTGCGCAGCTTGGCATCCACCAGCTTAGACCAGCGTTCCTGCAGAGTATGTGCCATTAAAAATCATCCTTTCTTTTAATTTAAATCCATTCCCGGGTTCAGCGCTTCAAAAGCGGCGCTGACACCGTCCTCTTCCGCGCTGCCCCCAGCTCCATGTTCGCCTCCGGTGTTCACCTGCACGCCGGGGGTATTGTCCTCATCGAAGAGCCAGGGATTTTCTTTCCGCAGGCTCTCCAGCTGTTCATCCATTCCCAGGAGTTTATCGCCGTCCAGCTTGATAGCGTCCAAATCCAGCAGCGCCCGGGCAGCCTTGCTGTTCTTGGCCCGGCAGCCCGCCAGGGCCAGCTCAATGGCGTTGTCCCGGCGCATGGCAGCCATATCCGCATCATACTTGGCCTGGAGGTTACCCAACTGTTTCTTCAGATCACCCACATTGGCCCCATCAAATTCCTTGGCAGCGTCCTGCAGTTCCTTGATGGTTTTTCTCGCCGTAGCCAGCTCCCCCTGAGCCTGAGAGGTATTGTTCTTTTCGGCGTTGATGTCGTTCCCGTTCTCGTTCATGAGCCAGTTCAGCTGTTCATCGGTGATGCCGGGGATTTTAGCTTTTACTTCTTCGCGTTTCATAGAAATTCCTTTTACCTACGCTTTTTAACGGGGGTTGCATCCCCTTGGCTGGCCGAGTTTTACGCCGTCCCGGGGCAAATTTGGGTATGAAAAAGCACCCCTTTTAGAGGTGCTTTTTAACAATACAATTACTGGGAAATTCCCAGAGCGGGCTATTCCGAATTATCATCAAGAATCTTCTGAAAATCTCGAGATAGAAGCTGTTCTTCAGGGACATCCCCGTCAAATAGCTCACATTCTGCATCGTAAGCAGGGTCAATGGGATGCGCTTTCAGAAATTCTTCCATCTCCTTACGTTCCTGCGGTGTAATATCTAACGCCATACTCTTCAATTCCTCCTAATAAATCCCGTATATATTCAGCATAAGCATCGGGGTTATTCAAATAATCAGGGTGACGATCTAAAACAGCTTTTCTGTACATATCATACCTTACAAAAGAAAATGCTTCTGTTTTTTCCACGGCATACACAGCCCCATTGTTCCCAACAGCGGTAAGCATTTTCATGTTATCATCTTTCGCAAAAAGCCGCAAGTCCGTATGGGTGAAGGTTCCCCCAGTGGGATGTGTGTGCATAGCAATATGAGGAACGCTCTCTTGTGGTATGAAAACTTTTGCAGCTTTGTCTTCACCAATGGTTTTATGAAGCAGTTTCATCGATAAATCATAGGTAGCACCCGCTTCTGTTCCCAGTGGTTTTCCAGATATAGAGATCAATAGTTTTTTATGCTCATTTTGTAATTTTGTCTGCAACGTCGGAGACAAAAGTTGGCAGGAGAATTTTTTAACTGATGCAAGACTTTTTGTTGTAATAGGCAGTGGATCAAGATTAACACCATATAAAAGCCTTTTCTTAGCTTTCCATGTCGCTCTATTTGCCTGACTTCTCCCAAATCTTTCCACTTGACTGCGGAATCCGTCCCGGTCAAGCCCGGTTTGCCTACAGAAGTCCCGCTCCGTAGCCCGCCATTGTGCCAGTTTCACGCTGGCCTGGGTGGTATCCATCCCGGCGGCGTCCAGCATCAGGTATTCCCGTTTCCACCGGCGTATCTGCCGCTCGATATACCTCTGCTGCTGGGTGGCGTCGTAGTAGGAGAGGGTTTTGCTATTGTATTGGACGGTTTTCTCCTCGTACTCCCGGAGCTTGGAGCGGGGATAGGCGCTTTCTGACAGCCCCTCAAAATAGGGAAAAAAGCTGTGCCGACAATTCCACCCGCACAGCCCTGGGCCGGTTCCGTATCCGGTAGAACTTACAAAATCAGGGTGTTTCCGGCTCTTACCCGACCGGCTGAACACCTTTCCCTGCCAACGCACGTGCTCCGGCCGGGCCCCCGGATGGGCGGTGGTCTCCACCAGGTCACAGCCCATCTCTTCAGCCCGGGCTTCAGAGAGCCGCGCTGCCGTCTGATTAACCCCGGTAAGAACTGCCCGGCGCACTGCAACATCCATGGCGTCGGTGTGGCCCGTGGGGTATGTGATGGATTGCAGCCCTGCAGAAGCCAGTTCCTTGATGGCCCGGCGAATGGCGGTCTGGTAATCAAAAGCCCCGGAAGAAATTTGCAGCCAGGCTCGGTCAAGAGCGCGCTCAAACTGCTGGGTGGCAGTATTTGCAGTAGTTGCCGTAAGATTCAAAAATGTTTTTTGAGTTTGCCGTGCCCCGGCTCGGAGCAGATTCAATAGAGCAGGGCTGTTATTGACTTTCCCCGGGGTGAGGCCTACTGCCCGGTAAATTTGATCGTCGTAGTAGAGGGCCTGCCCGCCGGCGGCTTGAAAGAGGGCATTGAGCTCTCCCTGAGTCTTGCCTGTGAGTCGCTGGAGATGATAGCGGATGGTCTGCCGGGTCTCGCCCAGCTGCTCCAAGCGCCAAGCCTGCCACTGGGCGGTATCTGTGATGGATTCTGCCTTCAGAAGCCGCCGGGCCATATCCTCCAGAATGTCCTCCTCCACCTGGCGAAACAGAGTTATCACGCTATCGGGAAGGCTGTCCAGATAATCGGGGAGCAGCATCAGGCGTCACCCTCTCCAAAGGTCAAAAGCTCTGTTCCGGCGTTGGATTCTTCGGATGCTTCCTGTACAGCAGCCCGGGCGTCCTCCTCACTCATGCCCCGCCATTCCATGTTGTAACGGTATTTGGGGATAAACCCGCTCAGGGCGTCATCCTTATCCTGGGCCCGGCGGGTCTGAGCATCGGTGATATAGCTGTCGTCAAAGTTGATGGTGATGGGGGTTTCCGGATTCACCGCCGCCCCCAGCAGGTTTTGGCCAATCCACAGCATGGAGCGGAAAACCTGCAGCAGCGCCGCCTCAATCTTGATTTGGTGGCGGTTGGCGTGCTGCACCATGTCCTGCCGGCCCCCCGTATATTCCGTGGCAGTTTTTACGCCGGTGTTTGTAAACTGGTAGTGGTGGGCGCCCAGACCGCACTTGAAGCTGAAATAATCCAGAGCGTCCTGTACGGCTCGGCTGTTCTGCTCCACCCGCAAATCCGGATTATACTCGTGCCATTCCGGTTCTGTGTCCGGGTCGCTGCCGGAGGTATGCATAAAGAGTTGCTGGCGCAGGCTATCCGGCGTCACATAGTGGAGCTTCCCTTCTTTGTCCACCCGAGTTTGCAGCAGATTCCGACCGTAAAAGACCTTTTTCCCGCCCAGGAAAATATCCCGGCAGTAGTTGTCAAAGGCCAAATCACACTGCTTGGCCTGATCCAGCGCCTCCGCGAAGACGCTCATTCCCAAGCCAGGGCCCTTGGTGTCGGTTTTGACAATGTTGGGGGAAAAGGTGGAAAACCAGGGCACGCTGCTGCCCGTGGAGAAGGAGGCTGCCATTCCCGCAGGCAGGGGAGCGGACTCATAGCTGGCGCTCTCACTGTCCTCATCCCGGCTGGTGAAATACTCGTTGGTAATCCGGTACTGCCCCTGGATTAGCCGGTGAGTCTGCAGATAGATACAGCTGTTCCCGCTTATGGTGACCTCGGAGGCAAAAGCTGCCTCGATGATTTTCCCATGGCGGATAGTCAGAGGCAGGATGCATTCGGCAGGGAGATAATCTACACAGAGCTGGGCTTCTGGAGAGGGGATTGCCTTTCCACCCTGGACGGTTAGGGCTTCCACTGAGAGCACAAATGCACCGGTACCGGAGCGGAAGGCCAGTTCCACCAGGGCGTTAGCGTTGGGCCAGAACTCCATGCGCCCCAGCTGACCGCCGGTCTGCTGATCGTCCTCCCCCAGAAGCCACCGGGCGGAAGATGCGTCCTCCACGGTAACGGTGGTTTTATCGTTGAGCAGAAGAGAGGCCCAGTCTTCGCAGGCCCGCTTAGGCATTTTCAGCCGGTACATTTCCCGGGTGCAGAGGCTTCCGTCCAGGCCGGTCTCTTTGATGCAGTGAAAAGGGGAATACCATCCTTGCCACCAATCTCGCCACTGGTCAATGGTGGTATAATAAGCGCCCTGGAGGTTCCAGCCTTTGGTTTTATTCAGATATTGAATGAATCGCGTAATGTTCATAATGTCAACCTCAAATAGCGTTTGTAGTCCCGCTCAATGGTGTACTCGAAAGCGTCCAGGGTGTCCACGTCGGTGGTGCCATCGTCCAGGCGCTCATCTACACCCGGATGCTTCCCGCTCCACAAAGCAGCGGAAAGAGCGTCCCGCAGGGTGGCGGACGTGGGCAAATACCAAAAACGCCCGCTTCCCATCAGAATGGAAGTCAGGCGGATACGGTCGGTGATTTCAATTTTCCGGGAATTGTAAATCCGGTCAGCCAGCCACGCAAAGCGGGAGCGCAGCGCCGCAGACCGCAGGCTGTTTTTCAGCACCTGTTCGGCGGAATCGCAGTACACGGCATGAATCTCGCCCCAGTTCAAAAACACCGCTTCTGCAAATTCCAGAAAAGCACGGGAGAGGGCGGCTTCATCGGTGCCCTTTGCATCCATTTTCCGGCTCATAAGCCCCACCACTCCGGCGTAACCGGGCAGAGTTCCGGTGGCCGCAAAGGCGTGCCCGGAGCCATTGCCGCCAAAGTCCACGCCGATCTGCACCCGCTGAAGCTTCAAGGGCTTTTCCTCCGGCCAGAGGAACCGCTTAGGGTCATCGGCAAACAGCCGGTAAATCACGCCCTCGGCCGCCATCCACTGTCCCAAAATAAACCGGTTGTAGTAGACGGTGCCGGAGTATTCCTTTTTGAGTTCTGCCACCACGTCAGAAGGCAAGGCCCCGTCGTCAATGGTATAGGACTGCTGAAAGATATCCGCATCGGAATCCAGAAACTTTTTGAACCAGTGCTGGGGGCTGTCGGGGTTGCAGGTACCGTCAAAACGGGAATGCTCGCAGCGCAGGCGGCTCTTGAGCATGGCAAAAACCTCTTCCGACCAGGTGGTCACCTCATCGCCGTAGGCGTACTCAAAAGTGGCGCCCTGGATGCGGGCCACGTGCTTTTTGTTGTCGGCTCCCAGGGCATACACCTTTTTGCCGAAGAGCCGCACGGTGTTGTCGCTGCTGATATTGCCCACCAAATCCGGCCCCCAGAACTCCCGCATGGGATCCAGGATATTGCGTTCCAGCGTGCCCTTGGTGTTTCCCAGAAGCACCAGCAGGCCTTCTCCACGGGCGGCCAGGATGCGCTTGGGAATTACAACGGTGTAGTCCACGAAGCTCTTTCCGGATCCGGTAGCGCCGGTTTTTACATTCCAGCGGTGGCAGCAGTTCCGGAGGTATTCAGTCTGTTTCGTGGTCAATGGCACTATCAATTCCTCCCAGGAGTTCTTTTGCCTTCTTCATGGGCTGGGTATCTTCATCGGAATTTCTCCGCTTCAGCTCCTGCTTTTTGAGACCTAGCTCCTCCCGGGCAACGCTCCGGCCCAGCACGTCCTGGATGCGGTCAAAGGCCCGGGTGTCACCCTCAGCCGCTGCCAGAAACAGTGCCTTAACCAGCACCATCTCATTATCCATATCCTCTGGATCAACGCCCATAGCGGTAAGCTCGGCCTGGTCATTATCCGCAGCAGGGAGGGAGAGGAGCAGTTGCATTTTCTGCTTCATGCTCTTTTTACGCCGGCGGGCTTTTCCACTTGCTTTTCCTCCAGCGGAGGCAATTTCTCTCTGTTCGCTCTCTGTTCGTTCGCCAAAAGGTACCAGATTCTGCTCGTTGGCCATCAAGGCCCGCCCCCTTGGCGCTCCCGCAGATGCTTAGCAGATATGCGCAGGTCAGCTATCTCGCGCTCTAATAGGGCCACACGGGAGGAATGACTGTCGTCATGCCTGTGATCGTAATCTGCCCGCAGCTCTGCGAGACGGGCTTCTAAGGCTGTAATCTGCCTGGTGTATGTATCAATCATAGCGTCGTAGATCATCATTATCACCTCAAAACAAAAGCACCCACCCGGGAAGGATGGATGCTTTAGCGTTCCCACCATGGTACGCATCGTTGAGAGGCGTAGTGGGAACTGTATCATGATACCCCGTATCTTATATGCCGCACACGGGAAGGCGGCAGTTTTGTTCTGTGGTGTACATCTTTGCGGATAGGTGCATACCTTCGGCACAGAACAATCGATGGTGTTTTTGGATTACACCTAACCATACCGTAGGGGATTCTGTCCTCATGCGGATGGGATTCCCCAAGTGTCCCCCACTGGGACACTAGCACCTGTTTCCAGGGAGAAGTGCGGGGGGCCCTGTTACCAATAGGAGAAAAGGAGGGTTTTCATGAACTTCCTTGTAATCAATTTTCCATGGTATCAGTATACTCCCCTTTTTTGGCTCTAGGGGGCCAACTTTATATAAAACCAAACTTTTTTGCTACAAGGTGAATGAACTCTGAGTGCCATCTTCTGGCAGTTCGATAACTGATATGGCATTGTTGAGCGCTTCCTTCTAACGTATATCTTCCATCCCAGAAGACCAATTTTATCATTCTCATTTTTTCTTTTCCGGTTTTCATGGCCTGAGTTTCCTCTATAGCCTCCCGCACCGCGTCCATCTCTTTCCGATTGATCTCTGGCAGTTCCCGCAAAGCCGCCGCGCCTGTAGGGTCTGAAACGGAATTTATTGGCCTTGGTAGCCCGGAAAGGACAGGGGAGATACTTGTATTATGTAACTCCTTTTCTCGCTCTACAAGGCCAGGATACCGCCGTATCATACCCTTAACATAAGGCCACCAGTCGTAGCGTGGAGTGCTCATGTTTTACCACTCTCCTTCATGCACACGGGCAGATTACAGATTCCATTATGGTTTTTCCATTCGCAGCGCTTCTCTTTGCAGAATTCCCGGTACTTTCCATCATATTCCCAATGATATATAAAAAGTGGTTCTTTCTGATCTTTCATTTTTTTCAACCTCTTTGCGGCGCATGTCTCATTAGCACCTTGTACGGTTTTCGCTAACACTTGGGCGCGATATTTCTCCGCTGCCAGAACGATATGGGGAGGAGGCTGCATTCCATACGCCTCACCAATTTTACGGAGAGAGTCTACTGTGGGGCACTGCAGACCATTTATCCAATTGTATACAGATGTTATAGATACTCCGCACAACTCCGCAAACGCCTTGCACGTTATACCTGTCTGCTCGTAGAGATTCCGCACCCACTCTACAGCAGCCTGCATTTCTGGGGTCATGGTTCTTCCTCCTTATCCACCGCCGGGGCCCTCTTGATCTTGTCCACCCAGCGCCGCCATTCAAACTGCTCCGCAAGCTCAGAGTCCGATCCTGTGGTGATCTCCGGCTCTGTTTCTCCCCGAAGTAGGGCAGAGCGGCTTATGAGGTCGGGAGGGGCGGGCGGCGGGGTAAGGGTGGGCTGCCTTTGAAGCAACCTGATAATCATTCCCTTTGTCCACGTTCTGCGGCCGTGTTTCCATTCGAGCAGCAGATCATCTATTGCAGCATTCGCATCAATCATCCTTGCCATCTTTCAGCGCCTCCCTTACCGTTTGTATGTGTAGTGCTTGCCATCCGGCCCCATGAGCGTAATTGTTGTCGGCATTCCGCTTCTATCCTGCGTAAACGGCAAATAACGAGATTTTACAATCCGTAGTTCTTTCATGTGCCTTTCTTCGCACTCCGCGCATTCCAATTTGCTTTTGAACTTCGTTCCACAGACTTCACACTGGTAAAATTCAATTTTCTTCATGCAACGCCTCCATCCTCTCCATCACCATCTGCACGGCCTCGTCCGTCATGGGAGCGCCGCAATGTGGGCAAAATTGGGTTATGAGCTCCGGCTCCTCTTGCTCGTAACCGCACAAGGAACAATGGCTGAAAGAGTATTCGTCCTCAATCCACTTTCCACGCATCCTCTCCACCTGCTCCCGGCTGACGGGGCGGAGGGCAGTGAGGGCCACCAGAAACACTTCTTTTTGCTCATCAAGTTCCTTTTGGAGCGCATCCGAACACGATTCCCAATATGTATCTGTGTCCTGTATAGTTTCTTCTAACCACTTAACCGCTTCTTCCCGTGTCTTCATCACGAATTGTCCTCCTTCACTTTCCGTATTCTTGCTTTTAATGCCTCCAGAAGGCTTCCTTGTACATCCGCCTTTTCGGATAGAGAACGAACCACGTCTTCATCCATCCCGCCCTGTACCACGAGCCTGTGTACAATTACCGGCAACGTCTGCCCCTGGCGGTGCAGACGTTTATTCGCCTGCTGGTATAACTCCAGAGACCAGTTTAAGCCGAACCACACTATATGCCGCCCTCCCTGCTGCAGATTCAGCCCGTAAGCGCAGCTTGCAGGGTGCGCCAGAAGCATGTCTATTTCCCCGGCGTTCCAATCCGATTCATCTTTCGGGCCTGTATACACCCGGATCCGCAATCCGGTTTTTCCGAGAACCCGCAAAAGCCTGTCTTTGTCATGTTGGAAATTGTAGAACACCAGGGCATGCTCACCGTCCAGAGCTTCCACCAATTCCATGAAGGATTCCAGTTTGCAACGATGTATTTCCGCTACGCGGCGACGATCATCGTACACAGCGCCGCTGCACAACTGCAGAAGCTTATTTGTGAGAACACCAGCGCTCCCTGCGTCAATGGTTTTTTCATCCACTTGTAAGAGCGCTTTTCTTTCCAGCTCCTGGTACGCTGCCTTAGCCTTGGCGTCCAGCACCACGGGGATATCATCCGTAACGATCTCCGGCAGAGAAAGATAATCCGATGCCTGCATGCTGACACAGATATCCGCCAGCAAGCGCTTCACCGTATCCTCAGCGCCATCTTTAGGCTTATAGGTAAATACCCGGGTGGCGTCCCGCTTGTCCGGATTAAAATAGCGCTCCCGGAAGCCCCCTATGGTCCTTCCCAGACGTTCCCCCTGATCCAGCAGATACATCTGCGGCCACAGATCCAGAAGGCTGTGTGGGGCAGGGGTGCCTGTAAGTTCCACGATTCGGCGTATGTGCGGGCGGATGCTTTTAAGCGCCTTCCATCTTTGAGACTGCCGGCTCTTAAAACTGCTGGCTTCGTCTATCACCACCATGTCAAACGGCCAGTCGTTACGGAAATAATCCACCAACCATTTTACATTGTCCCGGTTTATTACATACACATCTGCGGGGGTATTTACTGCCCGGATCCGTTTTGCCTGGCTGCCCAGCACAGTTGAAAAACGGATGTGCCGGAGATGGTCCCATTTACCAGCTTCGTTCTGCCATGTAGCTTCGCTCACCTTTTTGGGGGCGATCACCAGGGCCCTGGAAACATCAAACCGTGAGTATTTGAGTTCCTCAATAGCGGTCAGGGTTATAACCGTTTTCCCCAAGCCCATATCCAACCATAATGCTAATGCGGGGGACTCCACAATACGCCGGCAGCAGTATGCCTGGTAAGGGTGGGGTGTGAATTTCATGAAATCACCTCCATTCGGATCCATTTCAAAAACAAATCTACCTCTGCAGGATTTCGCAGAACATACACCCTGTGCCCCTTGGACTGCAGCCATCCAATCTGCCTTTCCTGCAAGGTCCGTAAATCCCCGTCCGGAGCTTTTGTTTCCACAAATAATACCCTCCCGCCGGGAAGGCATACCAACCGGTCAGGCACGCCGTTGTTCCCAGGGCTTATGAATTTATATGCCCGCCCGCCCAGGGCTTTTATTCCCCTGGTAAGACGGTGTTCTACCGTACTCTCTTTCATATGCGCACCTCTTTAGTGAGACTCCAGAACCATTGGTCGGTGAATGGGTGTTCCCTGCTCCAGTTGTTCGTAACCTGCACCTCCAACAATCCTTTTGCCAGTCTTAATTCAGCTCGGGAGAAGCCTTCCTGTTTTGCCGCAATCCGTATGTCTGAAACTTCTTTTGGCCCGTCGGATAAATAGCTTCTCAGCCAATCGCAAGCGTTCTTTTTTGTCATCGTCAACACTTCCTCGCGCATGTATAGTTTAAAATTATGCGTGCATGATGTATTTAAGGGGTTATATATTTTCTTTATTTTCTTTACTTCTTTAATTTTACTTACATAGGATAAAATCTGTTAACCTTGTAAACATAAGATAATAAATATAGGATTTATGCGGCTTTCAGGCGTTAACAATTCCGTGCACAATCGGGTGCACACTCTGAATCTGTTAACTTTTCGGGGACGTTAACACTTTGGAGCGTTAACATTCGGTTCGTTAACGCTTTACCGGCTTCGGCTACCCTGTGAAATCCTCTTTGGTGCCCATATATTTTTCCAAATCGCATAATGCCCCCGGGCTCCCAGCCGGGAAGACTGGATAGTATCTGATTTACCCGCCGGCTGTCCTTCGAAGGGATGACCGGCCGTTTGTCGTTGAGCCCTTCCCGCATGATCTCGATGGCACATGCCCGTTCCCTGGGAACCAGATGGAGAGAGCTTCCTTTTCCCTGGCCGTGCCAAAACAAGTCCCTCCTGCTCGCATCCCATTGAAGCCAATCCTCCGGTATGGGTCTGTCCAGGAATTCTTCTATGACGCCGCGCAGATCGTCTACTTCCATACGCGCCTGTCGGCGGCGTTCCGCTTCCTCTTCTTCTGCGGCTCCCAGCATAAGGCTCTCTCCTGCCTGCCATCGCAGAAAGGCTTCCGCCCAGATTTGTCCTATCTCTTCCTCTGTTATGTCGAAAACACTTTTGGACGCTTTCCCAGTACAGTCTATTGGCCAATATCTGCGGTTCCCGGTGGGATCCTTCAAATAGTCCCTGTCATTGGTAGTCCCGAAAAAAACACAGCGCCGAGGAAGCTTTTCTGTCCGGCGGGCATATGCTGCCCGGTATTCATCCACACGCCTGGAAAGCATCTGTTTTACCATGTTGGTTTCCGTTTTGTTCAGCGCCGCCAGTTCCCCAATCTCAATAATCCAGTTTCCCTGCAGCTGTTCTGCCGCCTCTTTTCCATCAAAGGTGGTAATAGAATTGGAGAACCAGGGCCCGCCGAGTTTCGCAAAAAAGGTACTCTTACCGATTCCCTGTGCGCCGCAAACTACCGGTACCTGATCATATTGGCAACCGGGCTCCATAGCTCTGGCTACAGCGGCTACCAGGCTCTTTCGTGCTACCGCTCGGGTATAGGGACAGTCTTCGTCTCCGAAATAATCGGAGAATAACGTGTCCAGCCTGGGCGTTCCATCCCATTTCCGGGACAGCAGGTATTCCTGGACGGGGTTATATGGATGCATGCAAGCGACCTGCACCAAGGCGTCGTCGATAATATCCTTGGAATGGAATCCCAATAGCTGTTCTACGCAATCCCGCAAGCCGGCGTCGTCCCCATTTGACCATTCGGACGTCACGTCCTGCTCCTTTCCGGGCCAGGGGAGAGGACCGGTGCATTCTATTCGATTGCTGAATGTATTCATACGGATTCGGCCTTTCAGTCTGGGATCGTTTTCCAGCATCAGGACCACGTTGCGGATAGTACGTTCGTATCGGCCGCTTTCGCTGGTCTTCAGCTCCCGCATCCAGTTAATATCCATTTCTTGTTCAGATTGCATTTGGGTATAGTCCTGAACTGCCTGCTCGTACCGTTCTCTGTTCAGCAGCCCCTCTACCTCCTGATCGCTCCGGGCCAGATCCGCCATAGCCCGGAAGCTGCCGAGCTTTGTTATAGGCGTGTCCGGTTTGGTGTCATCATCCAGGCTCCCAAACCGATGCAGACGCACCAGATCGAAGGCATTGCATAACCTTCCTCCGGCCGGATCCGTGGCATGGTGGGAATACAGGTACTTCCCGCCGTCGTATACCAGGGCTCCTCCCGTGGTGGAGCCCCCTGCATACGTCCAGCGATTTGGATCCGGGGTGGGGGTGTATACACCGGGAAGGAATTTCTCCAGGGCGGCATACACATCATAGATTCGGCAGAATGCGCCTACAATCCCTCTCTTTTCCAAGGGGTCTCCCTGCCTTGCCGCCAGCTTTTTATGCGCCGCAGCCAGCGCTCCCGG
>ULMJ01002753.1_pt1 | contig 13292 bp, 4 predicted proteins | sample 1951641 | NCBI WGS metagenome assembly ULMJ01 (sample SAMEA4835550, study PRJEB28245) | human gut metagenome | biome: gut microbiome; material: fecal sample | place: Denmark | collected 2008 | reverse complement strand
TCCCATCTTATATATTTTCTGCGTCAGCCAGCACGCTATCCACTTACCCGTCAACGCAACTACAATCATCACCCCCGCCACTTTCAACGCATTGCCATGACCGAAAATCACATGTATGTCAATCATCATTCCCACCCCAATCAGGAAATAGGGAATGAAAAGCGCATTGCCCACAAACTCCAGATGGTTCATTAACGGAGAGACATGCGGAATAAGCCGGTTCAGTACCAGACCGGCAAGGAAAGCACCAAGAATACCTTCCATCCCGACAAATTCCATCAACCCCGCTCCCAGGAACACCATGGCAAGCACAAAGATGAATTGCATCACATTGTCATCATAACGACGGAAGAACCAACGACCGATGCGAGGGAAGAAATACATAATCAGCCCGCCCAGGAAGATGACCTTGACAACCAGCCATAGCCAGAACAACCCACCGGATTCACCCTTAAACATACCCCCTACTACTGCCAGTACCAACAACGTAAGCGTATCCGTTACAGCCGTGCCACCTACCGCAATACTCACACTGCGGTGCCGGGACACGCCATACCGGATAACAATAGGATACGCCACCAACGTATGCGACGCGTACATACTCGCCAACAGAACAGAAGTTATGAAGCTATATTTCAGATAGGCCATATTTGTCACCAAACCAATCCCTATCGGAATGATGAATGCCAGTAATCCCAGCACTACGGCCTTTCCACGATTCTGTTTGAAGTCCGACATATTCATTTCGAGGCCAGCCAGAAACATAATATAATATAGTCCTACCTTACCGAACAACTCGAAACTGCTATCCCTTGCCAGAATATTGAACCCATGCTCACCAATCACCAATCCCGCCAGTATCATGCCGATGATATGTGGAATACGGAGCCTGTTCAACAAAATGGGAGCAAAGAGTATGATGAGGAGTACAAGGAGAAATATCCATGTAGGGTCAGTAATCGGAAGTTTCAGACTGAAGTCAAATAAGTCCATGGGCTTCAAGTTTTAGGTTTACGATGCAAAATAACAAAAAACTTTTCATTTTATGCGTTGTCATACAGCAAATTGTTATAAATTTGCAGCCAATTCTATCAAATGTGAGTTAACAAGGATTAGAGATACAGGTTGACAAGGCTGCCTCGTTCCCTTTCTTTTTCCTCGTCAACTCGTCAATTTAATTTATAAACTAAAAACAAAAGAAAATGAAAGTAGCTATTGTTGGAGCAAGCGGAGCCGTGGGACAAGAATTCCTGCGTGTGCTCGATGAAAGGAATTTCCCGTTGGATGAGTTAGTGTTGTTCGGTTCTAAACGCAGTGCCGGAACAAAATACACCTTCCGCGGTAAACAGATCGAGGTAAAACTCTTGCAACACAACGATGACTTTAAAGGGGTTGATATCGCTTTCACTTCCGCAGGCGCTGGTACCTCTAAAGAGTATGCCGAGACCATCACCAAATATGGTGCTGTGATGATTGACAACTCCAGTGCTTTCCGCATGGATAATGATGTGCCTTTGGTAGTGCCCGAGGTAAATGCAGCCGACGCCAAAGACCGTCCGCGCGGCATCATTGCCAACCCTAACTGTACCACTATCCAAATGGTAGTGGCGCTGAAAGCCATCGAACAGCTTTCTCATATAAAGACCGTACACGTTTCTACATATCAGGCTGCCAGCGGTGCCGGTGCTGCTGCTATGGACGAGCTGTACACGCAATACCGTCAGGTATTGGCAGGTGAACCTGTCACTGTCGAGAAGTTTGCTTACCAGTTGGCATTCAACCTCATTCCCCAAATTGATGTATTCACCGAAAACGGATACACCAAGGAAGAAATGAAGATGTATCACGAAACGCGCAAGATTATGCACACCGACATTAAGGTAAGTGCTACTTGTGTACGTGTTCCTGCCCTTCGCTCCCACTCTGAAAGCATCTGGGTAGAAACAGAGCGTCCTATCTCGGTGGAAGAAGCGCGTGAAGCTTTCGCAAAAGGTGACGGTCTGGTGTTGCAGGATAATCCGGCAGAAAAGGAATACCCGATGCCGTTGTTCCTTGCAGGCAAAGATCCCGTTTACGTGGGGCGTATCCGTAAGGACCTGACTAATGAGAACGGGCTGACTTTCTGGATTGTGGGCGACCAAATCAAGAAGGGCGCTGCACTGAATGCAGTACAGATTGCAGAATATCTGGTAAAGGAGAATGCGGTTTAAAAAACAATCATTCATATTACAATAAATAAAAAAGGGGACTGCTTCAGTGAATGAGCAGCCCCCTTTTTATTTATTTCCAGTTAGGATTCTGTTGCATATTAGGGTTCAGAGTCAACTGTGTTGTAGGTATCGGATAGAAATAATGTTTGGCTTCATACGTACGTGGTTGGTTAAGAGTGTTTGAACCAATCATATATCCATCACTATTAATGTCAATTTCCGGATTTTCTACATTTTTCATGTTAGCTCCGAGATAGATAGTAGGATTCTTGGAAGAATCAAGCAAATCGAGCTTATGCCAACGAATCAAATCCCAGTAGCGTGTCCAATTATCACACATCAATTCACAACGGCGACAACGGCGGATTTCCCAAATCAAATTGCTAACACCCATATTATTGGCCGGATCGGCTTCCGGTTGAGTAGTCATAGCGGGCAATCCGGCACGAGCCTGCAATTTATTGATGGAGTTGTCCAGGTCAGCCTGTGTCAATGTTCCAAGTTCAGCCTTAGCCTCAGCAAAGTTCAGATAGACCACAGACAGCCAATAGAGTGGACAGTCTGTGTACTGCTTATTAATACTGTTACGGTCGCTTACGCTTAGCTCAGTCGTATTATCGTATTTAGCTATACCATAACCGGTAGTGGAGGTAAACGCTGCAACTCCGGCACGGCTATAAGCACTACCTTTGAAACACAATACAGGGTCGAGGGTAACCGCCAATCGTTTGTCGCGAACAGCAAGAACAGATTCAAGACTATATTTACCATCTGCATCTTTGACTGCAGCATCATTAGTATCCATTGTAGTGGTTGCTTTAGGTTTGCCGTCAAGGAACAGATAACTGTCGAAGGCATTCTTAGTCATACCGCTGGTTCCACTTGTATTGACAGTGTAGTCAATGGTGGAATGCATAAAGGTATTCTGTGAATAAGGCTTGTAGAAAATCATCTCAGGATTAGAAGCCAGCGACACAGAATTGTAATTTTCCTGATAGCTCGGATTCAACGAATATCCTTTCGCCATCAATGCCTCACAAGCTGATACGCACTCACGCAAGTACTTCTCAGCACGAGTGTTGTCGGCTGCTTTACCGGCATTGTCATTGGCATTGCGATACTTACAATAGGTGCCTTCATACAACGTGATGTCAGCTTTCATGGCCAGTGCCATGTCGGCAGTGAAGCGTTGCTTATTGGTACCCGTAATTGTAGTGGTAGCATAGTTCAAATCTTCAAGCACATTGTCCATTACAACATCACGATCCGTACGTGGTCCATAAACTACATCTTTGTCTGCCGGGTCTACAACTGTAGTTATCCACTGTACATCACCATACATGCGAACCAATTGATAATATTGCCATGCCCGGTTTAAGCGTGCCAGACCTTCATAATTAGCTTTCACTGCATCATCAAGCGTAGATGTTTGCAATCCTTCGATGATATAATTAGCACGGCGGATTTCAGTAAAAGGAGCAGACCAGTTTGTAGAAGTAGCAACTACACTTGTGTAAGTCCAGACGGTTGACTGATAGTCCACCTGGTCATCGCTCAGCGTCTTAAAATAGAACCAACCGCCACCGCTGCCATTTCCATAACCCGAGTAATTGTTATAGAACGTATTGCATTGGTTGTCAAGGTTGCTTGTATTGCTCCAATATGCAGAAGTATTGGTAAAGGCATCCAGAGGTGCCTTGTCGAGAAAGTCATTACAACTCGTCAAGCCCATCAATACTATTGTTGCGTATATGAATATTTTTTTCATCATTCTTATTGTTTTAATGGTTATTATAAGGTTACCTGAATACCGAATGAGAAGGTACGGGTGATAGGAGTCGTACGTCCCCAGCCACCATAAGAGAGACCGTCACCAGTGCTGATTTCCGGGTCAACGGGGAGGTCACTACCCTTGTAAAGCAAGAAGAGGTTACTACCGCTAAAGTAGATGCGCGCCTTTTCGATGAAAGCTTTGCGGGTCCATTCCTTCGGCAAAGTATAACCGAGGGTTACATTCTTTAGACGAAGATAGGACATGTCGGTCAAGTAACGGCTTTGCGGATAGTAGTTGTTAGAACCGTTTGCAATGCCCGATACGGTACCTTTTGCTTCATTACCCGGATATAAACGGGGATAGGTATTATTCTGGTTGATTTCATAACCGGTAATCGTTTTCCAATCATCAGTATAGAGCACTCTGTTATAGCTTGTCTGGTTATCATAAATAGCCAAGTCGGCTGCACGCATCATCGGGAAATTCAGAGAAGAAATAGTCCAATCGGAACGTTTACCCACGCCTTGGAAGAACAAGTCCAAGTCGATGCCTTTCCAACTGCCACCAAGGTGGAAAGCATATTCGTAACGAGGAAGTGAATTACCGATAACCTTCAAGTCACCGTGGTCGTCAGCGGTTCCTTTTCCACCGTCAATTGCACCGCTTCCATCCAAATCTTTGAACTTAATATCGCCCGGACCATAGTGGAATGGAGCCCGTTCAAGTGCACTCTGATTGGCAATACCCGATTTATAGTTCCAGCTACCATCTGCATTCTGACCGGCAAAGTCTGATTCTTCAAAGTAACGGTCTGTTTCGAATCCCCAGATGTCCCCATAATTCTTACCCGAATAATAAGAACTGAGCAGTTTAGAGTCATCACTCCACTTCGTCACTTTTGTCTTGGAGTCACTAAGATTGAAGTTGGCATACACATTGAATTCACCGAATTTACGATGCCAATCGAGGTTCAACTCCCATCCACGTGTGCGCAGAGTACCGGCATTATCGTAAGGAGCAGTAGCGCCTACACTGTTTGGCAGAACCTGAGCAGGAGCAAGCATATCACGGTTTTCACGTTGATACCAATCGAATCCTACGGTAAGTTCATTGTTCAGGAAACCCAAATCGATACCAATATCAGTGGTGCGGATACGTTCCCAAGTGAGAGATTTCGACACCAGTTTAGGCATATTGTATTGAGTCAGTCTATTGGCGTTAGCCCCATTGCCGTCTACCCAATAAATATATCCTGAAGCAGATGTATTTTCACGTTGGGTAATCATTGCTTCGAACATATAGTCGCCGATGGCTTCATTTCCGATTTCACCATAAGATGCACGCAACTTACCATTGCTGATAACTTTTTTCAGCGGTGCAAAGAAAGCTTCTTCAGAGAAACGGTAACCGATAGAAGCAGAAGGAAAGAAAGCCCACTGATCAGTATGCGGGAATCTGGAAGAACCGTCGTAACGTCCGTTCAACTCCAACAAGTAGATGCCCTTGTAGTCATAATTAATACGCCCGAAGTAACCGGCTGATGCACGGGAAGTGTGCGACCAGTTTATTTGTTGTCCATCCTGGCTCGCCAAGTTCAATTCGGGATATGCTTCATCATACAGCCCTTTGCGGTATCCATACAGATAAGTATAATCTACCTCTTCCGCATTGGCACCAACCATTACATTCAGATTGTGAGCCTTGGCAAAAGTCTTGGCGTAGTTGGCATACACATTCAGCGTCCAGGTATTCTGCTTGGAATTATCCCGCCAGATTGCCGAGTTGCTCTTAGTTACAATGTATTTAGGAGTAGGCATTCCCGACCAGTCAACACCATAAACCGAGAAATCTTCCGAACCACTATTCAGGTTCTGAATAGCATAAGTGAAATCTGCATTCAGAGTTAAACCCTTCACAATCTCAGCTTTCAGGAATGCATTCATACGGGTGAGATCAGTGATTTCCCGACGGTCGGACGCCTGCTTACGCATGGCCATAAGACGGGTGTCATAACCATCGATAGTACCTGAAGGAATAAAGAACGAACCCCAGCGCCAAAGAGTCTGGTAAGTACTACTGTAGACATCAGGACGCTGATAAGCCTTACGAGAGTAGTTGACACGTGCACCTACTTGCAACCAATCGTACAGGTTGGTAGTTACATTCACCGATACATTATACTTTTTCAGTTCATCGGGACGTACTTTCATGATACCTTCTTTCTCGTCATAACCAAAAGAAAGATAGTAATTAGTCTTTCCGGAAGTTCCCTGAACAGAAATGTTGTGGCTCTGCGAAGGAGCAGCTTTGCTATAATAGATATCCTGAACATCCCAGTCGGCATAATAGTAAGGAGTTCCGTCGATTATTGCATAATCACCAACATTACTGTCACTCTGATAAGGCCTCATTTCACCATATTTCAGTTTTCCACGGTTCTGCTGTGCCCATCTTTGAGCATAAGGTAACAATTTATCGAAATACATACCGAAGAGTTCAACTTCATATTGATTGGCATTAGCTTTGGCCTCCAGTGCGGAAAGAAGCTGAGTGGGAACATCCGGGAAATTGGGCAAGTAAGTTGCCTGATCCCAAGCGAAGTTATTGCTATAATTAATGGTAACCTTTTCCGTCGGTTTGGCACTCTTTGTGTTAATCAAGATAACACCAAAAGCCGCGCGCGTACCATAAATAGAGGTAGAAGCAGCATCTTTCAATACAGAAATACTTTCAATATCCTGCGTATTCAAGAAAGATATATCATCCATCGGAACGCCATCCACCACAATCAACGGATTACTCTTTTCGGAGTTACTCAACGTACCCACACCACGAATACGCATCGAGGCGCTTCCATTGATATCACCATTTTCCGTGGTGATACTCAAACCGGGAACCGCACCTTGCAATGCTTTGGATACATCTTGTTGAGGACGGCCTGCCATAGTCTTATTCAAGTCTACAGTGGTCACTGCCCCTGTCAAGTTAGCTTTCTTCTGTACACCATAACCAACCACTACCACTTCATCTAATAATTCAGTATCTTCTTTTAAGATGATTCTCATAGTTGAGGTTGCCTTTACTTCTTGTGATTGGTAGCCAATAAATGATATTTTTAAAGTAGCGCCCGACTTAACACTCAAAGTAAACTTACCGTCAACGTTGGTTACAATTCCATTAGTAGTACCTTTTTCCACCACACTGGCACCGATAATAGGCTCGCCTGCCACATCTACAACCAAACCAGTAACGGTAATAGATTGCATTTGCTCTGTTACTTCTGAAACATTGTCCGAGGCAGTTGGAGCAGCCATTACGTTACCGCTACTTAAGAACAGTGCACTTATTGCTACTGCCGTGAGGAACCTATTGTTAGTTAGTCCTCGTTTTTTGCGATCTTCATTCATAAAAAGATTGATGATTTTGTTATTAATTAAATAGTTCTCTCTAAAAATTAGGGCAAGGATAGTCAGTATAGGAATAGCTTTAGCTATTTCTTCTGTTAGACAAGTTTCTGTTCCATAGGCGTTTTCTATATTTATAGGTTTAACTTATATTTTATCTCTCTTGTTCTTTTTAGATATATACCAAGTTCCAAGAGAACATTGCTGAGTTTCCAATGGTAATAATATGCAACTTAAAAGGCTTTCATTCTTTACTTAAATAATAAGATGAGACGGATGAATCGGGCAGAAAATGCTGATGCTAATTAGATGACCATTTAATTAATGATCACCTAATTAGCTATAATCATATTATTTGCAATGTTGAAAAAAACATGATAGGCTTTGCTTTGAATGGTTTCGGAAAGAAGGAGTTTATTGCTAAAGCCAAGTGAAGTTTGAATAAAAAGCGCCCACCTTTCACTCTGTTTTGTGAAAAGCGGGCGCTTGCCAGTTAACTAATAAAATGTACTATTCTTCCCAGCCTTTTGTTTGGCTCAATGTATAGCCTTTTTCCTTATACTGGTTAATCTGAGCACGTCCAATCGGTGCCAAATAAGAACGTTCCGTAAATCCATCACGATTAGAAGCATTTAGCGGCAAATAAAAACCTACCAATGCATCACCATTTGTTCCATCATAAGTAATAATTGTACCATCTTCTTTCATTACTTGTCTCTTGGGCCATGTACCATCCTTATTTTTGTCCAGATAACTGGGAACTTCTTCCTTGATGTTTACCCACAATCCTAACTTCGTATCAGGATAAGTTGCATTATCCATGTAATGGAGTTTTTTCCAGCGTTTCAAATCTAATATACGTGAATGCTCAAAAACAAATTCCATACGACGTTCGCGGCGGATTTCCCAAATCAACGGATCAACTTCATAATCTCCGGTAACCTTAACACTTCCCTTATCTCTAGCCGGGTCAAAGTCTGCTGTAATATCTGCCAATTTCATAGGAGCAGTTTGCTCGACACCATTATCTACAGCAGGTTTATCCAAAGGACGGCTACGCAATTTATTTACCGATATATCAATATCACCCTGCGTTACCTTCTCACCGCCATAGCTCAAAGCCAATTCTGCTTTAGCTTCCAGCCAGTTCAACAGAACTTCTGAATAACGCATCACCGGATAATCATTCGTATTAGTCATACTTGCATAAATTGCAACAGAACTAGGATCGGCCAGTGAAGGACCTACACGGTCGATGAACTTAGTTGCATACAGCAATGTGGCAGACTCGATCTTGGCCTTATTGGCAAAAGTTGCTTCAAAGCGTGGATCACGTGTTTTAATCATGTGTGCAATGTCCAACACATCAGCATCTTCCACGTCGGATGCCAAGTAAGGTTTACCATCATTGCAAAGGAATGATTTTGCCAATGCCAAATTAGAAGCTGGTGATTGACTTTCTTGTCCGTTAGAATATGAAGCAACATGGTGTGTTACACTCAAAGCTGCATCATAATGGCGATACATTAACACTTCCTTGTGTCCTTTCAAGTCTTGCGCACCAAACAAACCGCGGAACTCGCTGCTTATCTCCCACTTACCGGAAGCTATAATCAAGTCAGCGGCATCACGTGCCATTTCCAGATACTTCTTTGCTAAAGCCTGGTCGCCATTGTGGTATTTCTGCCAAGTTCCCTCAAACAACATCAGACGACTGATGAAACCGGCAGCAATATAGCGGTTCAAGTATTGAGCACCATCATCCAGACGCAGATTCTGCAACGCATATTCAAAGTCTGAATATACTTTGTCCATTACTTCTGCACGAGGAGAGCGATTCTTGAACATTTCTTTTTCATCGGACTCGCTGAACACCTTGTCATAATAAGGAACATCGCCAAATACACATACCAAACGACAATACTCGAAGCCGCGGAAAAAGCGTGCTACTGCACTCCAATGTTTATAAGTGTCTTCGGTTATTTTCGGTTTAGCAACCGTTTCAATGCGGTCGAGGAAAAGATTGGCTTTGCGAACCCAGGCGAAGTTCCAACTTGAACCGGCAAAGGCAGAACCTAACCATGCTACCTCCTCCGCGCTACCGCCACGGCTGGAAGGAATTGCATTCTCAAATGAACTTTGCTTACCTGTGGTAGCTACGTCGTCAGAGAAGTTGTAACCACGCAAAGGAGCATAAGCGGTACCCCAGCTACTGTTGTATCCGACAAAATAGTTAGTATAAAAACCGTTTCCAAACAAACGAAGGTCCGTTTCATTTCTCCAATAATTGTCATCCTGCGGGTTGTTCAACTGCGGACGATCCAACACATCGTCACAACTGGCAAACATTAGTGCCGCAGCTGAGAATAATGCAAATATATATTTTTTCATATTTAATAGTTTTAGAAGTTCAACTGAATACCAAATGACATACTCTTGAATGTCGGAGTTCCTACACCAGTACGACCAGAGTTATAGTTATCTGCATTAAACATTGAGTAACCGGAGATTTCTTCCGGGTCAATAGGAAGATCATTCAAGTGGTCAAAGGTGAAGAAGTTTTCAAGCGCAACGTAAATACGTGCTTTCTGCAACCAAGCCTTCTTGCTGATATTTACAGGAAGAGTATATCCGAATGTAATATTCTTAATTCTGAGATAAGACATGTCCAGCAGATAGCGGGATTGTTTCAGCATATTATAGCTATATCCTGCGTTACCCAGCGACGGTCCACCTAAATTCCATGCACGCGGATAAAAAGCATCCGTGCGGTCTTCTTTCCAGAAATTTCCGGCAATGGCCTGAGGCATAGCACCATCGGCAGAATTGTAGCCTGGTATTGCAAGGAAGCCTGCACCCCAGATTTCACGTTTACCTACGCCTTGGAAGAACATGGAGAAGTCGAAACCTTTATAGTCGGCTCCTACACGAAAACCATATTCAAAGCGCGGTGTAGAGTTACCAATCACCTTCAAGTCACCATGATCGTCGGTAGTACGACTACCATCGTTAATAGCACCATCGCCATTACGGTCTTTATACTTCACGTCACCAGGACCGAATACGAAGTCGCCACCTTGCAGATAATCCTGGTAAGCTGCATTCGGGTCACTGAGTTTATTCATTTTCTTAGCTCCGGCCTGCTCGGTATCGTAAACTTTGCCACCTTTCAGCCATACTTTCTGATGAGTGCCATCAGGGTTGTATACGAAATCATCTTTCTGATACAATCTTTCTGTCTCATAACCCCAAATTTCACCGTATTTCTTACCAACATACCAGCTATCTACGCTCTTGGTATCACCGTAAGCAGTAATTTCTGTGATAGCATCGGACAAAGTAAACATTGCATTGACACCAATGCCATTCTTAAATCTATGATTGTAGTCAACTGCAATTTCCCAACCTTTTGTTCTCAATGAACCAAAGTTACCTTTCGGAGCTCCGGCTCCAAATGCAAGAGAAACATTTCCTCTCGGCACAATCATGTTCTCAGTGTCACGCTGGTACCAATCGAATGTAAACCCTAATTCACCGTTGAAAAAGCGTGCATCCAAACCAATATCGAGTGTAGTGATATCCTGCCATGTAATAGTCGGGATGATAGCTGTTGGAGTTCCAACATATCCTACCTTACTGCCGTCGCCGCCAATCCATGCGCTCTGCCCGGTAGACATTGTGGAAACATATAGTTTATTGCTTACAGTCTGGTCGCCGATAGTACCCCAGGAACCGCGGAATTTTAAAGAAGACAAAGCTGGTTTCGCCCACTGCATGAATGCTTCTTCACTGGCACGCCATCCCAGAGAGAATGAGGGGAACCAACGCCATTGCAGATCTGTTGGGAATTTGGATGTACCGTCATAACGCAAGTTTGCTTCCAACAGATATTTATCATACAATGCATAGTTAACACGACCATAAAAACCAAGTTGACCATCCCAAGCGCTACCACCGCTTCCGGTTTGAGTGCCATAGGCCAAATCATACTGAGGATTATCCAAGTCCATCAATTTAGTAGTCTGGTTCCAACTGTATTTTTCATCCCATGTCACACGGTTCATACCGAGCAATACTTTCAGGTTATTGTTGTCATCAATTTGCCAGTTATAGTTGGTATTGATATTTAAAGTATTACGGTTCGCATTAGTAGTCTTCCGATAAATATGGTCGGGGTTCGCGCCGGAACTTGTATATTCAAAATTACTCAAAGTGTAAGCTGGCATTGCTCCTGCTGCACCAACTGATACCGGATTTCCGTTTTCATCCACATAGATTTGATTCCCATTACTATCCAGTTTTTCAATGGCGGATCCCCAAGTGTTCAATGCTGTATAGCGGGTACCGGGACGATTAATGATTTCCTGCTCGTTAGCATACGTATAATCAATATCAAATTTCCAGTCTTTAGTTAAATTAAGAGTTGCACCGATGTTTATATTCGAATAACTGTTTTCGATATTGGCAGTGTTAGCCTGACGGGTTTCTGATGCAGGACTGCGAAGTTCCAGACCATCTTCATTGTATCCCATCGGAACTGAAGGTCCCCAGCGGTAAAGATATAACCAAGGGTCGGCTGTAGTAGAAGAAGTCGCATAAGCATATCTCTTATCACGTTTGGAGTAAATGGCGCCGGCACGTAGAGTTACGTATTTATTAAATTCTGTACTCAAGCGTACGGAAGCATTCCAACGACGAAAATCATCATGCTTGGCCGGCTTCATCAAGCCATCTTGCGACAAATAGCCTAAACCAATATTAAATGTAGTCTTTCCTCTCTTTCCGTTTACTGACAAGTTGTGCGTCATAGATGGCGTCCATTCCTTAATCATATAGTCATACGGGTCGAATGTTCTCATACTATATTTACCTTTATCGGCACCTCTGTACCAGTCTCGTCCATAAACGAAGGGATCATTCGAGCCAATCTTGCCGCCATACTTCTGCTGCCATTCTTTAGCCCTTTCAAAACTTGTGCGATCTACCAGCCAGAATGCACCAGCCTTTGTTCCACCTACGCGTTCAAAAGCTTCTACTGTATATTCCATGCCATCTATACCAGCCATTTCCATCTTCTTGGAAATGTTTTGCCAGGAGAAATTTCCTTGATAAGACACGTTGACACTTTCTTGTCTGGCACCCTTTTTGGTTGTAATCAATACAACACCGAATGCCCCCTTTGCACCATAAATAGAAGCGGAAGCAGCATCTTTCAGAACTGAGATACTTTCTATATCATCTGGATTAACCATCTGGATAGAAGGAATTTCTACGTTATCCAACAAAATAAGTGGGGCTGAGCCACCATCCAAAGAACCTATTTGTCCACGTACTTTAATTGTTGGGTCAGAACCAACTTCACCACTTGGAATTACCACTGATAAACCAGGAGTTGTACCTTGTAAACCACGTCCCACGTCAGCAATAGGACGACCGGACAATGTTTTGTTTACATCTACTGATGCAACTGCACCGGTTAGATTTTCCTTTTTCTGCACGCCATAACCAACAACAACGACTTCCTGTAACAATTCTGCATCTTCTTTCAGCACAATTTTCATTGTTCTGGCCGCCTTTATTTCTTGCGTCTGATAACCAACATAAGATACTTTTAAAGTTGCTCCGGTCTTTACCGTTAATGAGAATTTACCGTCAAGATTTGTGATACCGCCATTTGTGGTGCCTTTTTCCACTACACTGGCACCAATGATCGGTTCACCTTTTGCATCTACAACCAAACCGGTAATAGTTATTGATTGTAGTTGTTCTGTTACTCCATGAGAGTTATTTTCCGCAGTTTGGGTGGCCATAGCATTGCCGCTACCCAAAAACAGTGCACTTATTGCTACTGCCGTGAGGAATTTGCCATTTGTTAGTCCTCGTTTTTTGCGATCTTCATTCATA
>ULMJ01006621.1_pt1 | contig 13325 bp, 12 predicted proteins | sample 1951641 | NCBI WGS metagenome assembly ULMJ01 (sample SAMEA4835550, study PRJEB28245) | human gut metagenome | biome: gut microbiome; material: fecal sample | place: Denmark | collected 2008 | reverse complement strand
ATTCTCTTACCTATTAAGTAAGCGCCTGTTTTTCCAATGTCATCAGTCATTTTGGCAGTCCTTCTCTGACAAACAATCATTCTTCCCTTTTGGCACACTTTTCGCAATAGGTTATTCGTCCTGCTAAAAGGACAAAATATTACTATAATAAGTATAACATATAAAAAATAAAAAGTAACTATGAACATTAAACCATTAGCAGACAGAGTGCTGATACTCCCTGCACCTGCAGAAGAGAAAACGATTGGCGGTATCATTATCCCGGATACGGCAAAAGAGAAACCTTTGAAAGGTGAAGTTGTGGCAGTTGGTCACGGTACGAAAGACGAAGAAATGGTATTAAAAACAGGCGATACGGTTCTTTATGGAAAGTATGCCGGAACAGAACTTGAAGTAGAAGGTACAAAATACCTTATCATGCGTCAGAGCGATGTTCTCGCTGTTTTGGGTTAATAAACGTAGTGTTTAATCAATTAATTAAATAGTAAAATCATTATGGCAAAAGAAATATTATTCAATATCGAAGCTCGCGATCAATTGAAAAAAGGTGTTGATGCTTTGGCAAATGCGGTAAAAGTAACACTGGGCCCGAAAGGACGTAATGTAATTATTGAGAAAAAATTCGGTGCTCCTCACATCACTAAAGATGGTGTGACAGTGGCAAAAGAAATTGAACTGACAGATGCTTACCAGAATACCGGTGCACAGTTGGTAAAGGAAGTTGCTTCTAAAACAGGTGACGATGCCGGTGACGGTACAACTACTGCAACTGTTTTGGCTCAGGCTATCGTAGCAGAAGGTTTGAAGAATGTAACTGCCGGTGCAAGCCCTATGGATATCAAACGTGGTATTGACAAGGCTGTTGTCAAAGTGGTTGATTCTATTAAAAATCAGGCAGAGAAAGTTGGTGATAACTATGACAAGATCGAGCAGGTTGCTACTGTTTCCGCTAATAATGATCCGGTTATCGGTAAACTGATTGCTGATGCCATGCGTAAAGTTTCTAAAGATGGCGTAATTACTATTGAAGAGGCTAAAGGTACTGATACTACTATCGGTGTGGTAGAAGGTATGCAGTTCGACCGCGGTTATCTGTCAGCTTACTTCGTGACTAATACGGAGAAGATGGAATGTGAGATGGAGAAACCATACATCCTGATTTACGACAAGAAGATTTCTAACCTGAAAGATTTCTTGCCTATCCTCGAACCGGCAGTACAGTCAGGTCGTCCTTTGTTGGTTATCGCGGAAGATGTAGATAGTGAGGCATTGACTACATTGGTAGTGAACCGTCTGCGTTCTCAGTTGAAGATTTGTGCAGTAAAAGCTCCGGGCTTCGGTGACCGCAGAAAAGAAATGCTGGAAGATATTGCCGTATTGACCGGTGGTGTGGTGATCAGCGAAGAAAAGGGGCTGAAACTGGAACAGGCTACTATCGAAATGTTAGGTACTGCTGACAAAGTGACTGTTTCTAAAGACAACACTACAATTGTAAACGGTGCCGGTGCTAAAGAAAACATCAAAGAACGTTGCGACCAGATCAAGGCTCAGATTGCTGCTACTAAATCAGACTACGATCGTGAAAAATTGCAGGAACGTCTGGCTAAGCTGTCAGGTGGTGTAGCTGTTCTTTACGTAGGTGCTGCTTCTGAGGTAGAAATGAAAGAAAAGAAGGATCGTGTGGACGATGCACTTCGCGCTACTCGTGCTGCTATTGAAGAAGGTATCGTAGCTGGTGGTGGTGTGGCTTATATTCGTGCTATTGAATCACTTGACGGATTGAAGGGCGAGAATGATGACGAGACTACCGGTATTGCTATCATCAAGCGTGCAATTGAAGAACCGCTTCGCCAGATTGTTGCCAATGCAGGTAAAGAAGGTGCAGTTGTTGTTCAGAAAGTAAGTGAAGGAAAAGGTGACTTTGGTTACAATGCTCGTACCGATGTTTATGAAAATATGCATGCTGCTGGGGTGGTAGATCCTGCTAAAGTAACACGTGTCGCTTTGGAGAATGCCGCTTCTATCGCAGGTATGTTCCTGACTACTGAATGTGTGATTGTAGAAAAGAAAGAAGATAAACCCGAAATGCCGATGGGCGCTCCCGGAATGGGAGGAATGGGTGGAATGATGTAATTTATTCCCAGGATTGAAAAAAGAAAGCTGCTTTCGGAAACGGAAGCAGCTTTTTTTGTTGACCTTTGCGGATATTGCGTGGAACGCTTTGCCGAGATTATATATTTGTGTACATTCGTATATTCAAACCAAAACAAACTTATATATGAAGGCACATCTTATATTTCTATGGTTCGTTGCTTTGGGGGTGATAGCTTGTACTTCTCAGCCGGGGATTGATACCGGTGGCCACAAAATAAAAGGAGATACTATACCTGTATTGGATTTTGCTTCGGCAATCCATAAACAAGTTCCTGATACGTTTATGTGGAATAGTGTGGCCAAAAAGATTACTTATATACCATTGTCCTCTTCTCATCTGATGGACGGTCATCCTGTAATAGAGTATCTCGATGATGATATGTGCATTATTTCGGAAGGGAAAAGTCAATGGATAAATTGTGTCGATTATAAAGGTAATTTCTTAAATAGCTTCAGGCATGTAGGCAATGGGCCCGGAGAATATGTTTATTTATCTTCAGTCGTATACCATCTAAAAGATTCCACTATTCGTGTTTTTGATAATGGCAGTTATAAACATATCATCTATAATAAGCAGGGGAAGTTCTTCCGGGAGATTAATTTGGCCGATTCCGAATTTAATTATTTATTGCACATGCAGGGCGATTCTTATTTTTTTCGTGGTAGTTTCAGTAAAGGTAAATCAGAAGTTATTGTGACGGATACGGCGTTGCGGGTGAAGTCTTCCATTTTACCTTTTGATTCGACGGCCGATTATATTACACGGGGAGCTACTATGTTGAATAGCAGTATAAAAGCGTGCAGTCCTGATCTTTGTTTGTTTAATCACATTAATAGCGATAGTGTTTTTCTTTTGACTCCGGACGGATTGAAACTTGACTTTATCCTTCGTAAAGGCAAATATGCGCCGTCTTCGGAAGATGTAAAGCAATTCATGAAGTGGAATCAATATGATCCATTTATTAAAGGATTATCTATTAGTACTTTCCCGGGATATTATTATTTGCAGTATGCATACAAAGAGCAAGTTCTGGGCGAAATATGGAGCCGGAAAACGAATCAAATCGTGTCGAGAAGTATCTTGACCCGTCCCAATCAGTTTACAGTGTTCCGTGGAATCCAATTTCGTTTACCTTCGGGTACAATCATCAAATTATTACCTGCTTATATAAGTGGAAATAAACTTGCTTTTTTTATTCCGGCGGATGAAGCTATGGGTGAAATTCCGGGAGTAAAGATAAGGGAGGATGATAATCCGATATTGATGGTGATGGAGTTGTAGCTCATATTTTGGGGGATCAATATGTTGACAAAGTATTCGCGTGCGGCTTTATTTCTATGTGCTCTCTTTTTGGAGGGACCAGTTGTTGATGCTCAAACTAAAGGAGTTGTTGTGGATGGTGTAAAGGGACGGCTCTTGTCCGGTGTGAATATTTACTTGCAGAAAGATTCCGTTGGAATCGGATCGACAGACCGAAAAGGAGAATTTTTCTTTAGCTGTGATATGATGACGAAAAGTGATACCATCGTCTTTTCGCATGTCGGCTATTTGCCGTTGAAGTGTACATTACCCCAATTACAGCGTCTCGAATATAAAGTGACTCTATATGAGCATCCCCAATTGCTGCATGAGGTAGTGGTTAGCGGAGAGCGTCCGCCATTCTTCCTGGAGTGGACTTCACTAGCTCCTTTACCCAAGCCTTTATACTCTTACGGCGGATTTCTGCATGCAGGGAAGATTTATGTGGTTGGCGGTGATGAAACACTGGTCCGAATGGCATCCAATAAATACAGGCAAGGTACTGAAGCCTGGGAGTATCGTTCTTCCAATATGTATGTGTATGATATTGCAACCGATATGTGGAAGAAATGTGCTAAAGGCTTTATACCGCGTGCCGGCCATGTTGCCCATTTCTATAATAGCAAAGTTTTTGTTTTAGGAGGGAAAAGATTTTCCACTAACCGGCAGTTGGAGTATACAGATGCTACAATGGAAATTTATGATTTGGATAAGGATACGTTGTATGTCGATCCCGTCAATCCCCATCAGGCAGTTGATTTCACTTCTTTCATTTACGGTGACTGTTTGTATGCGATGGGAGGGGCTATAAAAGAGAAAGTTTTTTCTAATAAAATACACATGCTCGATTTGAAACGAGGTGTCTGGTATGAACTGGAAGATACCATTCCTGCCGGGCGGTGTGGCAGAATGAATGGCATTCTGGTGAGAGATAAGGTTTATTTTTGGGGTGGTTACCATACAGCACCTATGTGGACAGCTGCGAGTTACGATTTGCGGACGGGGGAATGGCAACGATTGTGTGACCTGAAAGATGGAGTTTCCTATCCCGGACTGGCTTCTGATGGCAGCTATATTTATATTTTTGAGAATCGCAACTTACAGGTTTACAATATTGAAACAGATACAGTGCGTATTTACGAACTGGCTGCTTTGGACGTGGAAAATGCAGGGCTTTTCTACTGGAAAAATACGCTTTACATAGTGGGTGGATGTAACCGTCAAGGGATATATGTAACCCCTCTTAGAGGCGTGATTGCTGTTGATGTAAGTCAGATTAATCCCTAAGGAGTCATCGTACGTTAACTGCGGTAAATTGTGTTAAATTGTGCCCGTGTATCAATAATAAAACAAAATAGGAGGGCCGGAACCAAGGGCACTTTTACTCTAACATATTTTACTAATTTATATTTGCATTTTAAACCTATAAAAGAACAGACAAAATGAAAATTGTGGCGTTTAACGGAAGTCCCCGTAAAGGTGGCAATACAGAGATGCTAATTAATGAAGTGTTTAAACCTATACAGGAAGCCGGTATAGAAACTGAATTGGTACAGTTGGGTGGGAAGTTGCTGCGTGGCTGTGCTTCATGTTATACTTGTTTCAAGACAAAGGACGGACAATGTGTCATCAAGACCGACCCAATGAATGAGTTTATCCGAAAAGCCCAGGAGGCAGACGGAATAATTCTGGCATCACCTACTTACTATGGTAGTGTGAGCGCGGAGATGAAAGCTTTTATGGACCGATTGGGGTTGACCACTATCGGACAAGGGCGTACACTGACACGTAAAGTTGGAGCTGCTGTGATTAGTGTCCGCAGAGGTGGTGCTGTAACGGTTTATGATGAACTTAACCGTTTCATGCTCGGAAGCGGAATGATTGTTCCTGGATCTACTTACTGGAACTTCGGTATTGGTGAAATGCCGGGAGAAGTTTATGATGATGCAGAAGGGTTGAGAAATATGAAAGACCTGGGAGTACAATTGGCGTGGTTGCTAAAGGCTGTACATGATAAATGATGAATGCTGAATGGTGTACGATGAACGCAAGGTGTGGATCATAATTATCCATTATTTACCGTTCATCGTTTACCATTCATCATTCAACCAACCCTGTTCATCATTAAAATACCTCTCTGATATGTTTAAAGTTCGAATTGATCGTATCGATAACTTCCTGTGAGCGTCCGTTGATCAGTAGTTTATACATGGATTGGGCGAAGCCTACCATTTGGCCTAATTCTATTTTCGGAGGCATGGCCAAAGCATTCGGGTCGGTCATGATATTTACCAATACGGGACCCTCCAGTTCGAATGCATTACATAATGTATTTAATACCTCTTCCGGATCGGAAACATTGAAGCCTGTCATACCCATTGCTTCGGCTACTTGTGCGAAGTTAGGATTCAGCATATTCGTCTGCCAATCCGGCAGTCCGTCCACTTCCATTTCCAGTTTTACCATTCCCAAGGACCGGTTGTTGAACACAATCACTTTTATAGGGAGTTTATATTGTACCACAGTCTCCAGATCTCCCAATGTCATGGATAATCCTCCGTCACCACAAAGGGCGATTACCTGTCTGTCCGGGCAAGCCAACGCTGCTCCTATAGCTTGGGGCAGGGCATTTGCCATCGAACCATGATTGAAAGAGCCCAGCATGTGCCGCTTTCCGGTCGCTTGCAGATAGCGGGCTCCCCATACACATGTCATACCTGTATCTACCGTATAGATGGCGTCATCGGATGAAATCTTATTGATTTCGGACATCACGTATTCAGGATGAATCTGATCCATTTTGCCTTTATCTTCCGTATAGGCAGCCAGATCTTTCTTTACTCCTTCGTAACGTTTCAGCTGTTTGCGTAAAAAAGAGTCATCCTTTTTCTGTTGTAGCATGGGCAATAAGGCACGGAGAGTAGAGCGTATATCTCCACAAAGCCCCAGATCCACTTTGGCACGTCGTCCCAGTCTTTCGGGTTTAATATCCACCTGGACGATTTTTATATCATCGGGTAAAAAGGCGGAATAGGGGAAATCGGTTCCGAGCATGACAAGTACTTCTGCTTCGTGCATGCTGTAATAGCCGGAAGGCATACCCAGCAGTCCGGTCATACCTACTTCATAGGGATTGTCATATTGTACTTCCATTTTTCCTTTAAAAGTATACGCGACAGGAGCATTTAGAATCTCGGACATCTGGATGATTTCCTCATGTGCTCCTTTACAGCCTATACCACAAAACAGGGTGATGCGTCCGTAGTGATTCAGCATGCCGGCCAGCCGGATCAGGTCTTCTTCGGCCGGACATACGGACGAAGCTAACGGATAAATCTGTTCAGAGGACTCTACTTGGGCTGCCGGTTTCTTTGCCAAGTCACCGGGAAGCCCGATTACGGCTACTCCTTTTCGGGTAGTGGCTGTTTGCAAGGCCGATTGCAGCATGCGGGGAAACTGTTGGGGAGTAGTAGCTACTTCGTTATAGAAACTACAGTCATTGAATAGCTTGATCGTATTGGTTTCCTGAAAATATTCAGTTCCGAATTCTCCGGTTGGAATAGTTGAGGCAATGGCTATCACAGGAGCTCCCGAACGGTGAGCATCGTAAAGCCCATTGATTAAATGGACATGTCCCGGTCCGCTGCTTCCTGCACAACATCCCGGCAGTCCGGTCAGTTGTGCTTCCGCACCTGCGGCATACGCACCGGTCTCTTCATGACGTACATGTATCCACTTCATTGCTTCGTTTTGCCTGACGGCTTCATTCACTTCGTTCAGACTGTCGCCTGTTACTGCATAAATTCTTCTGACGCCTGCCTCAATCAGAGTGTCGACAAGCTGTTCTGCTACCTTCTTTCCCATATCTATCATTCAGTTTAGGTTATTCAATGATGCAATAACAGGTGATTATATCAAAAAGTTGTATATTTAACGTATGCTAATAACCTTGGTAGATTGGTATATAAGATAGATTTTATGTTAAAAATATCGTATGTAGTATGTTTTTAGTGTTTTTGTAGTAACAATGCTTACATAATTTTGTTAACTTACACCGCGTAAATAGTAACTTTATGTGTTTTAACCTTTAAACTTTTGTATCAAATGGATAAGAATGAAATCGGCTTGAATGCCGGAAAAGTTTGGCAATTGTTGAGCAACAATGACAAATGGAGTTATGGCAACCTGAAAAGGAAATCCGGGTTAAAGGATAAGGAATTGGGGGCAGCTCTGGGCTGGTTAGCCAGAGAAGATAAGATTGAGTTTGAACAAGAAGAGGAAGAACTTTATGTTTACCTCTGTGTAAATGTTTATATTGGATAGATGCTGCTTATTGTGAAAAAAATCCCCGGAACAGTCCAGTGGTATTGCATTCCGGAGATTATTTTTTATTCCTCTTTCTTTTTATTGCAGAAATTCCGTTCTATCAAAAAAGAAGTCACTAATCCAGCTCCTCCGAAGAGAAGTGTGCATGATCCGTAGATAACTCCTATCATTTCGCGGGGATATCCTTTGTCGAATCTGTCAAAGTCATACAGAGAGAAGCTTACATAACTGAGGATAAAACCGATTAATAGTCCCAGTCCTACTCCCAGCAACAGACAGCCGCCTTTCAAAGCACCGAATGATGGTTGAGAACGATTATAGTCGGGCAAACCAATCTTCCCAGTCAGTTCGAGATTGCCTTCTGACATCTTTTCTCCTAACTTTTCAATAAGAGTGATGCGTTCGCGTCTGCACGCAAAAAGTTCAAACAATTTGTAAATACCTAAGGTAATGATTCCCACAACTAAGGGGATTGTAATGAAATCCATCATGATCGTATGTTTTTAAGTGAATAATTCCGTTCTTTGCACTGTTTGACGCAATAGACTACGGAAAGGTTACAAAGAAAAAAATATTTTTTTGCCTGTAACCTTTCTGATTCGCTTGCGTCTAACCGAATATCATGGTACAGAACGAAGAAACACAATACATAGCACGGATACTGAACGGGGACACAGAAGCTTTTTCTGTATTTCTCGACCGTTACAGCCGTCCGCTTTATGTGCTGATTGTGCAGATTGTCGGTTGTCCCGAAGATGCGGAAGAGTTGGTACAGGATGTTTTTCTGAAAGCCTTCCGCTGTCTTGACAGTTATAAGGGAGAGTGCCGCTTCTCTACCTGGCTTTATCGGATTGCTTATAATGCGGCTGTATCCGCTACCCGCAAAAAGAAACAGGAATTTCTTTATATTGAGGAAGGTACCATAAATAATGTACCCGATGAAAAGGCCGACGAAATACTTTGTCCTACCGATGACGAAGAACGGACTGCGAAACTGATTCAAGCCATCGACTTGCTGAATGTTGAGGAAAAAGTCTTGATTACACTTTTCTATTTTGAAGAGAAGTCGATAGAGGAGATAGGAGAGGTGCTGAAACTTTCATCGGGAAATGTCAAGGTGAAGTTGCACCGTACCCGCAAAAAGATTTATTTATTAATGAACGGAGATGAGTAATTATGGAAGCAAATAAGAAATGTACGGAAAATGCATTGAAGCAGGCCCTTCGGAAAAGGCAACCTGGTAATCTGCCGTCCAATTTTAATTACCGGATGATGGAACAGGTTCGACTGGAGGCCGAAAAACAGCGGAAACGGAAAGAACGGACTATGCTTTGCGGCATGATTCTGGGTATATTGCTATTGATAGGGATGGCGGTCTATACACTCGTTTTCAAATTAGAATTCAACTTAAAGGAGTGTTTGTCCAGAGTCGATTGGTCTGATACCGCTTCTCCGATGATGGCTTTCTATAGCTATATTGCAACTTTGGTTCTGCTCCTGCTCGGATTGGATTATTGGCTGCGTAAGAAGAAGTTTCATTCCTGAGTGAGTTTGATTTCACTACAGATTACACAGATTTCCACAGATTAATAATTTATTCCGTTGATATTTAAAATTATTCGTTGATATTTAGGACTAAAGATTCGGTGAAAATTCGTGTAATCTGTGGTGGAACTGATTCATTCCTATTTTGGATTGTCCATTCATCAGCTGAGGATATAATATCAGAAAACCTCTGTGCCCTCCGTGTAGTCTGTGGGGAAATCTTTTCTTTTTCTGCGAATAATTTTCTTCCTTTGCAGAAAAATTTATCTTTATAGACTATGAGAAGTTTTGCCTCTGATAATAATTCGGGTGTACACCCTGCCATCATGGAAGCTCTGACACGGGCTAATCAAGATCATGCGCTGGGCTATGGTGACGATTCGTGGACAAAAGAAGCTGTCCGGAAAATTAAAGAAATATTTGTTGCCGACTGTGAGCCGTTGTTTGTTTTCAATGGAACAGGCAGTAATGTCATTGCTTTGCAACTGTTGACTCGTCCTTATAATTCTATTATTTGTGCCGAAACTGCACATATTTATGTAGACGAATGTGGTTCTCCGGTGAAGATGACCGGTTGCCAGATCCGTCCCGTAGCCACTCCCGACGGAAAATTGACACCTGAACTGATCGCTCCCTATCTGCATGGCTTTGGTGACCAGCACCATTCGCAGCCGGGCGCTGTTTATCTTTCGGAGTGTACGGAGTTGGGTACTATTTATACGCCGGAAGAGTTGAGAGCAATTACCTCACTGGCCCACCAACACGGGATGCGGGTACATATGGATGGTGCACGTATAGCCAATGCCTGTGCTGCCCTCGGCCTTTCACTGAAAGCATTGACCGTAGATTGCGGTATCGATGTGCTCAGTTTTGGCGGAACCAAAAACGGATTGATGATGGGAGAGTGTGTGATCGTATTTGATGATTCGTTGAAAGCGGAAGCTCGATTCGTACGCAAGCAATCGGCTCAACTGGCATCGAAGATGCGTTATCTTTCCTGCCAGTTCACGGCTTATCTGACAGAGGAACTGTGGTTGAAGAACGCAATGCATGCCAATGCGATGGCCAAACGTCTCTATGAAGCTTTGAAGCAGATTCCCGGTGTGCGTTTCACCCAAAAGGTGGAAAGTAACCAATTATTCCTGACCATGCCTCGCGCCGAAATAGATCGTATGCTGCAATCTTACTTTTTTTATTTTTGGAATGAAGAGGCGGATGAAATTCGTTTGGTTACTTCGTTTGACACAACGGAGGAGGACATCGATACGTTTATCCGGATATTGAAAAAATAGGATTGCATCCAATAGCGCCAGATGCTCACCACGGAGTAGCACAGAGTCTCACAGAGGGAGAATGATAGAAATTAAATTCTTTGGGATTCTGTGTTACTCCGTGGTGAAGTCTTCTTATTCTTTTCTTATTTTAGATTCTTTCAGGAATTTTTCGATGTTGTACATCGGAAAATCCCCGTTCAGCAGTTTTCCGTCCCGGTCCAGTAATATGTAACGGGGGATACCGTTAAAGTGGAATAGCTCCCTCAAATAGTTATAGTCGCTTTGCGGAAGGCGGAATATGACTTCTTCTTTCAGATTCTTCTCTACATAATCGTTGTAAGCTTTTTCAGGTGATTCACTGTCACTGGTGATGAAGATGAACTTGATATCCGGACTGTTCCGGTACTCTTTTCGCAAATCTGCATGATGCTCGATGCTGGCACGGCAAGGCCCGCAAGTAGTTGCCCAAAAGTCAATGACCACCAATTTTCCATGATAAGGTGCTACGATTTTGCGGATGATATCCGTTCCTTTCCCTGCCGGAAGTTCTTGTGGCTGGTTCCCTTGTGGCGGATAAATCTGACGGTACATGCGTTCGGACTCTGCCATAAGGAATGGCTCGTGTAAATAGCTTTTCAGGATATTGAGTAGTGTGAAAGCTTTTTTCCCATCCTTGAGAGTTCCGGCCAGGAAGGGGTAAGAACGGGTGAGAATGAGTTCTCCGGCCATTGGGAATGGGATTCCTGTCGTGTCCTCCAATATCTCCTTTTTCTTTTGCCAGCTTTCCGCATATTTTTTCACATGGTCGTCTGTGCCGATCTTGATTTGCCAACTTGCCCGGTTTAAAGGGTTCATGTACTCAAGTCGGTTGATGAAGGTTGAAAAAGAACTGCAACCGATGGCACGGACGTCATCGAGCGGCATTTCTTTCAGGAAATCATAATAGTCCGGAGCCTCTTTTATTTTTAATATCGCGTTGGTGGTATCTTTGTGGGCATTCATGTCTCTTTGCAGGATAAAATCGAGAAGCCAGCTGCCGTACATCATTTTCACATTATTCTTCAGCATTTGCATTCCTTCGGGTTGCAGCGTTTTTGATTGTTCCAACGAGTCGAGCCGATGCATCCACAGGTCGTACATCGGCTTTTGCTGTGCTTTAAATTCATCGGGAGTCAGCGTGCCGCATGCTTTCAACAGGATGTTGAAGTCTCTTGGGAAGAGCGGTTCACAAGGCATCAATTCTTGGTTGAAAGTGCTTGAAGCCCCCATATATTGAGTTTCTGTCAGCATGGGTTTCAACCTTCTTTGCCGGTTGTAGTCCAGCAGGTCTTCCCAACTGAGGTAAAGGATCAGTGTTTCGCCCGGTTTGACATAAAACCCTATCCAACAGCTGCCCAGACTAAGGTGATGTACCCCAGGATAATTGACAATGAAGTCCGACTCGAAACGTCCGTCCGGATGGATGGTCACCAGGGCGGGACTACTCTCGCGGGTGATATGATTGTCTGTATAGATCAGGGCGGTGGTAAATCCTAACTGCGGGTTGTATCCATCCAGAAAACCACGTATGTGAGCCGTATCTTTCCGGAAAAAATCAGTCCGGGGAGTAGTGGAAGCAGTTGTTACCGATGCGTAATTTCGATGGGGCAGTCCGGCGCGGATATACTTTTTCTCTTTTTCACCGTTTTTGCCGATGCGTATGTTGCCGTCTTTTTCTTGTGTTATTTCAAGTTGGCACTGTCCGTCAGTTTCATTCCTTAAATTCAGTTTGAGCTTTTTCCCCTGTTTCCGGCAAAGTTCATATTTCCAGAACCGGTTATCCATGATGGCAAGTGAATCGTAAATTCCGATGTCCCATCCGTTTCCTGCATCTGTCTGCTGCCAGTTTCCACGGATTTCGCGAAGGAAGGCCTGCTCTTTGGTCTCCTGCGGTTTCACCAGCAGAATGCCATAGGTGTTGGTTTCCGATTTAAGATCGTCCTCCATCCAATCTATCCGGGTTGTGCCTTCGGGCAGGGGAGGATAGGTGATGACACAGTCGTTTTCTATTATTCCTGAGGCGGGAGTCGTTACGCGTTCGCCAAATTTGCGCCCTTCTATGCGGAGAGGATAAAATTGCTTTCTGCTTTCGGGGGCATAAATATAAGTCAGGCTGTCGATGCTGGTCCACCATTGGGGGCGGAATACCGTCCGTATCGTGAGCCGGGTTTCTGTCGGAGATAGTTCTATCTTCGAGATGGTGTGTGCACTTCCCTGGCGTGTTTCGAAAGAAGGGTTTTCAATTACGGTTTGTGCTGCGGCATACGTACTTCCCAGAAGTAGCAGTAGCGGGAGTATCTTGTTTTTCATATCCGTATGATTAAAGTTGTGACGGTAAAGATAAATATTTCATGGGAGAAACCTTACTGTATAGCGTTTTATTTTTGTCCGGGAGGCAAATTCCTTCTCTTTTAGGAGATATGGCATACCAGTTGTGCAACTTGGCAAACAGATGTCTCGGAGAAACGGAGCCGGTCTTGGAGGGAAGGCATAATCACGGCTCTTTCATTTAACAACCGTCTTCCTCCCTTGCCCCCCACAAAACCTTCCATTCGCACACAGCCATGCGGAAGCAGCGCTTCGTTGTTTCTTTTTTAAGAAAGAATCCGGCCGACTATTACCGAAGAAATCCAGCAGATTAACCATTATCATATAACTCTTTATCCCAGCCCGCATACCCGGGCTGA
>ULMJ01009953.1_pt1 | contig 13327 bp, 5 predicted proteins | sample 1951641 | NCBI WGS metagenome assembly ULMJ01 (sample SAMEA4835550, study PRJEB28245) | human gut metagenome | biome: gut microbiome; material: fecal sample | place: Denmark | collected 2008 | reverse complement strand
AGTTCTGCGAAAACATTGCAAATTTCGTATATTGGTATGAAAACACAGGAGGTTGCAATCAAACCTAATGTGAAAATAATTATGGGACCGGATTCTGAAATGTTGGAGGAAGTAATGGTAGTTGCTTATGGTACAGCTAAAAAATCTTCGTTCACAGGAGCCGCAAGTAATGTAAATGCCGAAAAAGCACTGAAGGACATTCCGGTCACCACATTTGAGCAAGCATTACAAGGTAGTGCTCCCGGTGTGACAGTGAACCAAAGCAGTGGCCAGCCCGGAGCAGGTTTAAGTATCCGTGTTCGTGGTACTGGTTCTATGAACGCTTCTAACAATCCGCTTTATGTGATTGATGGTGTTCCTGTTATATCAGGAGATATTGCCGTATCCGGGGTAAGCGGTGATAGTAAAGCCTATAATGTTATGGCTTCACTAAATCCCGCTGATATTGAATCTATTACTGTATTAAAAGATGCGGCAGCAGCTTCTTTGTACGGCTCTCGTGCAGCCAATGGCGTTATTCTGGTTACAACCAAAAGAGGCAAGGAAGGTAAAACCAGTGTGAACTTTAAAGCAAGTTTTGGTATTTCCGACTGGGCAGTAAAAAACCATCCGAAAGTAACCGGTGAGCAAGCAAACGAGCTGGTTTATGAAGCAGGATATAATGAAGCTGTTATTTATGGCGGTTATGATGACGCCAATGCAAAAGCTTACGCTCAGCAGCTTGCTGATAACTATGCTCCGCTCCGCGACAAATACTCCAACTGGGAAGATGTTCTCTTCAGAGATCATGGATTTAGCCAGAACTACGAATTCTCAGCACAAGGTGGAAATGAGAAGAATAAATTTTATGCGTCTTTAGCTTACAAAGATGAACAAGGTAAAGCTATTCATACTGGTATTGAAGGTTTTACCGGCCGCTTGAATGTCAGCCATAAATCATCAGACAACAAATTAGAGTTCGGAGCTAATGTAACATTCTCTAAGCAATACTCAAGAATGGCAGACGAAGGTAGCTCATATGCCAATCCTTATTTCTTGACAAACTGGGTATGTATGCCTAATATTCCCATTTACAATGAAGATGGCTCTTACTATAATGACTTCCCCTTCAAACAATTGGGAATGAAGAACCCACTTGAAAACATGGGATTGGAGAGAAATACTTCTGATGTATTCAGAAGTGCTAATTCGCTATGGGCACAGTACCAGTTTATAGAAGGTTTAACATTGAAAGAGACTGTCAGCTATGACTTTATCCTCAATAACTCAGAAACATGGTGGCCCAGCAATTCCCAAAATGGATCAAATGCAGGCAAGAATGGTATGATGATAAAGATTCCGTATCAATTCCAAAATCTCTATTCTTCTACGGTGTTGAATTATAACCACTCATTTGGTTTACATAATCTGGATGCTTTAGTTGGCTGGGATATAGATATGCGCCATACGCAGATGGTCTATGCTGTGAATCAGAACTACCCAACTGACAAATTGCCGGAAATGGGTAATGCTTCCGATCCTAAAACGGCAAGTTCCGGCCATAGTGACGACCGCATGTTGTCATTCCTGTCCCGTATCAATTATGATTATGATAATAAATACTATGCGTCTGTCAACTACCGTCGCGATGGAAGCTCTCGTTTGGGCGAGAATCAACGTTGGGCCGATTTCTGGTCTGTATCCGGTGCATGGAGAATCAGTAAAGAGGCATTCATGGAAAGTCTCACTTATATCAATGACCTGAAGATTCGTGCATCTTATGGTGTCAACGGTACATTACCTAACAGCCTGACAGGGCATATGCAACTTATCGGATATGGTTATAATTATATGAAAAACCCCGGTTCATTCCCCAGCCAGTTGGCAAATCCTGATTTGTCATGGGAAAAGAACTACAACTTCAATATCGGTTTTGATGCACGCTTCTTCGATAGATTAGGAGTTACATTCGACTACTACAACCGCCATACAAAAGACTTGCTGCAAAGCCAGCCGGTGTCATTGGTTACAGGTTTCTCTTCAATCTTAAAGAATGTAGGCGAAATGCAGAATAGAGGTGTGGAATTAGATATCAATGTAGATATCTTTAGAGATACTCCATTGAAATGGACTACCGGTCTGAATTTATCGCACAACTCCAACAAAATTAAAAAACTGTATGGAGGTAAGGATATCATTGACGGAACCAGTATCTTACGCGAAGGTGAGTCTTATTATTCTTGGTGGAGTCGTGAATGGGCAGGCGTTGATCCTGAAACAGGTGAGGAACAATGGGTGTTGAACACTAAGAACGACGATGGAAGCCTCAATAAGGAGTTAACCAAAGACCCAAGTAAAGCACAGCGTATTATTGTAGGAAAACCGGATCCGGTTATCGTTGGTGGATGGAGAAATAACATTTCTTGGAAAGGACTGGAACTGAATGCTTTGTTTACTTATTCATTGGGCGGTCATCTTATGGATGATGTTGAATTACTTTATATGGGAACAGATGGAGAGATTCCTTATTATAACATTTCAGCTGATCAGTTGAACAGATGGCAAAAGCCTGGTGATAAAACCGATGTTCCGCGACGTATCAATGGCTATCAATATGCCCGTTATGGTAGCGACCGCCATATGGAAAGCTCTAATTATCTTCGTTTGAAAACACTGAGTTTGTCTTATACTCTGCCAAGTAGATGGGTACGTTCGGCCAAGATGAACAATGTACGCGTATTCTTCTCCGGAAGCAACCTGTTAACTTGGTCTGCCTATAAAAATGTAGATCCTGAACAAGCTATTACCGGAGTTACTTCCTTTGCATTCCCGGCACTGAAGACCTTTACATTTGGTTTCGAAATCGGATTATAATTAACTGACATTTAAAAAGAGACAAATATGAAAATTAAATCATTAATATTAGTTGCAGCTTTGTCAATTACTGTGTTTACTTCCTGCGAGGATTTCCTGAAAGTAAACCCTGATGATGCTCTGCCACCAGAAGAAGCTTTGAGTGAGCAAAAAGATTTAGATAAGGCATTAAATGGAATGTATTACACATTGACTAATACCAACTTCTACGGACGTAATTTCCTGGTACGCGGTGAAGTAGGTGGTGATGATGTGCAGCCTATAGGTCAAACCGCTTCTCGTACTGAAAACTTTTATCGTTTTGTTCACCGTGTAAATAACTCTCCCGAAGGTCTTTGGAGCGTTCCTTACGGAATTATCAACAGTGCCAACACAATGTTATCTATCATTAATAACATCCCGGAAACGGCAGAGCGTAATAATTCGGAAGGTGAAGCACTTGCTATCCGCGCTCTTTGTCATTTTGATTTATTGGTAACTTATGGAGCACCTTACTTAAAGGATAATGGCGTGTCTTATGGAGTCCCCTTGGCAGATAGAGTTATTACAGAAAACGAACTACCTTCACGCTCAAGCGTGGCTGATGGATATAAAATGGTCATAGAAGATTTAGAAAGAGCTATCGGCTTACTGAGTGAAGAAATAAATTATGGACATATCAATCGCTGGGCTGCCAAAGCTCTGTTGGCACGAGTTTATCTCTACAAAGGAGATTGGAACAATGCTTTCAAATATGCTGATGAAGTAGCCCAAAATGGCCCCTATTCGCTGGTTTCTAATGCAGACTACTTGTCTATTTGGGCTCAAAAAGCAAACTCAGAATCTATATTTGATATTGATATTGACGAAACCCGTTCAGGTAATCTTGAGTTACTCGGTTATATTGCAAGTCCTGAAGGCTATGGTGAGTTGATTGCTACAAAAAGTTTTGTAGCATTAATGTCTGAATATCAAGGTGATGTCCGATCAAGACTTTTCCAGGCAGATGGTAATGGTGAAATCAGATTCATCAATAAATATCCGGGCTATAATGGAAAACTTCCTGTCAACAATGTACGTGTACTTCGTCTATCGGATATTTATCTGATGGCAGCTGAAGCCGCATTGAAAAAATCAACTCCCGATCAAGGCAAAGCTGATTTCTATTTGAATGAGATTCGGAAACGCGCTGTTCCAGGTTTGACAGATGTTATTGCTACGGAAGAACTTATTTTAAAAGAAAGAAGAAAAGAATTGGTAATGGAAGGACACCGTTTTTACGATGCAATGAGATTAGGATTAACTTTGAATCGTGAAAAAACACCCGGTGAAGGCGTTGACCATTACTTAAATGCAACGGATTTAATATCTCCGAATTGGAATGATTATAGAATAATTCTCGCTATTCCGCAAGCAGAAATTGATGTAAATCCCAATATTCAAGACCAACAGAATCCGGGATACGAGTAATGTTCTAAGAATTTTTAAAAACCAGGGTATTGATAAAAACTTCCCTCTTAACAAATAAGAGTTCTCTCAACCGTTAATGTGAGAGAACTCTTGTTTTTCTTTTGCTTCTCCTCCTTAGATTTTCATGCTATTATTTATTGTATGAAAAGGGGTTTACTTGTATCTTGTATTTAGTCATATATGATATTGTTTATAAAAAAATCACAACTATATTTCTCCCTAATCTAAGTGTGTATATCCGTTAAAGAAGAGTTAGTAGGTATATTTATCATTTTATACATTTTGTTGTCTACCAAAATGCAGAGTACTTGTTCTGTAGTTCAATATCATCTATGACATAATAATAATACTCTTGTTATCATTATATTAAGTACTAGAAATAGGAAATTTATGGTAGATATATATCCATATTTCTATTTGTTATATGCCTTATTATAAGCTTATTAGAAATTAATTTTTATTTCAGTATTAGTTCTTTGTATTCCGTTAATTTGCTGATTACAAGATTTTTAGATTGCGCACAGTTCTGCGAAGACGCTTCAGATTACGTATATTGGCATGCAAGCGCAAGAGGTAGTGATTAAGCCCAATGTAAAAGTAATAATGAAGTCCGATTCTGAGATGCTCGATGAAGTAATGGTAGTAGCTTATGGTACAGCAAAGAAATCTGCTTTTACAGGTTCTGCATCGACCATCAAAGCTGAAAAAATAGCAGAGAGGACAGTCTCCAATGTAACAAATGCAATGGCTGGTCAAGTGGCAGGTGTACAGATTACCCAGAGTAATGGTCAACCGGGCAGCTCGGCCAGTATCCGTATTCGTGGTATTGGATCTATGTCTGCCAGCAATGCTCCTCTATATGTTGTAGATGGTGTGCCTTATGATGGTGAAATTTCAGCCATTAATCCACAGGATATTGAGTCCATGACAGTATTGAAAGATGCTGCAGCCAATGCTATTTATGGCGCACGTGGTGCTAATGGGGTGGTACTGATTACTACCAAAAAGGGATCTACCGGTGTAGCCCAAATTACTGTAGATGCCAAATGGGGAGCCAACAAGCGTGGCGTACCTAATTATGATGTGATGACTGACCCTGCAATGTATTATGAGACTGCTTATCGTGCCATGTACAATTCTAAGATTTATAATGGCTCTTCTGCTGCTGAGGCTTATGCTTTTGCAGATAAAACATTTCTGGATGCTAATAACGGCGGTTTAGGTTATCTGGTCTATACTGTTCCCGAAAATCAGAAATTGATTGGCAGCAACTTCAAGTTAAATCCTAATGCCACTTTGGGCTATTCAGATGGAACTTATTATTATAGACCGGATGACTGGTATGATGAGATTTTTGGTGGAGGTAACCTGCGTCAAGAATACAACGTGACAATTTCAGGTGCTTCTGATAAATTGAACTATTATGTATCAGCAGGCTATTTGGACGACAGTGGTATTATAGCTAATTCAAGTTTCCAACGTTTTGCCGGTCGTGCCAAAACTGACTACCAAGCTAACAAATGGTTGAAAGTCGGTACCAATATCGCTTATACCTATTATAATACTAAATCTCCGTCGGGACAAGCAGATTGGGGTTCTACCGGCAACTTGTTCTACATATCCAACTTGATTGCCCCCATCTATCCAATGTATGTCCGTAATGCAGATGGATCTATCATGAAAGACAACAGGGGAATGACTGTTTATGACTTTGGTTCAGGCTCTACCAATTTCAATCGCCCTACTTTAATGGGTAATCCGGCAGGTACATTGAATTTGGATGACCAGAATACCTACAGCGATATGTTGAGTTCCAAATGGTATGCTACCATTACTCCGATAGAAGGATTGAACATCACCGCTACTTTAGGCGCCAATGTATTGAATCAACGCAAAAACACGCTGAATAATCCCTTCTATGGAGGTGCTGTTTCTGCAGGAGGTTCCGTGTCTGTTATCCATCAACGCATTTTCGATATTAACCAGCAGTATATGGCAACTTATAAGAAAACATTCAATCAGTTGCACAACATGGACTTGCTGGCAGGTTTTGAGTCTTATTCCCATAAAATTCAATACTTAGGAGGTTCCAACTCCAAGCTTTACAATCCTACGATTGGTGAACTTAACAATGCTATCAACACTCCTCCGAGTGTAAGTTCTTATACGCATGAGTATGCCACACTCGGCTATCTGGCACGTGCCCAATATGATTATGACGGAAAGTACTTTGTATCTGCTTCCTATCGTCGTGATGCTTCTTCACGTTTCCATCCGGATAATCGTTGGGGTAACTTTGGCAGTATAGGTCTGGCTTGGTTGATGACCAAAGAAGATTTCATGAGCGGTATTGACTGGATTGATATGCTGAAGGTGAAAGCGAGCTACGGTGTACAAGGTAACGACAACTTAGGAACCAGCAGTTATTATTACTATGCATACGCAGACCAGTTTAGTGTAACAAACAGCAATGGAGACTATGCAGTGTCTTTTGCATTCAAAGGAAACAAGGATATCACATGGGAGACTTCACATGCATTCAATGCCGGTTTTGACTTTGAACTGTTCGGCAGCCGCTTCAATGGTACAGTAGAGTATTTTAACCGTAAAACATCCGACTTGCTCTACAATCAGCCTGTACCCATTTCTTATGGTTATTCTTCTATTCCCAAAAATGTAGGTTCTATTGTAAACCAAGGTATCGAACTGGATTTCAATGGCGTTTTGTTCGAGAACAATGACATTGAGTGGACAGCCAACTTCAATCTGACTCATTACAAGAACAAAATTACCGACCTTGACGAAACTGTACGTGAAGAAGGCATCAAATATTCAAATGCCATCTACCGTGTAGGCGGTTCTCTTTATAACTCTTATTTACCGGTATATGCAGGTGTCGACAAAGAAAGTGGTATGGCACAGTATTATGTAGATCCCGACAACGGTGATTATACACTTACTACCAATTATGAAAAGGCGCAGCAGTCTGACTTGGGCAGTACACTCGCAAAGGTGTATGGTGGTCTCGGTACACAACTAAATGCATATGGTTTCGATTTGGGCATACAGCTTTCCTATCAATTGGGTGGTAAAGTATATGACGGTACTTACGAGGCTTTGATGCAGACCGGCGACTTGATGGGACAGAACTTCCACAAAGATGTGTTGAAGGCCTGGACTCCCGAAAATACAAACAGTGATATTCCCCGTATGTCTGTATCCGACGTTTCAAGCCAACGTATATCTTCCCGCTTCTTGGTAAGTTCTGATTACTTGAGTATCAATAATGTTACATTGGGATATACGCTGCCAAAGCGTTGGACTCAAAAGTTGGGCGTATCAAGCCTCCGTCTTTATGTGACAGGAGACAATCTGGCTGTCATATCCTGCCGCAAAGGTTTCGACCCTCGTCAGTTCATCGGTCTTGGTAGTTCTACCGGTAGTGGTAACTTCACTTACTCGGCTTTACGTACTATCACCGGTGGTATTACTTTGAAATTCTAATAATTTGATTCCTATATAAAAAGAAAGATATGAAACTATATAATAAAATATTATCAGCACTAGCCATGGGAAGCATGGTGCTGGCTTCATGCACTGACTTGGACACTTTTCCCCAAAGCGGTAGCTTTACCGAGGAACAAAAGCAGGATGTGGTAGGCATGTTGCCTGAACGCTTAGCGGCAGATATCGTAGGTATGTATTCCAATAACCTTCAGCAGTTTACCGTATTCGGCAGTAAATCAGGACGTGGCGATGACTTCGGTTATCCTGCCGTGTGCCTCTCCAATGATTTAAATGGTCCTGATATGGTAGCACCCAATAACGGTTACAACTGGTTCAGCACTTGCAGTGAATACTCTGACCGTAGCGACACGTATGCCAACCCCTATATGCGTTGGGCTTTGTTCTATAATCAAATCAAAATGGCAAATGATATTTTGAACTCTATTCCCGATGACACGACAGACCCCACGCTACTTTCTTATCGTGGTCAAGCCAAGGCAATACGTGCTTTTGACTATCTGAACGTGGCTCCGTACTTTCAGTTTAAATATAAAGGTAATGAGGAGAAACCTTGCATTCCTTTGGTTACGGAAGAAATGGCTGCTGATCCCAACAACCCGCGCGCTACAGTGCAGGCTGTTTATGATTTGATTATTAGAGACTTGACGGACGCTATCAATGATCTGGAAGGCTATACACGTAAGGATAAGAGTGAAATAGACCAGAAGATTGCCTACGGTCTGCGTGCCCGCGCCAACCTTTACATGGAAAACTGGCAGGCTGCTGCCGATGATGCAGTCAAAGCCATGGCAGGATATACTCCCTATCAGAGAGCAGAACTGACAAAACCAATGTTTGTTTCTTCCGATGAAAGTGGCTGGATGTGGGCTTTGGAAATTACTGAAGCAGACTATAATGCAGATAACAGTCTTATTTCCTGGCCGGGAGTTATCGGCTCATTCTGCGAAGGCTCTTACTCTGCCGGTGTAGGTATGTATAAAAGTATCAATGTATTATTGTTCAATCTGATTTCTGACACTGATGTACGTAAGGGCTGGTGGGTTGATGAGAACTTGCATTCTGACAACCTGAAGGGACAAAGCTGGCGCGGTCTTGCAAGCGGTGATGATATTGCAACTCTGACAGTTGCAAACCAAGGTAAAGCTGCTTTCCTGCCTTATACCAATGTTAAGTTTGGTATGTATGGTGGATTGGGTACTAATGCTGCTGCTAACGACTGGCCATTAATGCGTGTAGAAGAAATGATTCTGATTCAGGCAGAAGCTACTGCCATGGGAGGAAATCCGAGTGATGGCAAACAGATACTGGAAAGCTTTGTCAAGACCTATCGTGACGAGCAATATTCTTGCAAAGCCAGTGATGCTGCAGGTGTCCAAAATGCAGTATGGCTTCAACGTCGTATCGAATTGTGGGGTGAAGGTTTCTCCATGGCAGACGTTATGCGTCTGGGCAGAAATGTGGTACGTGTGAAAAATGGCGTAGCAACCAACTTCCCCGATGCTTATGCTTTCAACGTTGCTGCCGACAACGGCTGGTTGCTGATGCGTATTCCGCAAGACGAGACAAATGCCAATACCGGTATTCCTCCAACAGCGAACAATTCCGATGGTACAATGCCTAAACCAGGTGAAGGAATTGGACTTACTGACGGTGTAATAAATTAACTATTTAATAAAATGGATATATGAAAACAATAAATAATTTTTTTCTTTTAGTACTGGCGGGAGGACTATTGACCTTTTCAGCTTGTTCTGATGATATTGAGAGAGAGCCTTCTCCCATAGTCCCGGAAGGCTGTCAGGGGGCTGCATTCTCTACCATAAATGAATATGACTATGAACTGGAGCCAGAAGCAGCAATGGAGATAACACTGGTTGTAACCCGTGAGAAATCAGAAGGTGCTGCAACTGTGGGAGTGGAAGTATTGAACAATACAGAAAATATCTTTGAAGTACCCACTACAGTATCTTTTGCAGATGGAGAAACAGAAGCTCCATTGACTTTGAAGTTTCCGAATGCAGAAGTTGGAATATCCTACAACTATAGTCTGAAGTTTGCAGAAGGCGATTACAATCCATATTCGGACAAGACTACTTATGCTTCAGGCAACGTAATCCGTATCAAATGGAATCCGTTGGAAACAGCTATCTACACAGACGGTATGATTTCTACTGTTTATGGTGTTGACTATCCGATTTCATGGTATGTAAACGCAGAATATGCCTCATTCACTGACGGTAGCCTGCGTGTACGCCTCAAGAATCCATATAGTGCGCCGGAGACTTATAATCCTGATGTAAACGGCATCTATGAAGGGTATCCTTATTTGGATGTGGACAACATTGTAAACTCGAATGTCAAGATGCAGATTGATATTGATGGTGAAGAAGCTATCATACCTGCACTTAAATTTGGCGCATTCTTAAATAGTGGGGACGGACAATTAATTGGCGGTTCAGCATTTGGCGTGTTCCAAGGCGGCAAAGATAAATATCCGTTGGGTGAAGTTGCTTATGATAAAGAAGGAAACCTTGTTTCTATCATATTCGGTCCCAACTCTCTATTTGCATCTGTAGAAAGTTTGTGGGCAGAAGGACGAGCAGGCATTGCCGCAAATCCAACCACTTTGTTCTTCTCTTTGGAAAGCTGGAAAAAATATCAGGAGGATTCTGCTGAAAAATAACAGACAACATGTCAGTTGATTGACATTATAATATTGAAAGAGTTGTATCAACATAATCGTGGAATATTATGTTTGGTGCGGCTCTTTCTGCTTATATTTGCTTCCAGATTAATATTTAAATTATAATACATGAGGAATATGAAAACAAAACTGTCCTTTCTGTTACTGTGTGTCTTCGTGCTAACAGCTTGTTCTAAGGATGCTGAAGAGATACCGTCCATCCAGTTCAATTCTGATATAGAGAATCTTATCTTAGGAGCCGAGAAAGATTCCAGACTTACACTCAACTTTTCCAGTACCCATTCTTGGCAAGCAAATACTGACGCCGTTTGGATTACAATTTCTCCAGCACAAGGAAATACCGGTAATTCTTCTCTTGCTATTTTTGCCAAAGAAGAAAACCGTACAGGCGAAATACGCGAAGCAACCGTTACTTTATCTGCTGACGGTGTTCCAATCAAGGACTTGAAAATCAGTCAACAAAAAAAGGATGTACTCGAAGTGAAGCAGGCTACTTATAATGTACCTGCAGAAGGAATGAGCATACAAATAGAGTTCACTACAAATTTGCAAGAAGGTATTTCCAAAATACGATATTCACAAGATGTACAAGACTGGTTAATATTCAATGATAATGTGAGCACAAAAGCCTTGGTGGATAAAATTCTAAATGTCAGAGTATTGCCGAATTCTTCCCGTGCAGAGCGTACAGCCACATTTCAAATAGTGATAGAAGATACTGCCGGCAAACAACTGATAGAATCCGGTAAAATCTCTATTATACAGAAAGGAGCAGGAGTAGGCACTTCCACTGACCTTGAAACAGATGATGGCAAAGTGATAAAGTTACAGACACACTCTAAAGGAAACGGAATCCCGGTGGTATTTATGGGAGACGGATTCTTGGATGCCGATATTCGAAGCGGTTTTTACCGGAAAGCAATGGAGAAAGGTATGGAACATTTCTTCTCTGAAGAACCGGTAAAGTCTTTGCGTGAGTATTTCGATGTATGGATGGTGACTGCCGTGTCGCTGAACGATGCTTTCGGTGAAGGTTATTCTACAAAATTCAGTTGCTGGCTGGAAGGTGGAAAAAGTACGCTTATCAAAGGAGATGAAAAAATGGTACAGTACTATACACAAGCAGTGGATGAAATCAGAACCAATGCGGAAATGTTTTACGAGACAATGTCTATAGTCATATTAAATACGGAAGCATATGCCGGTACTACCTACTTTGGCTATGGTACGGAAGATGATGGTGTGGTGGAATATGCTATCGGCTATTGTCCCATTATAGGTGGTATGGAAAGCGAGGCTTTCCGCCAAGTGCTGTGTCATGAGTGCATAGGACACGGATTTGCTAAATTATTGGATGAATATTCCTATCAGTCAATGGGACAGATTCCTGCAAAGGAGATAGAAAGCAATCAGATATTGCAAACATTTGGTTGGGCTATGAATGTCGATTTCATCGGAGATAAGAGCCAAGTGATATGGAAACACTTTTTGGAAGATGAGCGTTATGCAGGTACCGATGCTTTTGGAGAGACTCTAAGTACCTATGAAGGAGCTTGTACTTATTGGAGCGGTGCTTGGCGTCCTACCAATGAAAGTATGATGCGAAGCAATATACATGGCTTTAATGCCCCCTCACGCGAAGCTATCTACAAACGCATTATGAGGACAGCTTATGGCACTCCGTGGCAATATAATTATGAAGAGTTTGTGAAATTTGACCGTACGCATTTGCCGCAACCGACTAAAGTCACCACTAGAAGTGTGGAACAAATCGGGAAAGGCAGACACTTTGCCCCGCCTCAGTTCGTAAAACGTACTTTGGTAAATAGATAAGATATTTTTAAACAAGAAGGAGTAGATAGAGCTAATGCGTGACAAATACTTTATTATATGAGTGTCCCCAAAGTTTTATGTAAATGAGAAATACGGGATTCTTTTGAGAGTTCCGTATTTAATTGACCTATTCAGAAGGTACGCTTAATGGCTTACCTTCTTTTTCTGAAACGAGGAATATTTCTTTTATTTTCTGAATATCCCTTTCAGGAAATCATAACCTCGGCATGTAACGGCCTTTACCTCGGTATGTAACGACCTTTACCACGGCATGTAAATGGAGTTACCGTGTAAGGGTAACAAAGTTTCCATTTGGGGTAAACGGAATTTCCACGAAGGGGATAATTATCCCATCAAAGGCACCTTGTACCTGAACAACTAATTCCTGTTCGTATCTTTCGATACGGCAGTCATAAACTGAGAGGGTGAATTACAAATAGAATTCATCCTCTCGTTATTTCCTATAGTGGGATACTTCTTTATGACAATTAATGATATGCAAAATACCGGTAGGGAATTAGAGTTAAAAGCCCAAGTCGCAACTTTTTCATAAACAAGATATTTCTCAATAATATTAGCTATTAAAGTTTACTTCCCATTCAATGAAACTATGTGGTTAAATTATTTCACAGATAAATTTAACACAATACCATTTCGGTATTATTATTGTGATAATCATTCAACAGAGTATTTTTTAAAAAGGTAGTGCTTTAAAAAAAGAAAAGTATATTTTTAATATGGTAAACGTACTACCATAGTGCTTGTAAACGCCATATTGTCAGATGTTTAATAATGTAATTGGTATCATATTGGTATATCTTAAATAAGATCACCCCGTTTATATTGACTTTTATTGGACGTGTCGTCTGCTTATACAAGTTCTCTTAAATTACTAACAATCTGTTTATTAACGATTTATGCATATTGTAGTTCTGCGAAGACTTTGCTGATTTCGTACAT
>ULMJ01037530.1_pt1 | contig 13328 bp, 4 predicted proteins | sample 1951641 | NCBI WGS metagenome assembly ULMJ01 (sample SAMEA4835550, study PRJEB28245) | human gut metagenome | biome: gut microbiome; material: fecal sample | place: Denmark | collected 2008 | reverse complement strand
TGCCTATTTCAGATCATTTTCTCATGTGTCTCGGTTTCGGTCCTCGGGGCCTGGTCAGCCAAAGCATGCCCAATCCCGCCAAAGCCAACGCAGCCAACATTCCAAAGAGAGCTGTCTGAGTTGGGTCACCTGTGGTGGGCGTTCCGCCATCCGGTATAGGTGTATTCGTCGGTGTAGGAGTTCCAGGCTGTGGGCTTGTTCCAGGAGAGGGACTTGTCCCGGGCGAGGGACTTGTCCCGGGCGAGGGACTCGTTCCAGGTTCCGGAGTCGAGCTGGGCTCTGGTGTTTCACTAGGCTCAGGACTTCCACTGGGTTCGGGGCTCCCGCTAGGTTCAGGGCTGGGGGAAGTCTCAGGTGTGGGGGTAGGCTTGGGGGTGGGAGTAGGAGTTACTCCACCACCGGGACGGTCATTTACAAATGCCGCTTCCGCCGTATTGACCACATTGATAGTCCCACTCTGGCCGCTGACAGTAGTATTGTAGCCGTCTTGATTGGCTTCCTGCTCAGTTACCTGATAGCTGGTCCCTCCAGGGATTCCTTCAATCACAGCCCACTGGCCGTGCTTCAAAGTGATGGTCCCACCAGCTTTGTCCAGAGAAACATCCTCCACAACAGGGGATTCCACCATGGTCCCCGGTTCCGCACCAGGATCATCACTGGGCTTAAGCTCGTATACCGTGTAGGTGTACGTTTCAGGGATCCCGGCCAACGGCATGCCCCCAGGATACGTAAACGTTACGTCAAAGTGGAATTCTTTGTCTTTGTCGCCTCTGGATACCGTCTTGGAAATCTTCAGCTTGCCATACAGCAAGTTATGGATTTCTCCTGTGCCTTCGTAAAAGACATCATAGTCGTTCCACTGGTCGCTTTCGTTTATGGGTTTACCGTCACTATCCAGTTCACGTACCACGTAGTGGATCTTCTGGCCGGAAGCATCGTACTCGTCCAGACCGGCGAACACTTCTTTCCAGTCGTTGTCGCTGTTCAATTTCAGAATGTAGTGATTGGTGGTGCCCGGTTGATTCACAGCCGTGAGCGTACCATCAGCGTTCTCGATATACAATCCAACAGAGATCTCTTGCCGCTGATCCTCCGCGCCTGTATCCCACCAGAATTTCTCCACCGCCAGCTGACCCATGACCCGGTTGGTAACAGTGGTGCCGTCCGCTTTATGGTCATACTCCACCACGAACTCCACGCTCTCGTCATTCACAGTCACCTGGAAGGTGTTGTTGGAAACAGTCACTTCACCGCCCTGAGAACTGGGATCTGTATCCACCAACAATTCCTTTGCGTAGTAGGTGTACTTGTTGCCGTTGTCATCGTAATCGTCCAGACCCGTAAAGGTGTGGGCCCAGGCATTGTCCTCGGATAGAGTGCAGGTCAGGTGATTCCCATCTACGTCGTTCACTTGGTATGCTTCGCTGAAATCAGGATTTTCCGAGTTAAACGTGTCGGATGTACGATACAACCCAACAGTCACCTGCCAGTTTTCAGACTGGACAGGGGCGCTGTTCCACACTTTTTTAACCGCGAAATTCCGAACCAGCTTGTTTGTGAAAGTATAAAGAGGATAACGATCGCCTTCCACTTCTTTTTCACCGGTCTCCACCTTTACCTGCTCATACCCGCTGCCAGTTAGTTCAATGACACGGTATTGAGTCGCTTCACCTTTTTCCACGTCATACAGGCTGCCAGGCAGGTACAGGGGCAGATTTTCCCACACATGCTCCCAATGAACAGGAGTTTCTTCACCATTCAAAGTCACAGCCGCCCCAAGGTCGTCCCATGTTGTACCATTAGCTGCCAAATATTGCAGCTGCAGGCGAACGGAAGGATAGGTGGTCTGGTTGTACGCCTGCCACTTTTTCTCCCCGTAAACCTTGGTGGTTTGCAGGGTGTTGGTGGCGGTTGTAGCAAACTCGGGGTTAGTCCCCCCTACAGGATTCGTGCCATACTCCACCTCATATCCAGTGTAGTATGTTTCGCCGTCCTCCACGATGTACTGACCAATATCCGCGAAGTCGTACCCATCATCCGGTTCAGGTTGGAGCTCCACTGCTCGGTACTGTCGGCCAGTAATACCCGGCAAATCCTCCACCAGGGCAGAGGCAAAGTTCTCTCCGTCCGCACCGCTCACAGTGACCAGCAAGGGGATGGTACCTCCCGCTCTATCAGGGTCATTTACCAAATAGGCAGACCAAACACCTACATCTTGGTCTTTGTACTGCACCAAGAAGGTGGTTTCCCAATCTGCGGCATCACCTTCGGGACGGGTGTTGTAGTGGTTGTTGCTATCCTCCCACACCTTGGTAACCTGCAAATCCACCGTTTCCAGAGTGTTGGTAATATTGTTCCCCGTACCACTTACCCCTGTGATTAAGGTACTGGAAGGGCTCAAGGTGTAAGTGCCATCGTCATTATACGTGACGGTTATTTCCGTCGTCTCAGTTTCCCCAGGCAGTGTGTAGGTGATCTCTGTCTCCACCACACGGTATTGCAACAAGGTGTGGGAACCGTCCTGGGAAACGATGGCCTTGGGCAGACTTGTAAAGCTTCCGCTCCATTTCCCTGTTGACTTACTCATGGTGAATGTAAAGGAATCAGCCGTAAAACCGAACGGGTTCCCTTCCTTAACAAGCGGATCATATTCCTCAGCGAAAACCCAGCTAGCATTCCCGGCCTTAACTTGCAGCTTCACAGTAACAGTCACTTCGCCAAAGTTGTCCAAGGACGCATTTTCGTTCGCGCCACTCTGCCAGATCTTTTTGTAGCTGACGTTGGTTTTCATGGTGTTTGTGATCTTTGAAGTGATTTCCACAGTCAAGGGATTTCCTGTGGCTTTGCTGGCGTCAAAGGTTTTCGTACCGCCACTTACGCTGTAAATGGAATCATAAGGAGACTCCATCTTCTCCGTCACAGTATAGATCCAGGGCATGCCGTTGGGCGCATACTGGTCCAGCTTGCCGTTACCTGCCGCTTTAATAGTGTAAGTCCAGGTTTTTTTATCAGCATCTTCGGTCCAGGTGACAGTATAGTCTTTCCCGGATTCCAGTATCTGCTCCTCTATGGGATTATTCTGCCCCGGCTGGCTATTCGCATGGCGTTTTACCGTCAACGTAATGCCGTCTACAGAACCATCCGTTTCAATTGAGGGCCGGTACTGGTTATTATCCCAGTCGTCCCACACCTTGGTGCCTTTCAGCACAATGCCATCCGCATTGCTGTAGCTGTTGATAAACGTAGCGTCTACATTGTCTGGGGTGTCTTCCTCTGCTTTTGTGGCATGGAGACCAGTAACAGAATCGCTCATGTTACCTTCCATGGCCTCATCTCTGGCCGAGGCTTCTGGCAACCCTTTTGCCACCGCCCAGGTATCGAAGCCTTCCAGGAAGCCGTCCTTTTTCTCTGTCACGGTATAGGTGTACTGTTCACCGTTTACCGCGTAAATGGGCAGGTTCGTAAACGTGTGAGCGTCCAGAAGCACCCAGCCGCCAGAGTACCAGCTTTCCTCTTTTTGTGCCTCAAAGGTTTGTTTTACTTCCGCTGACGTCCAGGTGTGTGTATCAACAACCTCCGACACAGGGGTGTCACTCTCTCCGGTATAGGACCGGGACAGCTCCACAGTGACAGCGGGGTATACGTATTCCTCCCCTTCTTTTGTCAGCTTCAGCCACTTCTGCACGGTAAGCTCACCGTTTTGGTCCAGAATATAACTGTTCTTAGCCAAATAAGTGCCCGCGGAAATGGATGCCGAAGAGAAGATGCTGTTGAACAGATCTTGGCTTTCGTCATTCTCCAGGTCTGTCAAGTCCACCTCTATAGTAGAGGATCCATCCGCTGTTTTTAGGGTAATGCTCTTCTCCACCATGGCATAGGTGTAGAGCTGACCATTCTCATCATACTTGGGAAGGGGTGTAGGCTTGGAGGTGTCCGGGTCATATGTTACTGTGCCATCCTCCGCCACGGTAATGGTGTTGCCCGCATTGGTTCCCACTCCCGTGTAAACAGTGTCCCCATTTTCTTCTTTTTTCATGCTCCAATCGCCTTCATAGGCTACTAGGAACTGGTAGGACCCGTTTTCAAAGGCACTTGCCCAATCCGTGACCTTCAGGGTTGCCACTAGCTCACCGGCAGTATCCACCGTTCCTTCGCTTGCCAGCCCACGATACACTGCAAACGTGACCGGGGGCAAATCTACCATCTTGAAGGCTTTGGGCACATTTTCCCACAGCTTTTGGCCGCTCAAGTTGGGATTACCCTCCAGCGTATTGCGGAAGATTCCCTCTTCTTTTAGGGCGTAATTGAACCCAGAGTCATCCCCATAGGGATTCCCGGATTCACCATCTTGATTTACAACATTTTTCAGGCATGCTGTATATTTATCATCGTACTCGCTGCCCACTTCTACGCGGCTGCCGATCCGAAATTCAGAATCGTTGCTCTTCCACCAATACTGCGCCGGTGCGTAATCAAACCGTGTTACATCCACCACGGTACGCTCTACCGCGTAGTAGATGATCTCATAACCCAAGCTGTCATACTTGGGCAGATTTTCCAGTACAGCGGTCCAATTATTTACAGCGTCTTCATCCCCAGGAACCCAGTGGTAGTCCTTCTGGTAAAGCTCCAGTTGGGTATCGGTTGCAGTGGTGTGGACCTTGCGGTAAATGTCCAGGTAAATGTCAGGACGCTGACCGTTTTCATAAGCGTACGCGTCTTTCCACTCTTTGTGCCAATTCACGTCCTTGACACCTACCAAAGAGTTTGTAGCAAGCATTTGCTGGGCATCGCTTTCTTCTTGCCCGCCTTGCATGCTGCCATGGGAAGCCGTATAGTCTCCTTCCGTCACAGTCATGCTCCAGTTTTCCAAGGCATCCACCAAGTTTTGATTCTTGGGATCAAGCGCGCTGTACTCTTGGAAAGTGTAGAATTGACCGCTGTTGTCAACCAACCCTTCCACTACCGTGTAACGTACCACAGTGCCGGTCATATCGTACTTCGGCAGGTTATGGAAATAGTATTTTGTTTTCTTCTCATCTTCATTCTTAGGTACAGAGACTTTTTGGATGGCATCGACATTATTCCCGTCTGCATCCTGAATAACAACTGATTCACCACCAATACATACGGTGTCACCACGACTATCATCGCTTATACCCTCATAAGAGATGGTAAAACCGTTCTCGGTTGTTGAAGGCGTGCTGGGATGGAATTCCAATTTCAGGGCAAGGCTCATGCCGGCAGCATTCAAAGCACTCTCAAGCGCTTGAGCTTCTGTACCATCGCCGGAATTCCATGTTTTTTTCACGGTCACGTCCACACTGCCAAGACGCCGGTTGGTGACGGTCGCCTGGTAGCTGTTGGACGTACCCTCGATCTCTTTAAAGTCAGAATAAGTCACCTCATACCGGTGATAGTTTGTGGTGACATAACCGGTCACATTTGGCCAATCGGAAAAGTTCAGATCGCCACCATTTAAATCTTGATAGCTAACTTCCGATGTACCTACTGAAGTTTCTTTCAAATAGACATCTTTAATCCCCTTTATGGCACCATCTTCGGTGCTATCAGGATCATACGGAACCGTGACCCAATCATACCAAATACCGTTGTCCAGGGTCACACTTTCAACCTCAACGTTTGTATTCTTATTGTATACCCCGATTTTCACAGCACCCCGGTGATCAGTATCGCTGTCATCAATCCACTGCTTCTGTACCAAAATCAGCAGCGCATTGCCAGGCTCTACCGGGTTGTACACGGTGGTCTCGTAACCCGGCACATAGCGGGAGGTATCGTATGTGGGGGTGGCTTCAAGCTCCACCAGCACATACTCATACTGGCGGCCGCCCTGGTCAAATTCTGGCAGACCATCCAGCTGTGCAAACCAGTTTTCCGACTTGCTTACTGTAACAGCGGCTCCATCCGCAGCTCCCTGCGTAATGTTAACACCGTCCGCTGTCATAGTGAATTTCAGATAGGGCGTAGACGTGGCATCCATAGCCTGGCCGCTTTCCAGACGGTACAGGGCAAAGTTGGCTTCGCCCCCGTGCTTCTTTGTGTACCAGGTACCACTGGCTCCCTTATAGTAATTGGCGGGGGCTGCCTGAAGAGCTTCTTCCCCACCGGCTTCTGCCACCTGTTCCTCAGTCATGGCCCACCACTTGTCCACCTGGTAGTAAATAGAGCCCGTCAAGGAGTTGGTGATGACTGTTTCGCCGTCCTCACCTTGTGTAACCACAGAAGCATAACTTACATCTCTGTTCGTGTCGGGATTCTCTTCGCTTTGAGGGATATTCCCGCTTTGCGTCAAAGTGAAGGTTCCATCATCGTTTAACTTGTCGATTCCATTTTGATAAACTGCTGTTTCAACCCATTGATATTCCAGCTCCCGGCCCTTATTGTCATATTTGGGAGCGGATGCACTGTCCGTCAAACCAGACAGATTTTCCGAGGTAAAATCTGTCATGGTCAGGGTCACCGGGTTGCCGTCCGAATCCTTTACGTCAATCCACCCTCCATCGGGTCCCGCCAGCCGGCATTGGAGGGTCAGCTCCACGGACACACCCTCGAATCCCGCCTGGAAAGCCGACGCGTTCCAAGTCTTGGTGGCGGGGACTTCCACCGAGCCGCTGCGAACATTGTTCAGTGTGCCACCGTTGTACAGGTATGTATTACCACTCTCGCGAATACCCTCAGCGGTAACAACGCCGGTCTCGTCATCCAAATCCAAAACCACATCGTTGCTGACGTTTCCATTATCGTCCACCGTGCCGAACACCTGGGTGTAGCCGCTGGTAAGCCCCGTCTCCCTGACCACGTAAATATACCGATGGCCCTCCGCGTCATATTTGGGAAGGGTTTCGGCAAACTGTTCATTGGGGAAAGAAAGGGCAACGGACTCTTCTTCACTTCCTGCCTCAATGGTTTTCGAATACACATCACCTTTACTATCCCGGACTGCGGCAGCACTGTTGATATCCTCACCTGCGCGATAGCGCCAAAGCTGGAACTCCACTTTAGGACGGTCTTGATTATCACCATTATCCTGCCATACCTTTTGGGCCTGGTAATCGACCGTCCCGGTCAAGGTAAGAATCACCGAGCCGCCGTCATAAGCTCCATCCGTATAGCCACCATGATTTGTGGCATGGGTATTGTCATAGCTGATAGCAAAATAATCTTCCGAAGAACCGGTAACATCCTCCAAATCGTAGGCAAGCTTTTTGCTTTCCGTTGTATCGTCATATGCTTCAGACACCCGGTAGGTGACATAACTTCCATTAATGGTGTACCGGGGAATTGTAACTGCCATACGGACATCGTCATAAACCTCATCAGAAGACGCATCCAGATCCCAGTCTACCCATTCGCCATTCTCGTTTTTCACCTGAAACGTGACCGTAGCGTATTCTATTTTTTCAAAATTAGACAGTTCAATATCGCGCCACTCTGGATTGCCATCACCGTCCAATTCAAAGGACGCTTGCAAGACAAACTCGTCCAAAATCGCCTGAGTAATCCCCGGCAGCGACTTAACTGTACCTCTGCGCAGATCAATGGTAAAAGTTAAATTAGCGTCCAGCAGGTAATACCAGTCATCTTCGCCTACCTGCATGCCGCCTCCACCAGTGGCAGTGCCAGCGTAAATGGTTTCGTACCCATCCACATCCGAAGGAGCCGCATCCCAGGTAACGTCCAAGGAAGGTGCCACAGTTCCGCTCTGGGGATCATCTGGATTAATCAAATATGGTTTTCCATCTTCATCCAGCTGATCCTTGTCATATGCCTTTCGGGGCAGGTCCGTATATTGGACCGTCCAAACACCTACACCTGTTTCGGAAACAGCAGCCTCGGGCCATGCGGAAAGCTGCAGTTGATCCAGAAGCTGCTTCAAAATTCCTGCTTCTTCCGCTTGCTGTTCGGTATAGGTTTTGCCGTCAACTGTAACAGTCAGCGCAGGCGCAGGAAACTCCCCGGTCGCAGGCCGTCTTTCACTCTCATTGTTATTATCTTGCCAGTACACGGTCTTGGTAATTGTTACGTCACCTAGATCGTTCCGACCAGCACCTACCGCTTGAGCAATCAGTCCTGCAGCCAGACCAACAAACAAAACACAGACTACAATCAGCAATCCGAATAACCGCTTCTTTTTCATATCTTTACCCTCCTGCTTTGCGGCACAAATACAACACAAATTACTATTGTAAACTATAACAAAATCTTCCAGATCTCAAGCAACTGAAATTTGATCTTTACACAAATAATCTATAATTTTTTACATTTTACCATTAACTGTCCAAAAACACAAGATCACCAGCTCAAAATTGACTAGAAATTGAACGAAAGAATAACCAATTCCATCTTATTACATCCGAAAAATTGTTATTATTCGACAAAAAGCAATAAAACTCTTCCCGTTTCGGCCAATCTATACTTCACATAAATTTCTAACATTAAATTGTGTTTATAAGTATAATGCTGAAAATTAATTTGTTGATAGCACTCTTTATCGCAGCGATTTATATTAAATTTGTAATTATGGCGTATTAAATTCCGTAAAAAAAGGAACGTCCTGACTTACGGCCAGGACGTTCCTTTTTAAGGAGCCTATATTTAAAGTGACGTTACCAATTTACATCCCCACAGGAGACTGTAGGTGCATCGGGAGCGATGGGCTCCACAGCACGGGTATCAGGGCAGTACGCCCAACCGTGCACAGTGGCTTTTCCATCAGTAAACAGAACATTTTTCACTGTAGACCAATCCAGATCGTCTGTGGTGAGGACAGGCTCTGCCATGGGCAGCACAGCACCTGCCCTTACAAAGGCCAGTCCAGGGTACACCGACGTCTGAACCGTATACCAGTGCTCTCCTTCGTAGACCTTACCGGTGCCCAGTTCCACCCAAGTTCCAGCAGGCAGATATACCCGGCGAGAATCGCCAGCCTCAAAGAGAGGCGCCACCAGAATATCATCGCCGAAGAAATACTGATCCTCCAAAGCAGCGCAGGTCTCATCATCCGGGCATTCGATGAACATGGCACGCAGCAAGGGCAGACCCTGCTGGGAGCACCGAACACTCTGGGCCATGATATAGGGCATCAGACGGTAGCGTAGTTCCACCATATGGCGGAAAGAATCGCAAAACTCCTGTGAAAAGGCCCAGGGCTCTTTGGGAGGCTGACCGTGGCACCGCATGTGAGAGGTGAAAATGCCCATGAACGTCCAGCGATTGTAAAGCTCTTCCGTACTCTCCCGGACAAAACCGCCCACATCGTGGCTCCAATAGGAGAAGCCACTGGCGCCAAAGGACAAACCACCCCGCAGGGAGGAAAGCATACCCATATCGTTGTTCTCGCAGTCGCCGCCCCAATGGAGAGGATACCGCTGGCTGCCCGCCCAGGCGGAACGTCCCCAGATCACGCCTTCGCCCCGGTATTTCATTGTGGCGTCGTACACAGCCTTGTTATACCGCAGAGGATACAGGTTGTGCTCGGTGAACCCGGAGGCACCAGAAGCATACACACCAGTGACTGGCGCAGCTTCACCAAAATCTGCCTTGATGGCGGATACGCCCAGCTCAAACAGGCCTCCCAGCTTCTCCTGATACCATTTGACGGTCTCGGGGTTGGACAGATCCAGCACCGCGTCATCCGTGGGCAGGTTGCCGTCGGCATCCTTCACAGCCAGACCCTTGGCTACCAGCTCAGGGAAGAACTCGTTTTTGGGGGTGAAATAGGGGATCTGCCACAGGCATACCCGATAGCCTTCCTTGTTCAGGTCGGCGATCATCTGCTTGGGATCGTCAAATCGACTGGGAGAGAATTTATAGTTACACAGCCAATCCTCCTCAAACCAGCCTGTATCCAAGTGGATCACATCGCAGGGGATGCGGTGAGCTTTCAGCTCCCGGGCTACCTCCCTGGCTTCCTCTTCACTCTTGTAGGTGATGCGGGACATCCACAGTCCAAAGCTCCACAGAGGAGGAACCGGGCTCTTACCGGTGAGCTCTGTGTAGGACCCCAGGATCTCCTTGGGGGTGCCCACGATCAGGAACAAGTCAATGCCTTCGTCCCCCATAAAAGCAGTCTGGGCCTGAGCGTAATCACAAGCAAAATCCAAGGTCATGGGGCAGGTCGTATGATAGAACACACCATAGCCCCGGGAACTCATAAAGAAAGGTACGGGCTTGTAAACGTCCCGGGTCTCCACGCCGTTGGCATCCTTAGTCCACAGGATCAACTTCTGACCGCTCTTGTCCAGCTTGGTGAAGCTCTCGCCACAGCCGTAATAATGCTCGCCGGGATGGGATTCCAAACTCACCGCCGGGTATTTCCGCATGTCGTCAGAAGACCGCACGTAAGAAAACGGCATGGGATTGTAGTTTTGCAGGCACTTGGAGTCAGATGCGTGGAGAGTCTTGGTCAGCTCTTTCCCATGGGCGTCACGGAGGATCACATGGAAAGGATCGTAGCGGACCTCCACTTCCAGCTTGGTGGTGCGGTAAACCGCATGAGCGTCGTCCGCTTCCACAGGCGCCAAGGGCAAAGTCTCAGGGGCGCCGTCCAGCATCAGGGACTGGGCATCCCGGTTTTCTAACAGATCCCCGCTGCGGCAGGTGGTGCGCACTCGCACCACATTCTCTCCTACCAGAGATACGGAGAAGGGATAGGCGGGATCGTCAGGATAGGCAGGCGGGAACGCCCAAGACTGGGTAGGCTCGAAGGGGGTGCTGTACATGTTAAAGCCCATGCGTCCCTTCCGCTCGAACCGAGCATAGCGCAGTTGACCAACGCCCGTGGCGGGATCGAATCCCTCCAGTTTTTGGGCATTGTAATGGACGTTCCCAATGGTAGCGAACTGTTCGGAAACATCGATTTCCTGATTGAGATAATGGTAGTTTTGGATCTTCATAAAATAACTCCTTTCCAGAACGGGAATGCACCCGTTTGTAGGTGGTGGATTTGTGTAAGTTGATGGCATGCTCTCCCCAAAGCCAAAACGAGTATAACATTAAAGATACGGAAAAGCAACAAAAAAACTAATTGTGTTACATATTTTTGTGAAAATAACAAAATTGTTTCTTGACATATTGGTGAATAGGTGGTATTCTTGGGCCAGATGAAGGTTTATCGCTAAACCGAAATAGATAGTTCTAATTTTTACCGATAAACTTCATTCGGACATATTCCCCGAACCATGTCCACACCTTTACGGAAGGAATGAGGTACATGTCAAAAGCAGTCTCCGCGCAGAGAAGCAATTATCTTTGGAGACACATTTGCCGCAACTGGGGCCTATACCTGCTCCTGCTGCCCGCTGTGATCCTGATGATCTGCTTCACCTACATCCCCATGTTCGGCATCGTCATCGCCTTCAAGGACTTCACCCCCGCCGCAGGCATTTTCGGAAGTCCTTGGGCAGGGTGGAAATACTTCCAGGAGTATTTCAATTCCTACCAGTTCTGGCCCACCATTAAGAACACGCTGATCATCAGCTTGTACACTATTTTGGTGACCTTCCCCCTGCCTATCGTGGTTGCGCTTATGTGTAACCAGATCACCTCCGCCAAGTACAAGAAGTTTTTCCAAGTTTCCACCTATCTGCCCCACTTCATTTCCACGGTGGTCATGTGCGGTATGATCATCCTCTTCCTCTCTCCCCGCACCGGCATCATCTCCAAGCTGGTTTCTTTCGTGGGCATCGAGCTTCCCAATCTGATGGGCCAGCCAAGCGCCTTCTCCAGCATCTACGTTTGGACGGAAGCCTGGCAGCATGTGGGTTGGGACAGCATCCTGTACATAGCGGCCCTCTCCGCCGTGGATCCCACTCTTTATGAGGCTGCCACCGTGGACGGCGCCAGCAAATGGCAGAAAATCCTCCGCATCGACATTCCCATGCTGCTGCCCACCATCACCATTATGCTCATCCTGCGTATGGGCAGTGTGATGAGCGTCGGCTTCGAGAAAGTCTATCTGCTGCAAAATAACCTGAACATCACTGCCAGTGAGACCATTTCCACCTACGTGTACAAGATGGGCTTGATCAGCAATCAGTACAGTCTTTCCTCTGCTATCAACCTGTTTAACAATGTGATCAACTTCATTCTGCTTCTTTCCATGAACTGGATCTCCAACAAGCTGAGTGATACTTCCCTGATCTGACGAAAGGAGATGTTCTGAAATGGCAGAAGCTGTTCTGAAATCCAAAACAGGCCGCAAGATCCGCCGCACCACCGGCGACGTGATCTTCGATACCATCCTGTATGTCATTACCGGACTGATGATTCTGGTCACCCTGTACCCCATGTACTTTATTGTGATCGCTTCCATCAGCAGCCCCACGGAAGTGGCTTCCGGCAACATCACCTTCTTCCCCAAGGGCTTCAGTCTGAAAGGCTACAAAGAACTGTTCAACTACGCTCAGTTGTGGAGCGGTTATGGCAACACCATCCTGTACGCCTTTTTCGGCACTGTGTTCAGCCTGGTGGTGAATATCCCCGCTGCCTATTCCCTGTCCCGTAAGGACCTGGTGGGCCGCCGCATCTTCACCATCTTCTTCCTGATCCCCATGTTCTTCACCGGCGGCTTGATCCCCACCTACATGACTGTTCAGTCTTTCGGCCTGGTGGACACCCGTTTGGTCATGGTGCTGCCCTTTGCCGTGGTCACCTACTACATCATCGTGGCCCGGACCTTCTTCTCTAACAGCCTGCCTGACGGCCTCTATGAAGCCGCTCAGATCGATGGCTGCGGCAACCTGCGGTTCTTCTTTAAAATGGTGTTGCCTCTGTCCAAAGCAGTCATCGCCGTGATCGCTCTGTGGACCGCCGTGGGCCAGTGGAATTCCTACTTCAATGCGTTGATCTACCTGCGCAGCCCAGACTTGCAACCCTTGCAGATCGTCCTGCGCAACATTCTGATCAACAACCAGACCATCAGTGCCATGAGCACCGGCGCCGCCGCCGCGGAAGCGACCCAAGTGGCCGAGCTTATCAAGTACTCCATTATTGTTATCTCTTCCGCTCCTATCATGTGCCTGTATCCCTTCGTGCAGAAATATTTCAACCAGGGCGTGATGATCGGTGCGCTGAAGGGCTGATCCAAACACTTTTGTCTCCCCACAGCTGAAAAGCTGAAAATAAACGACCATTCCCTACAAGAAGAAAGGAGTTCGTGTCATGAAAAAGTCTACCAAACTGCTCAGTCTGGTCCTTGCTCTTGCCATGGTCCTCTCTCTGGCTGCCTGCGGAGGGAACAATACTTCCTCCACCGCTTCTACCGGCAACGAGAGTCAGACCAGCACAGACGGCGGTGAAAGTGC
>ULMJ01014182.1_pt1 | contig 13394 bp, 10 predicted proteins | sample 1951641 | NCBI WGS metagenome assembly ULMJ01 (sample SAMEA4835550, study PRJEB28245) | human gut metagenome | biome: gut microbiome; material: fecal sample | place: Denmark | collected 2008 | reverse complement strand
GCCGCAATACCCGAAATGATGGTTGCTGAACGATGGCGCACCGCCTTCTGATACTCGGCTTCTTCGCGGGCGCGGAGCAGGGTTTCCTGTTCATATCCTTTCAAGAGGCTGTCGATGCGGGCGGTCAGTGCATGGTCTAGGCGTTGCAGGGTTCGCTTGCGACGTTGCACCACGCTATTAGTCGCCTTCTTCTGTTGGGCAACAGTACGCAGTTTTGCATGCAGGGAATCGACGGGGTTGTAGGCATCGAGAATGGTATCGGTGGCCACTTCAAGGGTAGTCTGTACCTGCACGGCAGTATCCTTCTTGGGTGGCACGAAGACTTCGCCCAGACGGCGGAAGAAGCCCTTCTTCTTGGGTTGCGTCACAACTGTATCACGACGGGCAGTAACACGACGCTGCACACGTTGTTGAGTAATGATGGTATCCTGTTCGGCAATTATCTGCTCCACCTCACGGGCGGAAATCATGCTGTCGTTTGCTTCGCTCAGCGTGCGCAGTAGGCGGACGGTATTGGCATCTTTCTCCCGCAAAAGACCTATCAAGCTGTCGGTACGCAGGATGTCGCTAGTGTCGGAACTCATAAGGTTCTCCATCTCCCTGTGCACAAAGAACAGGGAGTAAAGCAAAACTGCCAGCAGGACAGCATAACCGGCAGCTATTTTCTTCTTGGAGACATTGTTCATATTCTATCACTTTTCTTTCATCTCGTCTTATAGCGGAACCGTAGCCAAAGCATAATGCCTGCGCTCGTCAACCCAAACGGAAACGCCATCCAGACACCGACCGTGCCCCAGCCCAGTACAAAACCGCATAGGTAACCCACAGGCAAAGATATAATAAAATAGGAGATAAATGCAATGAACATCATAGGTTTTACGTCTGCAATGCCGCGCAAGGCATTGGCAAAACTGATTTGCAGCCCGTCGCCAAACTGATAAACCAGAAACGGCAGGAACAGGGAAGACACCATGGCCGACACCTCCATGCTATCTGTGAACCAACCTCCCACCCTATTACGAAACAGGAACACAATGCTCAGAAGCACCACCGCCATTGCCATAATCAAATGGAAACCGGCATATGCCGAACGACGTACATTCACCATATCACTCTGCCCCTTGAAATTGCTGACACGAACCGCCACTGCCGCCCCCATCCCATAGAACATCATAAACGTGAACTGGGAAATGGTAAGCATAATCTGGTGGGAAGCCAAAGCAATGGTGCCCAACCACCCCACCATGATGGTACTGAGACTAAATGAAGCCGTCTCCATCCCCATCTGCAAACCAACAGGCCATCCAAGTGCATTGAGCCTCCTGAACATCTGTTTCGACCAACCCAGGCGAAGGAAACCCGCCTTATACCTCAGAAATCTGCGAGTACGGAAAATGATAAGTGCAAATACAATCACCATCACTATACGTGAGAACAGGGTGCTGATGCCCGCCCCCAGCAATCCCAATTCCGGACAGCCGAACTTCCCGTAAATCAGTACGTAGTTGCCGACAATATTCAATGCATTCCCGCCAAGCAGCACCCACATGGCGGTTTGCGTGTTGGTGATACCATCGGTAAATTGCTTGAAACCATTGAAGAGCATGACGAATACCAGCGATGCCAGCAGTATAAGGAAGTAAGGTTTTATCAAGGGAATCAGTTCCTCCGGTTGTCCCATGCGCTCTACATTGAAGTAGACGATGGTCATGACGAGTGTCAGCAGCAGGGCTACCAGCACATTGGCGAGCAGGCTGGAACGCAAGGCCTGTCCGGCTTCCATAAAGCGGCGGTTCCCGTAAAACTCACCCACCACAGGCGTCAGTCCGTAAGAGAAACCTGTGCTGAAAATGATGCAAAGCGTGAAAAGATTGTTGGTGAAAGAAGCGGCAGCCAGCTCCGCTGTGCTATGATGTCCTACCATTAGGGTATCGGCAAAGCCGAGGATGATGACACCCAACTGGCCGATGACGATAGGGAGCCCTAAATAAAACAGGGCTTTGTAATGGCCTTTGTATGTATCTATTAGATTCTTCATAAAAAACTACTCTTTCTTATAATATAGCACTACCGAGTTTTCCTCCCGGAAAGCCTCTTGTGCCACCCGTTTCAATTGTTCCGCCGTCACAGCGCGATACCGTTCTACTTCGCGGTCTATGTCTTCCGCCTGCCCGGTCAGTTCGAACCATGCCAGGTTAGTAGCTACATTCAGGTAATTAATATTTCCGAATATCTGAGTAGACTCGAATTTATTCTTCACTTTCTCCAGTTCTTGTTCCTCTATCGCTGTCTGCTGCAGCTTTTCCAACTCCTTGCACACAGCAGCCTCAGCCTCCTCCAACGACACACCTGCCGCCGGTTTTCCACTGATATGCAACAGTCCCGCATCACGCGTGCCGGAAATATAAGCATCAATACTGGAGAACAATTTCTGCTCCTGCACCAGACGACGGTTCAAACGACTGGAACGCCCGTTGCTAAGGATGTCCGAAAGAATATCGAACGCATAATAATCGGGATGTTCGCGGCTGCACATATGATAAGCCATAAAGAGTGCATCCAAAGGTACGGGACGCTCCACCACCTGTCTGCGGGCTTCCGTCTGTGCAATTTCCTGCGGCAGATTCCGCACAGGCACATCCCTGCGGGGTATCGGACCAAACCACTTCTCTGTCAACCTGACAGTTTCTTCCCATGAAATGTTTCCGGTGACGGCCAACACAGCATTGTTGGGTGCATAAAAACGGTAGAAGAATGCTTTCACCTCTTCCAGCGTGGCTTGTTCAATATGCGACAAGTCCTTTCCGATAGTAGGCCAGCGATATGGGTGCACCTGATAGGCCAATGGGCGGATGAAATGTCCCACATCCCCATAAGGCTGGTTCAGACAACGCTGTTTAAACTCCTCCATTACCACACCGCGCTGCACCTCAAGGCTTTGTTCATTGAATGCCAGGCTCAGCATACGGTCGGACTCCAACCAGAAACCAATCTCTACATTCGCTTTGGGAACGGTAAGGTAATAGTTAGTGATATCATTGTTCGTCCAAGCATTGTTTTCACCTCCTGCCGATTGCAGTGGGGCATCATAATCGGGAATATTCACGGAACCGCCGAACATAAGATGTTCGAACAAGTGGGCAAAACCAGTATGATCAGGATGTTCATCCCGAGCACCTACATCATAGACGATGTTCAGTGCCACCATCTGAGTACTGATATCCTGGTAATGCACCAGTCGCAAACCATTAGAGAGAGTGAGTTTATTGATTTTCATAAAATAGCGATTGTTACTTGTTAGCGGAATTAACACTTTTCGGAGCGGATTTGAATCAGTTGACAAGGGGAAGAGTTGACAAGGGAACAAGGTTCCATGCGGTATAGAAGCATTGCGCAGCCCCTTGTCCCCTTGTCAACTCGTCCCCTTGTTTCCTTCTCTTCTGTACCGGCTTGAATTAATTCCACCAACAGTTTAGTTCAGCACTGTCACCTTCTTGATCTTCACATCATCTTCCGGGCGATCGCTACGATCCGTTTTTACCTGTTGTATCTTATCTACTATATCCATGCCTTCAACAACCTCGCCGAACACAGTATATTCGCCGTCCAGATGCGGAGTACCGCCCACTGTAGTATAAGCTTTCACCTGTTCCGGTGTAAAGTGGAATTCCGGTTGCTTGGCAACTTCTGCCTCAGCCTGTGCAAACAATGTATCCTGCAAGTTCATCAACCCGTCCTGGTCATTCTCCTTACGCATCTTATAAATCTCCTTCATGTGCTTCTGTGCCAAAGTATTGAACACAGTTGTCAAACGGTTCTGATTCATCTGGTTCTCCATACCAAGCAAGGTAGTGTCATTGTACACCTTACCCGTAACAATGTAGAACTGGCAACCGGAAGACTCTTTATTCGGATTCACATTATCACCCTGACGTGCAGCAGACAATGCGCCTTTCTTATGGAAATACTTCGGATAAACAAACTCGGCAGGGATCGTATAGCCTACATCGCCCGCACCCAACATCTTGCCTTTAGGTGCATTCTTTGATTCAGGATCACCTGCTTGTATCATAAAATCCTTGATGACACGATGGAACAGCGTACCTTCATATGTTCCTTGTTCCGCCAATTTAATGAAATTATCACGGTGCTGCGGCGTCTCATTATACAGTTTCACAATGATGTCACCTGCAGATGTCTCAATCTTTAATTTAGTTTCTTCACTCATATTTCTATCTTTCTTTTGTCCCGACTGGCAGGCTGTTACACTGCAAATCAGTATGGTTAATATTACAATAAAATTCTTCTTCATAACGCTTTTTATTTAAATTAAGTTTGCAAATATACGATTTTCAGGTAAAACGGTTTACCTTTGTGTCTTAAAAGAGACAAAAGTTAAGGCAATGAAATCTATACTCATCGTTGAAGACGACATTACTTACGGTATGATGCTAAAAACCTGGTTAGGCAAAAAAGGCTTCCAGGTAACTTCCGTCAGCAGTATCGCCCGCGCCCAGAAGCATCTGGAAACGGAGGGTGCCGACTTGATTTTGTCCGACCTGCGTCTGCCCGACAAGGACGGCATCGATTTGTTGAAGTGGTTAGGAACTCAGGGTATGTCCATCCCACTCATCATGATGACGAGCTATGCCGACATCCAGTCGGCCGTGCAAGCCATGAAATTAGGTGCCAGCGATTACGTTGCCAAACCGGTAAATCCGGAAGAACTTTTGAAGAAAATAGGCGAAGCGATAAAGCAACCATCTGCTTCACCCAAACAGACCGTCCGTTCCGATAAAGGGGACAACACCCACTCACAAGCCTCAGGAAGCGGTTCTTCTGATTATCTGGAAGGAGAAAGCGACGCTGCCAAACAATTATATAATTATGTAAGGCTGGTTGCTCCCACCACCATGTCGGTACTCATCAACGGTGCCAGCGGAACGGGAAAAGAATACGTAGCCCATCGCATCCACCAACTCAGCAAACGTGCCGGGCAACCCTTTGTTGCCATCGATTGCGGCTCTATCCCTAAAGAACTTGCCGCTTCTGAATTCTTCGGACACATAAAAGGTTCATTCACCGGAGCACTGACGGACAAGACAGGCGCTTTCGTTGCTGCCAACGGCGGGACTATCTTTCTGGATGAAATAGGCAATCTCAGTTATGAAGTACAAATACAACTATTGCGAGCCTTGCAGGAACGGAAGATTCGTCCGGTAGGTTCCAATAAGGAAATCACCGTAGACATACGTTTAGTTTCGGCCACCAATGAAGATCTGGAGCAGGCTATCGAAAAAGGAACCTTCCGCCAGGATTTGTTCCACCGAATCAACGAATTCACCCTGCGCATGCCCGAACTGAAGGACCGCCGGGAAGATATTCTTCTCTTTGCAAACTTCTTCCTCGACCAAGCCAACCGCGAGCTGGATAAACAATTGATTGGTTTCGACGACGCGGCATCCAAAGCACTGTCAGAATATCACTGGCCGGGTAACCTCCGGCAGATGAAGAATATTGTGCGCCGTGCTACCCTGCTGGCACAAGGCAAGTTCATCACCCCGAACGAACTGACCGAACTTCAAGAGCCTATCCATACCCACATAGGTTTACCCCTGCGCAATGAGGAAACAGAAAAACAAAAAATTATCGAGGCATTGCGACAAACGGGAAACAACAAAAGCCGGGCAGCACAGTTGCTGGGTATTGACCGGAAGACGTTGTACAATAAATTAAGTTTGTACGACATAAACTTATAATTCCACACGCTTTGGCTACGGCTTTAGTATGGTGCAGACCACCACAGTGTGGAATTTTTCCACACTTGTTTCTACACTTTCCACACAATTCCACACTGTGCCACACTTTCCCCACTCACCAACTTCACTAATAATCAACCACTTGCCTATCATCAGTTCCTCTTGGCACAACCTTTGCAACTATTCATATGTAAGCGACAAGCTTCCCCAAAAAAGAGGAAACCTAAACTTTAAACTTAGAAATATATATAGTATAACACTTAAAAAGCAAATGATTATGAAAAAGTTAGTATTAGTAGCAGCCCTGTTTATGTTTGTTTGTGGTGGTTCTTTCGTGGCAAACGCTCAGGATCCCGTGAAGACTCAGCAACCGACAACGGAAAAGACTGATGAACCTAAGGCAACTGAGCCTGCCAAGGAAGAACCCAAAGCAGAAGAACCGAAAGCAGAAGAGCCCAAGACAGAAGCTCCTGCAACGGAAACGCCTGCAGCAGAAACACCTGCACAGCCTGCCAAATAATAGTAAGCACGCTAACATACAAAAGCCGCTCCCTACTTGTCTATTCTGGGGAACGGCTTTTGTTGTTTCTGACCAATACCTATTTATAAGTAGCAAAATCCACAACTCTACCCACAATTTACCTATATATAGCGATTTCCCACGTTTCCCATTCTACATAACTTTGCAAACAAATCCATAAAGATGTTTCGCAAAGTTCTTTATATCATAACAATTCTGTTTATCAATCACTTATCTGCCTCTGCCCAACATGGTTACACCCTCACCGGAACTATACAAGATGCGCAGACCAAAGAGCCTTTAAGTTTTGCCACCATTCAATTACAGACTGCGGATAAGACTTGGTATGGCGCTCTCAGCGACCAGAACGGAAAGTATTCTTTCTCCAAATTATCAGCCGGAACATATACAATAACCGTATCTTATCTGGGATATGACAAGTTAACAAAGACTCTCTCTATCTCCAAAAATACAACCCTGTCTTTCCAACTCACTTCATCGACCCTAGCACTGAATGAGGTAGTGATTACCGCTTCGGAGTCGAAAGGACTGACCAGTGCGTCAAGAATAGACCGCAGGGCAATGGAACATCTGCAACCGACAAGTTTCACCGACTTGCTGGAGTTGCTTCCCGGCGGAAAGTCCGTTGACCCGAACATGGGCAGTGCCAATCTGATAAAAATCCGTGAAGCCGGAAGCACCAGCGAAACCATCGCCTCTTTAGGAGTGGGATTTGTGGTGGACGGCATGACCGTAAACACTGATGCCAACTTGCAATACCTGCAAGGAACAAATCAAGGTGACAAAGAGTCCGTATCCAAAGGTGTAGATATGCGTACGCTTTCAACAGACAATATAGAAAGTGTGGAAATCATCCGGGGAATACCTTCTGTAGAATACGGAAACCTGACCGGAGGATTAGTAAACATCAAACGGAAATCAAGCGCCTCTCCCCTGACTGCACGTTTCAAAGCAGACCAGGTAAGCAAACTGTTCTCCGCCGGAAAAGGCTGGGCAATCAGCGGCACCAATGTACTGAATCTGGATCTTAGTTATCTGGATTCGAAAGTAGATCCGCGCGACAGCCGTGAGAACTACAAACGCATCACCGCATCCGCCCGTCTGAATACTAACTACAAAGCAAAGATTGGACACATAGACTGGCGTATCAACGCCGATTATACCGGTTCATTCGACAATGTGAAACGTGATAAAGATATTACCGTAAAGGAAGATTCTTACAAGTCCTCTTATGATAAAATGACGCTGGGCGGCGAATGGGTGTTGAAGCGCCCCGAGCACTCTTTCTTGCGCCAGCTGCGTGCCAACGCATCCGTTTCGCAAGAGTTCAGCAAGATAAAAGAACGGAAGTCGGTATCACTGGACCGCCCCACCGGTATCCCCAACAGCACGGAACAGGGAGAGGCGGACGGACTTTACCTTCCTTATAACTACGTAGCCAATGTATTGGTGGACGGCAAGCCTTTCTATGCAAATGCCAAAATAATCGGCGATTTCGCCTTTCACTGGATGAAAAGCTCTCACACGCTGAAAGTCGGTGCGGAATGGAATCTGAGCAAGAACTTCGGAGACGGACAGGTATATGACACCACCCGCCCGTTGAACACCTCATCGACCACCCGCCCCCGGAGTTATAATGACATCCCGGCACGGCAGGACGTATCCGTTTATGCAGAAGAGCAAATGAAGCTGCCCCTCGGCAAGCATGAACTGTTCCTCTCGGCAGGTGTACGCGCCAACTCTCTGTTAGGCTTATCCGGCGACTATGCTATTCAAGGCAAAATATACCTCGATCCCCGCTTTAACCTGAAGTGGCAACTCCCCGCACTGGGTGCCAACGAGGACTGGCTGATCGACATATCCGCCGGCATCGGTTGGTTGTCAAAGCTCCCGACCACCGCACAGCTATATCCGGATGCCAGATATGTGGACGTAGTGCAACTGAACTACTACCATAACAATGCCGACTATCGCCGCATCAACATGATGACCTATAAATGGGACAATACGAATTATAACCTGGAACCTGCACGCAACCAGAAATGGGAAGTGCGCCTGAATGTGGCACATAAAGGAAACCAATTCTCCGTCACCTATTTTCAGGAACGCATGAACAATGCTTTCCGCGATATTTCCTATTACCGCACACTGGCTTACAAGAAGTACGATACTTCTTCCATCAACTCTTCCGAACTGACCGGTCCGCCCACACTGGAAGGTCTATCCTATGCAGAAGATACTTTAATCAACGCCTACAAAATGGCCGGAAACGGTACACGTGTACGCAAGCAGGGTGTGGAGTTCACTTTCTCGTCCCAACGTATCAAGCAACTGAAAACCAGATTCACCGTCACCGGCGCCTGGCTAAAAACAACTTATAGCAATAGTATGCCCGAATATAAAGAGTCATCCATCATACTGAACGGAGAACAATTGCAATATGTAGGTCTGTATGATTGGGAAAGTGGTTCCACCAATGAAGTATTCAATACGAATGTCACTGCCGACACCTATCTGAACAGAATAGGAATGGCTTTTTCTGTGACAGCACAGTGCACTTGGTACACCGCCTCACAAAGCCTTTGGAACAACGGAACACCGGTGAGTTACGTGGATAAAGGAGGAAAAGTACATCTCTTCACAGAAGCTGACGCCACGGACGTGCAGTTGCAACATTTAGTAAACAAATATGCCGACGATTACTTCAACCGCAAAGTGGTTCCCTTTGAAATGGGCATCAATCTGAAAGCGACCAAAGAAATCGGGAAGTATATGCAACTGTCATTATTTGTAAACCGCTTGCTGAACGTAGCACCCATATATCACAGTGGTACGAGAGAGGTCAAGCGCACTTATAACCCATACTTCGGGATGGAAGCCAACTTAAGATTTTAACAAGTATAAAAACAATAGATTATGATGAAAAGAGTAAAGTATTTCGCATGGGCACTCCTGCTGGCAGGGGGCTTTGCAATGACCGCTTGTAGCGACGACGACGTTGCCACTACACAGGTAGACATGGGATTAAATGTCATCAACAGTATCGGAGACGACCTGACCGTCAAGACGGGAACATACACGTTTACCGACATCAGCACCGGACTTGAGACAAGAGTTGATTATGCCTCTACCCTGACCCGTGCGGCAGTCCAAAGCACATTGGCCACGCTGACCGACGGTCTGTATAACGTAACTTTTATAGGTACCGCATCCTATAGTTACAAGGAAACCCAGATTATAACCAATGAGGACGGAAAAGAAGAAACGGTAGAAGTAACCAAAACCGCTGATGTTGACGTTCAAGGTGCCAAGCAAAATGTGGAAGTAAAAGGTGGAACCATATCACTGAACCTGCCCGTCTATGTGCTGAACAAGGACGAGAAAGGTGATTTCGTGATTGCAGAAGTTTTTGCCGCCGGAACCCTGAATGCGGAAACAAACAAGCAGTATAACGGCGACCAGTATATCCGCATCCACAACAACTCTACCGAAACGCTGTATGCCGACGGACTGGTATTGCTTGAATCTAAATTCCTGACCGTTACCAAAAACGATTACACCCCGAACATTATGGAGGAAGCCATGACCGTGCAGGTGATAGCCATGGTTCCCGGAAGCGGTACAGACTATCCGGTGTTGCCGGGAGAAAGCATCACCATTTGTGATAATGCCATAAACCATCAAGAAGCCAACCCCGGTTCGGCCGACCTGAGTAAGGCTGACTTTGAATGGTACACCCAGTCTACCAGCACCTCCAACCCGGACATAGACAATCCGGATGTGCCCAATCTGGACATGATGTACAATTACACCAAAACCGTTTGGGTGTTGGCTAAACAAGGCAACAGGTCATACGCTATCGGACGGCTACCGGCAGGAATGACTTCCAAACAATACTTGGAAGAGTATACCTACGACTATACTTATACACTGGCAACCGGAAACCAATCTAAGGTATTCACCGAATACAAATTCCCCAATAGCTGGATTATAGACGCTGTCAACCTGAGTCCGAAGAACAAATATGTATGGAACGTGACAAGCATGGCATTGGATATGGGATATGCCTATATAGGTGTGAACAGTACGATTGCCGAAAACTACGGCAAGGCAGTTGTCCGCAGAACAGCCTACACCACCGAAGACGGACGTAAAGTATTGCAAGATACCAATAACTCAAGCGTAGACTTTGAGCCTTCGGTACGTGCCACCCTCTTACCGGCCCAATAATCAAAAGATTAAGCATGAGACAACGTTTCCTTATCATATTGACCGCAATAGTCCTGTCGCCCCTACGACTGGCCGCAGCAGATACGCTTACTGTCGAACAAAAACTATTGTCGGAATACAGTCGGATGGCTGTATTCCGCAACCAAGTGTGGCAGAATGCCGCCATCCGTTTCGAACAGCGTCCTTTCAGTCTGACAAGCGTCAGCGTGAAGGGACTGTACGAGCAACGTGGTGATGCTGCATTGGCACAGGAAGGAAACGGGAAAAAAGATTTCAGCGCAGAAGTAAACTCTTTCGTCGTACTGAATCCGCGCAACCGGCTTTTCGGGCAAGCCTCCTACCGCAACGGACGCAGGGAAGATGTGGTTTGGAATGAGAATTCCGACTACTCTCTCCTCTACCCTTACGTAGTGGGCGACTCCATCGGCGGCTTCATGAAAGAAGAGGAATATAAATTCTCCGGAGGGTATGCCTACCGCTTCGGCGAATGGACTGCCGGTGCCGAACTGGGTTATCGCGCGGTGATTGCTTACCGCGACAAAGACCCGCGTCCGCGTAACATCATTTCCGATTTGCAGGCGAGCCTCGCACTTTCACGCAACCTGAGCGGGAAATATAACTTAGGTCTTGCAGTGCATGCCCGTAAGTACAATCAGAAGAGCGAAATCTCGTTCCTTGCCGATAAAGGTTCCACATCCGTCTACCAAATGCTTGGGCTGGGCATGGATTACGTTCGCTTTGCGGGAACGCAGACCAGCACCCGCTACACAGGCGAGGGCATAGGCGGCAGCGTCGATTTGCTTCCGGTGAGCAAGGAAGGGGACAATAATGGCTTTTCCGCTTCATTGCGGGCGGACTACTTTCATTTGACCAAAGAGTTGTCCAGCACCAATTACACTCCCATCAATGAAATAAAGAACATAGACGCTTCGTTAGAAACTGCATGGACACACCTCAACCGTGAATGGGAATATGGAGTGCACTTGCTTGCCGCATTGCAACAGCGTACGGGTGTTGAAAACATCTTCGGCGAACCGTCCGGTGCCATTTATCCCCAAATCAGCAGTGTGGACCAGTTCAAAAATACGACACTGAAAGCCGGACTGAAAGGTATGATAGGACAACGCCTCAACGGGAACCGCCGCTGGGGATGGACTCTGCTCCCCACCGCCGGCTACTGGCAGACGAAACCCGAATATAAAGGAAACGGACGCTATGTTGAAATAGCCTCTGCAAGCGGCGGACTGGAAGCACAATCCCTCTGGAAAGTGTCGAAAATGCTGTTATCGGCAAGCGTTGCCGGTGGATATACTTCCAATGTGAAGTCTGATTATTCCCTGACGGGACTGGACAGCAAAGGTTCAGTAGGCAGCACTTTACTCTCGAACATCGATTACCTCAGTGACGACCACGCCTCCGTTGCCCTCAAACTGCGCGGGGACTATATACTCAATGATCGGTATGCCGTATTCCTCTCAGCCAACTGGCTGCATCAGGAATATGATAAATGTGGTGGGACAGACCGGATAGAAGTATCTCTGGGAATTTCTTTCTAAAGGCCTCCTTCCATCTATAGTGAATTACGTAATAAACAAAAGTATAACTAACAATAAAACAAAAAACAACAATGAGAACTAAAACATTATCAATCGCAGCCGCCATCATGGCGTTATTCTTTATCGGAACTTCTTGCAGCAACAAGCAGAAGAGCACTGAAGAAACCGCAACCACCGAACAGACCTCCGGTGCAATGGAAATAGACGACCTCCTTGCCAATGCCGAGTCACTGACCGACCAAGAAATCACCATCGAAGGTGTATGTACACATGCCTGCAAGCATGGCGCCACCAAAATCTTCCTGATGGGTAGCGACGACACACAGACCATCCGTGTAGAAGCAGCCAAACTGGGTTCTTTCGATACGAAGTGTGTCAACAGCATCGTCCGCGTCACCGGAACCCTGAAAGAACAACGTGTGGACGAAGCTTATCTGCAACAATGGGAATCACGCTTGAAAGCTGCCGCTGCCGAAAAGCACGGTGAAGGCGAAGCCGGATGCAGCACTGAGAAGAAAGCACGCGGCGAAACAGCCAATACGCCCGAAGCACGTATCGCCGACTTCCGCGCCAAAATAGCCAAGCGTCAGGCCGAATCAGGAAAGCCCTATCTGTCATTCTATTATATGGAAGCCGCCAACTATGAAATTCAGTAAGGCGGGAACCGTATTTCGGAAATGGAGCCGGACCATCCACCGGGACCTCTCATTCTTCTTCTCGGGGATGGTATTGATATATGCCATCTCCGGAATTGTGATGAACCACCGGAATACGATCAATCCCAATTACTCGGTAGAGCGACAGGAATATACCGTTACCGAAGTGATGCCCCCGCAGGCCGGAATGAAAAAGGATGATGTCCTGAAGCTGCTGGCACCACTCGGTGAAGAAAAGAACTATACCAAACATTACTTCCCGAAGGAAAACCAGATGAAGGTATTCCTGAAAGGCGGTTCCAACCTGATGGTCAATCTGCAGACCAAGCAAGCCGTTTACGAGAAGCTGACACGTCGTCCGTTGATAAGCGCCCTGACCAAGCTGCATTACAATCCCGGAAGATGGTGGACTCACTTCGCAGATGTATTTGCCGTAGGACTCATCATTATTACCGTCACGGGAATGGTGATGCTGAAAGGACCAAAAGGCTTGTGGGGACGAGGAGGTATAGAACTTGCAGCAGGTATACTGATTCCGCTACTTTTTCTATTTCTATAAACGACTCAAGCTTCGCATATAGCCTGAGATATAAGCATTGGTTAGCAGTCTAATTATCAAAGCATTGCATTTACCAAGCATTTACCACAAGAG
>ULMJ01011181.1_pt1 | contig 13408 bp, 14 predicted proteins | sample 1951641 | NCBI WGS metagenome assembly ULMJ01 (sample SAMEA4835550, study PRJEB28245) | human gut metagenome | biome: gut microbiome; material: fecal sample | place: Denmark | collected 2008 | reverse complement strand
CCAGCCATGTACTCGCCGTAAGCCGCAGCGTTGGCGTCGTTTTCCATGTAGATCTTCTTGCCTTCCAGCCGCTCGGAGAGCATCTTCTCCATGGGAGTGTTCTTAAAAGGCAGGTTATTGGCAAATTCAATGATACCGGTGGCCTTATTGATAGTCCCGGGAGAGCCCAGGCCGACCCAAGGCACATCGTTCAGGGTGATGCCGGCGTTCTTCAATGCGGCGTAGACAGTCTCCGCCATAGCGTCGGCCACCTGCTCAGCGTTGTCCGTCTTGGTCTTGGACGACGCGCGGGCAATAATCTGATTGTTTTCATCCACGATCCCAACAGCGATATTGGTACCGCCCAGATCGATTCCGAGATAATACATAACAGTTGCTCCTTCAGCAGAAATTCTGGGGGTCTCCCCAATCGATTATCAGTATACTATAAACGAATGCCAAAAGTAAATGTTTCTCAGAGAAAATTCCATGTTTTTTTACCAGCCAACCCTCTTGATTTTCCAGAAAAGCTATGATAATATAACTTAGTTAATTCATATTCTTTTCCCACGCCGCTGTGGTGAAATCGGCAGACACAAGGGACTTAAAATCCCTCGGTAGCAATACCATACCGGTTCAAGTCCGGTCAGCGGCACCACCAGGCTGAGCCTGGACGCAAGTCGCGTCCTGAGCCCGGCCTTTTTTATTTACCGTTTCTCTCGCGCCGAAAACAACATCTGATTGGGCATTTTCTCCCTTTGGCTGAGCCTGGACGCAAGTCGCGTCCTGAGCCCGGCCTTTTTTATTTACTTTTTCTCTCGCGCCAAAAACAACATTTGATTCGGCATTTTCCCCCTTTGGCTTAGCCTGGACGCAAGCCTCGTTCTAAGCTCGGTCTTTTTATTTACCGTTTTCCTCGCTTTAAAAGAACCATTTTTATCAAACAAAAAGCCTGGCAGTTTTCAGCAACCTGCCAGGCTTTTCGCTAAGTTTATTGCTGGGAACCACTCCGAGTGGCCGCAAAGCTGACGGCATAGTCAATGGCGTTTTTCAAGCTTAATTCATTGGCTTTGCCCGTACCTGCCTGGTCAAAAGCAGTGCCATGGTCTACACTGGTTCGGATGATAGGCAGCCCCAGGGTGATATTCACCCCTTCCACAGCACTCCACTGGCCCATTTCCTTGTCATACACAAACCCCACCACTTTCAGAGGAATGTGTCCCTGATCGTGATACATGGCCACTACGATATCGTACCAACCACCCTGTGCCTTGGAGAAGATAGTATCTGCGGGAACAGGGCCCTGGGCGTCGATGCCTTCTTGCTGAGCTTGGGCAATAGCCGGTCCGATTTCCTGAATCTCTTCCTGGCCAAAAAGTCCGCCTTCCCCACAATGGGGATTGAGTCCCGCCACGCCTACCCGGGGCTTTTCGATTCCCATATCCCGGCAGGCTTTGTCAGCGATACGGATCACTTCAAGCACACGGTCCTTTTTCACTCGGTCACAGGCTTCCCGCAGTGAAACGTGAGTGGAGACGTGGACCACTCGCAGATCCTTGTGGGCCAGCATCATGGTGTAGTGCTGGGTACCCGTATAATGGGCGTAGATTTCCGTATGGCCGGAAAAGTGATAACCTGCCAGATTTATAGCTTCCTTGTTGAGCGGATTAGTGACCGTGGCGTCCACCTTTCCCTCCATAGCAAGCTCAATGGTCTTTCTCACATATTGGAACGCGGCATTGCCCGCCTTGGCCGACACCTGGCCCAGTTCGTACTCCTCCGGAGTCAACAGCTCCATGTCGTACAAATCGATAGTCCCCGCCTGATACAGTCCCTGGGCAGGATCGCTGACGGGATGAATCTGGATCTCCTCCGCTCCCACCAGGTGGCAGGCTCTTTCCAAGATTGCTCGGTCTCCGATGACCAAAGGCTTGCATTTCTCATAAACTGCAGGATCTCTCAAGGCTTTCACTGTGATCTCCGGTCCTACACCAGCGGGATCTCCCATAGTAATGCCAATAATCTTCCTCATAAAGCTCATTTTTTCCACCCTTTCTCAATGGTTCACTGACACAAACACCTTCACTTGACTTAGCTTTGAAACGGTCCCCGCGCCACTCCCCTGGCCAAAGCGTCATGGAGCTGTGAAAAAAGCTCTTTCTTTCCGAATCCCCCCGATTTTGACAAGAGAGTCCTAGTCTGCCCATCCCCCACTTGGATCTGAGACAGCACCACTCCCGGCACTGGTTCCGCTAAAGGTGAAAGTTGGGAAGCAGGCAGATGATGGATCAAGCCCATCAGGGTATCGCCTCCGATCACCATGGGCTGATACGCCTCTATATGGGAGCTGTGGAGCAGGTGGTACATAAGAGCCCCCAACGCCTGGGCCACGGTCTCCCGACGGTTGTTTTCCTGGTTCTCGCCCATAGGACCAGCGGTATCCAACAAAATGTCCCGGCCTGACTCCATGGCGTTCTCGATCCGATCGATCAACCTCTCCCCTTCTGGACCATTCACGTATTCTGGAACGAGCTGTGTACTGTCCAAAGACAGGCGGATACCGCCTCGACTCTCTCCAAAAGCAAGCTGGTCTTTTGAAATAGGGTTAAGACTGCCGCAAAGAACCAACAGCGGCCGTTTATCAGGAGCGAGACTTCGAACGTCTTGTTCTAATCCCAAAGGACCGCTCAGCCGGGACGCAAAGCCAGCACAACCTCCCAGCAGCTGAAACATCCCTGCCTGTTTCAGTTTTTCGGCAATCCTGTCCAGATCTTCGCAGCTTTCCGCGTCAAAGATCCCCACAGTGGGCCGACCTGTCACAGGCGCTAAAGGATCCCCCCTCTCGAAAAGCCGCGTTTCCACTTTCAAGCCCCGAAACAGATCTGCTACTTGAGATGAGCGCACAGGCTCGAAGGGATCCTTACCGAAAACACTCTCGTGGATGGGCACGCCACCGTTGTAATGGATCCCTTTCCGAGTGATCCGATCCATCTGCGGAAAAGCGGGAACAAAAGCGGCAAACTTCCACCTGGAAGCATCCAAAGCAGCTTGGAACATAGGGCCGATATTTCCCCGCAAGGCAGAATCCGTTTTGATATAAAGCCGCTCTGCCCCAGCGTCCAACACCCGTCGTACTATGTCAATGCAATCCTTATACGCCTGTTCCGGGGAGCTGTGCCGCAGTTCCCCATCTACCACAAGAACATCCGCCGATCGCGCCTGCTCCCCCGGCAGTCCTCCGGCCCACACTTGAACCTGGTTAGAACCACCCGCAAATTTAATGCCTGTATCAAGCGCTCCTGTCAGGTCGTCCGCAATCACCGCCAATTTCATGAGATCGTCCCTTTCGACTTTATTCGTCCTCCCCACTGCCCCCATCATCGGGGCAGGTCATTTGCAGGGTATGCCTATCAAGCTGGCACATACGCTCCGCAATTTATCAATCTATGATCTCGCAGTTGCTGCGAGTCACCACCACAGGACAGCAACGCACCAGGTCCGCCGGACGCTGTCCGTGAACAAGGAAATTGACCAGGGCCTGGGCCGCGTTATAAGCCTGGTTTTTGGGAAGTTTGTGGATCACCGCGTTCAAGATACCGTCCTTTAAGAACTGCCTGCTTTGGGGGAAAAGATCGTTCCCGATCAGTCGCAGATCTTCCCACCTGCCAGCCTCCAACGCAGCCTCACACATAGCCACTGTATTTCGGGCACTGGTGGAGTAGATCGTAGTAATAGAGGGGTCATTCATCAAATAGGTGCACAGTGTATCTTTGACGGAATGAGAAGTAGTACGCCGGCTGAATTTTAAAATCTCACAGTCGGTTTTCTGGTCCATGATGACTCTCTCAAAGCCCTGCATATTGTAGTACTGATCCGCGATGGAGAAGTCTCCAGTCATCAGGATTTTGATATGCTCCTTCTGTCCGGCTAAAAGCAGCAGATCCGCCGCCATTTTTCCAGCCAGGTCATCGTATCCTAGGCTGCAGCATAGCCGGTCCTCAGGTACGCTATCCGTCCCTACGAACACCACTGGCACCCGTTCCGTCATCCATTTCTGGTAAACCTCTCGGGCTTCCGGCAAGCACTCTCCCATTGTCAGCACGCCGCAAAGACCTGTCCCGTGATTTTCAAACGCTGTCTGCAAAGCGCTTATAAGGCCGTCCGTGGTACGCGTATAAGTGTACTTGCACAGATTGAACCCAAATCCCGCGTTTTCCTCAAAAAATTGCTGAACACCATCCCAAAGGTCGTTGGAATAATAATCCCGCTTGGGCAGGATCACCGCAATGTCTCTGTTGGCGGATTTCAGCAGCGTTGCCATAGCGTTTCGGTGATAGCCCATGCGCTGCGCCACTTCCCGGATCTCCTGACTCTTCGCTTTGCTGACTCCCGCCGCCCCGGAAAGAGCTCGCTGCACCGTGGAAGGAGCCACGCCAACTGCTCTTGCAACATCAGCAAGCGTTACAGTTTTTGCCATTTGATTATCTCCCTTTCCTCAAAAAGCATTACATCCTTACGTATTATTAAAGCAAAGCATGCAGTCAATGTCAACAGAAAGCGCAATAAAAACGCAAAATCATAACATTTGTCGCAAAAAGTGCGTCCATCACTCATTTTTTAGGCATCCCTTCGAGCAATTCCTAAAAAAGAAGTAAAATCAAAGTCAAAACCTTTGACAAATCGGTTGGTCACCACTATACTTGGAACCAGAACAACGGCACTTTTTCCCTGCAATCGCCAAAATCAGCATTGGTGTTTCAAGAATAACGCTTTTTTATTTTCACTATAACGCAAACGTTAGCGTAACTCTTTTAATCGACTTTATTGCCCGGTGGCGTCCCACGGTCTGGAGCACAGAAGCTACAGCTACCATCATTTATGACCCGGAATGTAATTGCTCTTACACCAGTAAAGAAAGGATGAGGATCATGGAAAAGCAACACGAAAATCAGATATTTGTGCCTCACGATGAAACCATAGCAGAGCCTGCGGGAGAAGGCGTTGTGCGCCGGGTACTGGCTTATGGACCGGACGCCATGTGTGTGGAGAATGTATTTCAAACAGGCGGCGTAGGCGCAATGCACCATCACCCCCACACCCAAATCACTTACATCGTGTCTGGACGCTATCGCTTTACTGTAGGAGATCAAGTGCGGGAAGTAGGGCCTGGGGACACTCTCTTGAAACGAAATGGCGTGGAACACGGCTGCGTATGTTTGGAAGGCGGCGTGATGATCGACTTTTTCACCCCCATGCGGGAAGATTTTCTGTAAGCGGTTTAGACATAAAAAAAGACCTCTGGCCAACTTCTCAGCCAGAGGTCTTTTTTCGTTCAAAGTAATTTTTCTACGAATTTCCATCTGTGCGCTTTCGTACGCACCATGTGGGTCAGGTTCATTCTTTCGATACCGCTCGCTTAATTTGCACCAGTATCAACACGAGACTGACCCCTAACAAGATATGGCCGATCCCCGCGATCCCTGAGATCGCCGCGCTCATACCAGATGAAAGCTCTGCTCCCAGCACCTGGGGCACTCCTCGCACCACAAACATCACCCCAGTCAGGTTCAGTCCAATATGATAAACAGCAAACACCCGACCGGTCTTAGCACCAGTGAAGGAAAAATTCTTTTCCAGCAGAAGCAGTATCAGGAAAAAGAACATGCCCAACAGAAAATAATGAGTATGTACCACTCCCAAGGTGGTTTTGGCGGTAAAGCCATTGAATTTGGTGAACTCCCGATAAAATACCCCACCGATCATGGCGAGAACAGCATACAGAAGCGCTATGTTTATATATCGTTTCATACTCTTTTCCCCTTTATTTGCATTCCTGCTTCATGGCAAAGTACCCAATCAGTACCGTCCATACATAAGCACAGGTTTTAGGAATCATCAGCATCCCGATCATGGGGATTGCATCCGCCCACAGCACCACCGGGATATAGAACCCAAAGCTCAGCACGATCGTCAGCCACATCCAACGGAATGCCCGGTCCTTATGGGCTTTCGCGCTGCGGTAGAACAACACGATCACCAAGAGCCCCAACAGGGCAAAGGGAATGTTGCGGTAGATGCCCCAAGAGAGAGGCGCTTCCGCGCTGAGCCACTGATTTTGAGGCATCATGCACAGAGCGATCCGCACACCGGCCAGACCGTACACGGCGGCGGTCAGACCGCTCAGTCCTTTAATCCCATACCGCTGCCGCCAGACATAATAGAGCAGCACATAAAAAACAGTCATGGTGACAGAGGTAATCCACTTTCCCAGACCCAGCGCCACGGTATAATTCTCTAGGCCCGTGGTGCACAGAGCCAAAGCGCGGGGAACCAAATGAAATGCGTCTCCTGCCCCCAAAACTACCGCCATGCAGCCAAAAAGCTGGAACTGTGTCTTGCCCTTGCTCCCACGGATCATCAAAATGCCAATGGTGATCACGGAAACCAGATAGACCGCGTCAAACAGTGTTTCAACGATTGCTTGCATAGTTTATTCTCCTTTATCCTCATTTGTATCTTGCACTTTGGCAGCGAATACCGCTCTTCCAAAGTTACGGCCAAACAGCAATCCCGCCAACAAAAGCGAGGCACCCAGACCCGTGTAAAAAACGGCGATAAACCTCTCAGGCACAAGCCCGCTTACACGCAGGCCAATGCCTCCCGTCATCATCACAGCCATGATCGCAAAGGATTTTCCATCGAAGAACTTGAGAAAGAGATGACGTTCCTCCTCGTATGCGCTGATCCTGGTTGTATGCTTCTTAACCAGCCTTCCAAAAATAAATATCTGGAACACTACAAACACCAGTACAGACAAGAGGAAATTCAGCAGAGTACAGTACGCTGGATAGGTGAGCACGCCAATGCGAAGGATGTTAAACCCAGCCGCACTCCATACCATGCAGGCCAGGAGCAACAGTGTATTGCGTTTTACTTTCATGATTTGTCTCCTTAAATGAACATTGTTCAAGTTGGTGGATTTAAAATCCCACAGCTCGGTGGGATTTTAATAAAGGGTTCTTCCAATGATTTCCAGCACAGCGGATGGATCGTAGTCCTGCCGAAACAGCGCGGATAACATGAGAGAAAACAAAACATCCGCGAATTTCTCCACTGTAAACTGTTCTGAAAAAGCGTCAGACCGAATCTTGGGATCACGCTTCAAAACAGAACACAGTCCATCCACAATATGCTCCCATGTGTGCTGCATCCGGCGTTTCCCATCTGACTTATCTTCTCCTATGAAACTCATAGAATGGAGAGTAAAGAAACCAGGGTACTGTTCACAACCAACAGCCAAACGTTCATACATCCAAATAACGCATGCCTGTGTATCCTGAAATATCGTTTCATCCTCCGGGCTTTGGAAGATCTGGTGCCAAACACTTTCTACCGTGGCCCCCACCAAATCTGCTTTAGAATCAAAATAGTTGTAGATAGATCCGATGGATACCCCGCAGGCGGATGCAACGGATCGAATGTTGACCGCAGACCATCCCTGCTGCCGGATCAACTCCCGGCTGGCCTCCAAGATTTCTTCTTTCGATGTTACAACAGTATTCATTCTATCACCCCAATGTGAACAATGTTCATTATACCTTTGGTTCTGCACAGCGTCAAGAGACAGAAACTCTTCTTTAAAAACAAAAACAGCCATTTGCTGAAGTTTCTCCTACAAACAGCTGTTGATATCGGCATTTGGAGTTGATCTATTCTCGTGTTGTCCTATTAATCTTGGGCTAACAGTTCTTTAGAGACATTCAAACTGTTGAACAGTCTGGGAATTCCCATATATCCGCTGGCGTGGACCAGAGCGCACACGATCTCCTCCCGGGTATTCCCCACTTTTAAGGCACCGGCCACATGGCTCTTCACCTGAACGTCGGCCCCTCCCAAAGAGGCCAAAAGCACCACAATGAGCAGCTCGCGAGTCTTGGTATCAAGGCCACTCCGGGTGGAGAAATCCCCAAAGCAGAGCTCCGTCAAAAAGCGGGGAACCGCCTCAGCGAATTCACCAGGCAGCCACGTGTAACGGTCGGCGATCTCTGTGCCGTAAATTGGCGCTTGCAGCTCCCGTCCTCTGGCAAAGCGCTCCTGATCCTCCAATACCGTTTTCTGCTCCGGCAAGGGCAGCGTAATCCCCTGTTGCTGGAACACCTGATTCATGGTGTCTATAGCATTGAGAGTTTTGGGGAACCCAATAAAGGGAGCGCACTGATACACAGCTTCCCGAATTTCCACAGGTGTGCACCCAGCGTTCAAGCCCGCTTGCACGTGAGCTTTCAGCTGAGGTAAAGTACTCAATGTGGTGAGCACGGTAATGGTTACCAGTTCCCGCATCCGGTTATCCAAACTGCCGGTATAACACACATCCCCAAAAATAAACCCTTGAAGGATCTGCATAAACTCAGGGTCATTCCCCTCATTGCCAGCGGCATGGGTATGGAACAGCTCTTGCATCTTCTCTTCCGTTCTATCTCTGCGATCCATTTTGGTTACCTCCTCCAATGATTTCAATACCAGTATAAACCAGTTACCTTTCCATGTCGAATACCTATATTTTATAGTTTTCCATAGATAAAATCCATAGAACAAATATCCCCCGACCAAAAGTTCTGCCGAGGGATGTTTACACTCTTAGATTTTCTATGTCTGCTATTGTGCAAGCTCACCAGAGAGCTCTCCCGGTCTTACAAATTCACATAGGCGCGGCGCACTACTTCCTCGATGCGCTCCTCTTGAACGTGAAGGTTTGTAGGGTTATACGCCTGGATCAAATGGATCATGGCTTCCTTTACGGAAACATCCTCTGGAACCTTGATCAACCACTGCTGATCGGTAGCTTCCAACAGGGTGTACATTTCGCTTTCTTTCCAAGCCGGTGCTCCTTCCTCAAACTCCAGTTTCAAGGAAATGCCGCTGCCATACCGCTCCCTAAACCCTTCCAGAGTGCCGTCAAACAGCTTTTTACCCTGGTCGATCATGATGATCCTGTGGCACAATTCCTCAATGTCGTCCATGTCGTGGGTAGTCAGGATGATGGTGGTTCCCTTTTCCTCGTTGATGGCTTTCAGCGCATCCCGAAGCACTTTTTTGCTGGTCACATCCAGGCCGATAGTGGGCTCATCCAAGTAGACCACATCTGGCTCGTGGAGAAACGCGATGGCGATGTTTGCCTTCATCTTCTGACCCAAACTGAGCTGTCGTACCGGCTGATCCAGAAACTCTCTCATGTCAAGAAGTTCCGTAAAATAGTCCCGGTTTTTCCGGAAGACCTCCTTGGGAACAGAATACAGACTCTCGTATAGCTGAAAGGTATCGGAAATGGGCAGGTCCCAATAGAGCTGGGAGCGCTGGCCAAACACCACACCGATATGTTTGGCGTTCTCTTTCCTATCTCGGTAAGGGACCACACCGCCCACATCCACGGTGCCACTGGTTGGAATCAGAACTCCGGAGAGCATTTTCAATGTGGTGGATTTCCCCGCGCCGTTTGGGCCGATGTACCCTACCATCTCCCCCTTCTCAATGGAAAAGGAAACATTCTTCACTGCTTCTTTTACGGTATACTCCCGATGGAACAAAGACTTCACCGCACCGGAAATGCCCTTCCCGGATTTGGCGATCCGATAGTCCTTGCAAAGATCTTTTACTTCGATAAAGCTCATGATTCTTCCCTCCTGTCAAGAGCCTGTGCTCTTATAGTGCTTCAATCCCCAATTCCAAAGCAGAACGCTCAACGCAAACACCAATATCCCCACCAACGGACTCAGGAAAGGCAGGATGGCTGGATACCCCTCTGGGATTGCCTTCCCCAACAGAGCAGCAGCCGGATAGAAATTCAAAAAGGCGAAGGGCAGCAGGAACGTCAAAACAAATTGGATAGCCTTCGGGAAAATAGTGATGGGATAGTTGGTAAACTCCTTCATGTCCCACAGCAGGAAGTCCGCGATGGGGTTGCGTCCCACAGTGAAAAAGCCCATCACCGAGGAGGCAATAAGAGCCGCGGCCTGGATAAACGCAGCGCCCAGCACCATCAGAGCCAGATAAACTATATTCCAAACAGTGGGCGTGTAGTGAAGCTGGTAAAGGGACACCACCAGGATCACAAGGGAAATGGAAAAATGGCTGATGTAAGCCACGTTATACCCCGCTGAAAACACCTCATGGAGAAAGGGATGGATGGGTTTCATCAAGGAAGCGTCAAACTCTCCGGAACGGATCCGCCGGGTCAAGCCCGTGGAGAAATTGAAAAAGAAGGAGGCCCCAATGGCGTAAGACATGAGTGACAGACTGTACAGCACCATGATCTCCGCACTATTCCAGCCGCCCACCTGCTGAAAGCTGGTGGCAAGAACGTACAAAGACAAGAACGTACCGCCGTAGCCGATCCACTGCCCCACGATACCCGCGAAGAACGTGCCACGGTAGGCCATTTCTCGGCGCAGGGCCACTCGGAAGAAGGACGAAAACAATCTCCAAAAATCTTTCACAGTGTCCACCTCCTCAACCGCCATTGACAGTCAGCTTTTTGACCGCCGCTTGAAGGACCAGCTTGTCCGCTATGCTCAATATCACCAGCCATAGAGCCGCCGCCAGAATGGGCACCCAAGCGTCCTCCACAGCTGTCTTTTCCAAAAACAGGTTGATGGGCTCGAAGGTCATGTAGCGGAAGGGCAGGAAATAACTGGCGGTGACCAGAAACTGAGGATAGAACCACAGGGGCACCACAGTGCCGCCAAAGATTTTCATGAAGCCCCCCAGGTAGAATCTGACAAACCAGCTTCTTTGCAGCCAAAAGGCCAGCAGCCCCACCAAATAGGTGACCTGGAATGTTAGAAGCGCTCCCAGCAAAGCCGACACAGCGAACAATGCGCCGTGGACCGGATCCGGCAGAGAGTCGGCGGAAATAAAGAACGCCCCCACCAAAAGGATGGGTACCGTACGGGTGATGGTCCCGTAAAGGTTCTCTCCGAAAGTGTTTGCCAGCGTGTAGTATTTGTAGGAAATGGGCCGCAGCAGTTCTAGGGAAACGGTGCCGTCCACCATAGCGTTCTCAATGCGGGAGGCCACATCTGCTCGAGTGAGCTCCATCATAAAGGAATTGATCAGCACATACACCAGCATATCGGAAAAATTGGTGTCCTGCTGAACGCCTGTACCCAACAAGGCTTTCCAGAGGAAGATCTGGATGAGAAATCCCAGCAACGCGCTGACCACTCCTGCCAACGCGGCAAAACGGTAGGTCATTTCCGATTTCAGCGACTTGGTAAATACGATCCAGTACTTTTTCATAGAACCCCACCTTTTCCTCAAATATCCCCCACGGTGTTCGCTGACAGGGAACCTTCTGTTGTGGTACCACAACAGAAGAGGGCGCCCTCTTGCGATTTTTCCCGTCCCGAACCCCCGTGTGTTCCCTATTATACTCTTGCCCCCTATAAATGGCAAGTAAAAAAGTTCTACATCCCCCTTTTGGAAGGAAAAACAAAAAAGGCCCTGAAAAGGACCTTTTCGTTCTACGGAATTTACTCCGTTACATACCCTTTTTCCTGGATGACTTCCACAACGCGATCCACATACTTCTGGCAGATCTCCTCTTCCGGAGCCTCCACCATGACACGCAGGACAGGCTCGGTGCCCGACTCACGCACCAGGATCCGTCCGGTGTCACCAAGCTCCTGGGTCACCTGGGCCACCATGGCCTGAACGGCAGGATCATTCTGGGCAGCGGTCTTATCCGTCACCCGGATGTTCTTCAGCACCTGAGGATAGATCTTCAAGGGGGCAGCCAGCTCGCTCATGGGCTTCTTCTGAGCCATCATCACTTCCATCATCTTCAGAGAGGTGAGGATACCGTCGCCAGTGCTGGCGTACTTAGAGAAGATAATGTGGCCGCTCTGCTCGCCGCCGATCCGGGCGCCGCTCTGCTGCATATACTCGTACACATACTTATCGCCCACTGCGGTTTTAGCATAGTCAATGCCCAGCTCATCAAAAGCCTTATAAAGGCCGAAGTTGGACATGACGGTGGTCACAACAGTATTGGTCACCAGCTTGCCCCGCTCCTTCATGTAGCGGCCGTAGATATACAGAATGTGGTCACCGGAGATCACGTTGCCCTTTTCGTCCACGCACAGGCACCGGTCAGCATCGCCGTCGTAGGCAAAGCCCACATCCAGGCCTTTCTCTACCACAAACTTCTGCAATCCCTCAATATGGGTGGAACCGGCATCAAAATTAATATTCAAGCCGTTGGGCTGGTTGTTGATGACGTAAGTGTCTGCGCCCAGAGCGTCAAACACTGCCTTGGCAATATTCCAGCTGGAACCGTTGGCACAGTCCAGTCCCACCTTCACACCACGGAAGGAATACATGCCCAAGGAGATCAGGTAACCAATATACCGGTTGCGGCCAGACACATAGTCCACGGTGCAGCCGATCTTTTCTTTATGGGCAAAGGGAAGCTCCGGCCACTCCTGACCAAAGGCCACCAGCTTGCCATCCAGATAATCCTCCACCAGAGCGATGGTCTCTTCGTCCATCTTCTCGCCCTGATCGTTGATCAGCTTGATGCCGTTGTCAAAGTAGGGGTTGTGGCTGGCGGAGATCATAATGCCGCAGTCGAAATCGTCCACCCGGGCGATGTAGGCCACGGAGGGAGTGGTGGTGACGTGGAGCATATAGGCATCCGCACCGGATGCCACCAGACCTGCCACCAAGGCATACTCAAACATATAGCTGGACCGGCGGGTGTCTTTGCCGATAACGATCCGGGCAGGGCCTTCTTTGGCGGCTCTTCCCTCTTCCGCGGCACGCGCCCGCTTTTCGTTATAATACCAGCCTAAGAACCGGCCTACCTGGTAGGCGTGGTCTGCTGTCAAATTCATATTGGCTTCCCCGCGGAAGCCGTCTGTCCCAAAATAACGTCCCATTGTGGGTACCTCCTGAGTTGAGTAAAAATAGAAGGGATTTTCTCGTCAGAGTGATTATAGCACAAACCTAAGCGCATTTCCTTATTTTTTCACCGTTTTTTCCGGGAAATCTTTTTTTCTTTCTCCTAAACCACATTTTAGGGTAGTTTCTGCCGGATCATTTTGCCAGACGCCCACACCACTTTCCTCATCCCCCATTCTATTCTCCCCGGCTCCGGGAAGTTTTCTCTTCTTTCGAAAAATTCTCCCCTTTCAAGATTTTACCGCAAAAAAGCTCCCCTCTTTTTAAAGAAGGGAGCTTTTTTATACGTTTATGCCGTGTATTTCCGCAGGGCCGCTCGGACAGCTCCAGGACCTTGATTCAACTGATTGAAATAGTCCACCACCAAACCGCTGAGGCCCACTTCTTTCAGATCCACGCCCCAGACAGTCTTATCCTCTAAGAGCGCACCGAAGCTCTCCTGTGAGGCGACGGTTCCAAAATCCAGCTTTTG